>Ga0214919_10002183_pt1 | contig 31049 bp, 29 predicted proteins | sample LL1503_MetaG_FD_177994 | JGI IMG/M metagenome (GOLD analysis project Ga0214919, IMG submission 177994) | Freshwater microbial communities from Lake Lanier, Atlanta, Georgia, United States - LL-1503 | ecosystem: Environmental > Aquatic > Freshwater > Lake | place: USA: Georgia | collected... | reverse complement strand
GTCGCGCCCGACATTCCGTCCACACCCGTCGCGCCCGACATTCCGTCCACACCCGTCGCGCCCGACATTCCGTCCACACCCGTCGCGCCTTTCAAACTTGTACTCAACGACCACTGGTTCACACTAACAAGCGTTAACGTATCTGTAGCACTTCCGCCAGTGTTATCGGAGAATGATATTTGCTGAAGACTCCTTCCTGCGACGCAAGTGTACACTAAAACATAAGTTATTCCGTATGTCAGCATGTAACTGCTTCCAAACGTTATGTTTGCGGTTGCATTGTTCGATTTGTTCGTTACGGTTAGCGTAGGCGAACCCGACGTTGTCTGAGTTGCACCGAATACAATATTCGTAGAACCGGTTCCGGCAAAGTAAATATAGAGTGTAACGACTTGCTTGTTTGCTATGAATGACGGGTTGCTCGATAACTTTGATAATCCGTACGAGTCTGTGAAAATACTGTAATACAGTGCTCCGCCGAGTCCCGTATACGAATATACGGGAGACTTTGGACCATACAGCATGCTAGTCGTCGTATCCAGATAGAAATCTCCCACATCTCCCACCAGATTTGTTGGGGGTATAATTCCGTTCAAAATGGTGTTGCCATTCATTCCGTCAAATCCGGTCGCGCCGGTAACGCCCGTACCTCCCGTACCGCCGGTCGATCCGCGTGCGCCGTCGGCGCCCGTAGGACCTGTTTCGCCCTGTTGCGAACCTCCATTGTTTTCGCAGGGAGGGCAGTATGTTCCTAGAAATACACCCTTTGAACGGACAAAATCAGTAAAGTCCGACGAGTCCCTTCCGGACATATTATGATGAATCGATAGTTTATGTTTAAAATGCTACCTCACCTCGCCTCACCAAGTCTTTGGTACCAAAGTCTTGGTGTGGTGGTGGTATTTAAACAACTTTACGTCGTGCCAATCACGGGTTCGCGCGTGTCGAACGCAGGGTTCTGCACGTTCGCAGGAACGCCCGCCATGATGCGCAGGAACCCGAACGGTCCGGTGTTGCTTTCTTTTGTGGTGTCGGCGCTCAAGAACGATTTTGGCAGAATGCTGATGGGACTCGTTTCGTGCAGAAGACCGTCGACCAAAATGGTGAAGACTGCAGTCAGAATGAGAGAAATCAGGAGGTCGCGGGTCCCCACGAATGCGACGGCGAACACCAGGACCTGGCGGAGAATGGAGTTGGCGAGGAACTGTTTCTGGTTGCTCGACAGTTCGATCGTCACAAATTTGCTGCCGATGTTCAAAAAAATCATCATGAGTCCTGCAAAGAGTTTGCTGCTATTCAGGGTTTCGAGCAACATATTATTTCAGGAGAAGATTAGTTTAAAACGGCGCTCCTCCCGAGGTAAATCCTTCGCTGCCCTTAGAGTCTGCCTTTTCGAGCACATCTGCTGCAGGTGTCGGTTCCCCGCTGCTGCGCTTGTCCTCAACCTTCTTGTCGACCACTTCGAGCGCCTTGGTCACCGCGGGCATGTCGAGCGCAGACTTTACTGCATCCTTCGTATCCATTCCCTCCTTGCCGTCAGTCTTTTTGGATTTCTTATCCTTGTTCTTCATGAACTCGCGACCCGGGATAGACAAGACCACTGCGACTGCTGCGACAAGCGCTACCAGCAGGGAGACAGTTGCACCGACGTAGACGATGGCGCCGAGAACCGCCAGTTGCGCCAGGGGGTTCGACAGCATAGAGACCACCGCGGCGGGGGCGGGGCGGGTGAAAAACACAATATAGACGGCAAGCGCGCCGGCGATTCCATACTGAACGTTCTTGGAGAGGTGAACCATTCTTATTCTTATTATTAGTTGTCTGATTTTTTATGAGGCGCAAAGGACAATGGCGTCCCTGGACGAAGTTTACGGGGGGCAGTACGGCAGCAAGAATCCACGCCCCAAACTCTTCAACAGTCCCAACCGGCGCACGGAAAGCGCGCTCGATACCCATTCCAAGGTCATTCAAGACCTCGCAAAGTCCCTGCCCATCTCGACGGGCGGAAACGGCGACGACGGCGACAACTATGCGCCCGTCAAGTTCGACGGACCCGCGCAATCGAAGAACCAGCGCGAACCCTTCGGCGTGCAAAACTACACGCCGCCCACGATGCCCTCGTCCTACGACTACGCATATCCTGCCGTACATTCGGGACAGAACGTCGAGTGGGAGCGCCGCGTCGACAAGATTTTGAGGCGCATGGACCGCCAAGAGACGGGGGAGACGTCGACGCACGACCTCGTATTGTACATCTTTACGGGCGTCTTCTTCCTCTTTGTGCTAGATACCTTCGTACATGTTGGGAAGCGCTCCAAGTGAAGTTGGCCAGTTGTTGACCAACTGCCGGATCGTCTTCATAACGGTTCCCACGTTGCGGTTGTTCAAACTCTTTACGTTCAACAGAATGGACGGGTGGACCGGCGATAAAATTTGCACCTTGTCGAAGGGTTCTTCGTCAATGCGCAAAAAGTCGAAAACACTCCACAAGTACTCGATGAGGTTGTCGCGCGATGCAGTGAACATGTAGCGCACATTCGACTCATGGTCGGCATAATTGACCAAAAAATCCCTGCTCATGTTTTGGCGGATTGTAATGATGTCGTCGCGCGCTCGACAGTCTATGTTACGTATAATATGTATTCGTAGCATATTACTTAGATTATTCGAGCGTGTCTAAATATCCGAGGATCGCCTTGAAGAACGCAATGAAGAGTTTCACGGAGGTGGAGCGCGTATCCAGAATCTTCTGCCCGATAACACGTATGCTTTCAGTGTTTTCGTCAAACACCGTGTCTTTCATGGTGTCGCAGACGCGCGCGAAGAAGACCGAGTCGTATACGTCGTAGTGGTCGTAGTCGTAGAGTTCGGCGAGGTTGTGCATGAATTCGCGCAGTTGTTCTGTTCGCTCGGCGGGGTCGTCTGGTAGGGGTGGTCCTTTAATTCGTTTCCTGCGTCGCGGGTTCGCGTTCATCTCGGGCATATCCAGGGTCGTAGTCGTTTCGTTCGTCCATTTCATATTGATCATGGTTGCGCTAGTTTGTTTTACGCGACAACACGAATCCGTTTTGTTTGGGTATAACAAGTAAGAGAATGGCGCAAGCGTACTTGTGGCAGCAGCGATTCGCTCCTCCGGCAGAAACAGCGAGCGTGCGGTTTCCGAAAAAGATCCAGTTCAACCCGAAATGCCCGACGGTCAACAAGTGCGGTCTGGGTGCAGTTACTGCAGTGTCCATCGACAGCAATGCAGTTGTGACATTGACGTCGACGTACAAAATGGAGGGAACCGATCGATTTCGCTTCGCCGTCTCCAACGTGCTCAGCAACACATCCTACACACTCGAGATGAAACAGTCATCGTCAAACTATCCTACTGCAGCAGAGTTGTTTGGCGATTTATGCGTCGTCTCCGTCTCTCCGATTATTAACGAGTATGCTTGCTCGACGTGCAATGTGCTATACACCTCGCTGCCTCCAAGCGCCCCTTTCAATGTAAAAACCACCACGAGCAATGTTACGTGGAATACACCCATCATTCCCGAGAATTACGGATTTCCGACGATCACGTCGTACACTCTCAGCGGCGGAGCGACCTACTTGATTTCGGATCCGAATCTAACGATTGTATCAAACACCGCATCTCTTAGTCTGACGTCTCCGGTCGGTCAGACGACATACGTCTATGCAACCAATATGGCAGGCAGCAGTCTGTTCTCTAGACCAGGGTGACGTCGTCGATCCAGAAGTCGTCGTCGTGGTCGTTCACCGATTGAGGTATGTCGTCCTCTCTCGCGTATATCCCCACGATCCTCAGGTCCTCCATGACTGCCGTCTCTGCTGCAAGGTCAAACACAACCCACAAAGTGGAACCGGGACCCACATGATCGCCCACGTAGTCAAACCGCATGAGTTTGTACCATATATTTCTCTCCTCGATGTCGTTTTCCGCGTTATTGACCATACTTTCGAGGGCGGTCATGCGCGACGCTGTTATCGTCCGCACGTTCAGAATGTCACCGTCCGCGAGCGTTAGCATCAACCAAATCGTCGTAGTCTCAAATTGCGCCATCCTATGATATTTGCGTATACCGAACTCCGCCTTTCCGTTTTACATGATTTGCGCGCATATAAGGAATGCCCGCTACGCCAAAAGAGAAGATACCCAAAGCGCTCCGCGAGCAAGTGTGGTTGCGAACATTTGGCAAGGTGTATACCGCCAAATGTTCGACGGCGTGGTGCCGTAATACGTTAACCGTATTTGATTTTCAGTGCGGTCATGACATCCCCGAGTCGAAGGGCGGACCCACCACTATCGAGAACTTAGTGCCCATTTGCGCCCGCTGCAACCTGTCGATGGGCAGTCAGTACACGTTTCGGCAATGGTCTGCGTTAAGTTCGCCATCGGCGTGGTGCTGCTGCTGCGTCTACTTGCCCGTCGAACCGAACCCGCCAGCGCCACGAGCAGTTGCGGGCAGGTAATCTGCCCACTCGACGCGAAAGGGCAGGAGCGATGGCAAACAAACCTGCATGAGTCGCGTCCCTGCGTGAATTGTGATGTCACCAGACGACGTGTTCTCGAGTGCTGCCATGAGAGGTCCGCGGTACGTCGGGTCAATGAGTCCCACGCTGTTCGCGAGGCGCAGCGGCGTCTTGGAAATCGAACTGCGCGGCAAGAGAAAGAACCCCGTACCCTCCGAAGTCATCATCTGCACTCCAAAATCGGCATACGTCACTTTGCCTGCAGGAAACACCGTGGTTTCCGGAAGGTACAGGTCGAATCCCGAATTGCCCGCAGTGTCGGATTGAGAAACGTAGAGGTTGCGAATGGCGGGATTCTGCGTGCATGCGGTGATCATTTACTCGAGTTTATTTTTACTATCCACCTCTGCGTAATACCGTTTGCAGAGTTGGGTCAGGACGTGGAGGTACTGCCACATGGCGTTCTTGCTGGGTTCGGACAAGGTCTTCCAGTACGTCCGCAGTTTCGAGACAATGTTCATGACCTCGCTGTCGTACTCGCCGCCTGTATAGTTCAGAATGAACGCCTCGTCGCGATCCGTAATTTGCGTCTCGTACTTGTCCACGACATGCTCGCGGATCGTCGCAAGAATCATTTGCGGGTTTGTGCGCTGAATGAGTCCCAAAAAGGTCTGGAACACCGCAAAGTCGGGGTCGTCGGGAAACATCTCTTCCAATTGACCGACAAACTCGGTCAACTGCTTGAAAAATGTCCGCATGTATACGACGGAACCCATGTTATATAATCACAAGCGCAAAGTTTAAATAACTCATTGCCGCGAGACGGTGGCGTACTCTGCGTCGCGCGTCGACTGCAGTCTCTCGAGACTCGACTGGATGTCGGCGTTGCGCCCCGTCTTGCTCGCGCCCTCGGGGACTGCCGCGCCCGCGCCGCCCGCGCCGCTCCCCGCGCCCGCGCCCGCAAAGTCCTGCCCCGTCGTCTTGAGTTCGCCGTCGAGGTACGAGAAGCGCAACTGATCCTCGGGCGTCTTGGTCGTGCCGTCGAACGACGAGTACCCCGACGACATCGTGGACTCATTAAACGACCAGAATAAGGGTTCGGCGGGTTTGGCGGGTTCGGCGCGCGCCGTCGGGACTTCGCGCCGACTCTGCACGGGTTTCGAAAGGTGGGCGAAAATGTTCGCCTTGCCCACGAGAACCTGTTTGCTGTCCGGAAAAATGACGGTGGGCACCGATTTCAGTTCGGGCGGCATCAAGTGGCGCGGGGTCGTGTCGACGCTCACGAAGCGGAAGAGCGACGCTTTATTCAGCGCCTGGATGGTTCCGATCACCTCCTTCGAATTGGGACAGCGCTCGCTGTAGAAGAGGATGGGCGTGTACGGGTTTGTAGACATTTCGGTAGATTAGATTTCAAAGAGATAAAAACGAATATACGGATAACGAGTCTGTATGTCGGCAATAGAAATGTCGTCTGCTGCCATACTGGAAAACGTCCAGACGTCTCTCGGGGGGTTCCGCATGACCTTTGAGTTGCGCGGCGTACCCGTGCAGTTCGCCAACGCGCTGCGGCGCATGCTCCTCAACGAGACGCCCGTGGTCGAACTCACAGACGTGCAAATACTGGAAAACACAACGCTCATGCCGCACGAAGTCATGAAGCACCGCGTGGAAATGCTGCCCGTCAAGTGCCGCCCGAGCGAGGAAGACACGGTGCGCAACGCCCGCATCCTGCTGCGCGTGCCGCCCGTTGCCGATGGATCGACGCGCATACTGACCACCAACGACTTTGTGGTCGAGGCGACCCGCACCGACCTTCTGCTGAAGGACCGCGACCTCGATACGCCCATGTTCTTCCTGAAACTCCGACCTTCCGAAACTGTGCATTTGACCGCACGTCTCCGCGTGAACCCCTCTTCGTCGCAGTTGTGCGTGGCGACGTACTCGTACCACGTCGACGAAGAGGTCGCCAAGTTGGACTCGGAAAAGTTTGCCGACAAGGTGCAGTTCACGAACTTTCACCGTCAACTGTCGTACCACCGCGACGCGCAAGGGCGACCGGACTGGTTTGACTTCACCGTCGAAAGCATCGGCGTCGTTCCCGCCAAGGACGTCGTGCTATTCTGCCTCAAAGACCTCATGCGGCGCGCGCCGCTGTGGGTCAAGGAGTCCTCCATCGTGCGCGAGGCGGAACCGAACGTATACCACATCGTGTCGACGACGGAAGGGCACACGATGGGCGCGCTCGCACAGGTCATCGCCTACGGTCTCGGCATGTGCTCCTTTGTGTCGTACGACGTCCCGCACCCCCTGCGCCCCGAGATGAAGTTCCGCTTCCGCAGCGTGGACAAGACGCCTGAGGAAGTCCTGACCGCCGTCGTCGATGGAATCACAGGGTTGTGCCGCTCGACAATTTCTGCCATGGAGTAATAAGGTGGCGTATGTCGGGACCCGGAACCGAAATGGAATTCAATCCGCAAAGTGAATTCGAAATTATCGAAGAGTTTGAGTTTGACGAGGACGTGCAGCGCCCCGAGGCAGTGCGTTTTTTCACCTACACCGAGCAGGCGGGCGATTTCATGGAGAAACTCCTGCCCAAACAGGGCAAGGTTTCGAAGGGCGACATCCGCGCTGCCGAAAAAGAAGTTGATTCGTTCACGCTGCTGTACAATCAACTCATCCAGGAAACGCCGGACGGGTTCATTCCCGTGCCGCCCTACGTCGCTCCCAAAACCCTGCCATGGGTTCGGTACACCAACATGGGAAGACCGAATAGGTCTACAACCTACCCGTGGCCGACAAACTGGATGCCCCTCTACGGCGACGCCGAAGGTCTGGCGCCGAACTACTACATTCGCATGCTCGACTCTCTGCCCAAATCGGCGCTGACGTGGGCAGAATCCGGCGAGGGCGTTCCGGTGTACGACAAATCCGGAAAAGTGGCGATGGACGGCGGGCGCTACTTCCTCGACAGGTACGTCTATTCCAAGACCAAGCACCGCGACGACGGCACGTTTGAGATATCGAAGGTACCCCGGGAAGACACGCAGGACTTTGTGCGGTTCAAAGGGTACTCTGTGCAAAACCCCCCGCTCGCCCCGCCCAACCCCGTCGAGAATCACCCCTTCCTGTCCGCGCACCCGGATCCCGTGATCATCGAGAGCGACGAACCCCTGCGCGAAATCATGCCCTCTCTCGAAACCATATTCCAGCACGCAATCCCCGAAACGCCCGACCCGTACGGCGCTGCTGCACCGTACCTCAAGATCTACGACATCAACCTCCGCAACATCCCCGCGAATCTGTGGGCGTCCAAGTTCCCGCCGCTGCCCGTGATCGAGCAGACCCCCCCTCCCAAAGCGATTGAATTCGCAGCAGCACCCCAGGACGCGCCGCCCAAGACGCTCGTGGACGCGTACAAGTCGCCCTTTTATCCCGGACTGTCCGCGCGCAGATGGTTGTCGGGGCAACCCGACGGCGGCGCCCTTCTTTCGAAGATCCTGCTGTCCGAGTCAGGAAACGTGGGGATCCTCCCGATCCCGCCGCCCAGTCTGCTGCCCGAAGGAATTTCAGGAATTCTGCACGGGACCCCCGAAGAGTGCCTGCCCCCCGAAATCACGGGGTTCGACGACTTTCTGACGCGCGGAATTTACCGGGCGCCCAAGTGCACCGTCTGCGGCGCCACGGGACACGGCGGAAAGCAGTGCCCCGACAAGAAGGGAAAGGCGGATTTCCAGGATGGATACGGTTGCGTCCCGCTCGCTGCTGTCGCGTTCGAGCGCGAATTTGCGCCTTACGTCGGAAAAGCGCCGTGGGTGCCCGGGACCGACGAATCCATGCTCAAGTCCCACCAAACGTATCTTAAAAAACGCATAGAGTTCGGCGACGAGATCTTCGCCAAACCGCCCAGCGTCGACCCTGCTGCTCCGCCCAACGAGACCAGGTCCCTCATTTCCGCGATTCTGGAGGACGAGTTCAAGGTCGACGAAGATAAACTTTCGGACATCCGCGTGCTGCTGAAAGAGGGGACCGTTGTGGAAAATCACGTGTACAAAGACGCGGCGACGGGCGCCTTCCTCATTTGCGAGCACGAACTGGAAAAGTTGAGCGGCGAGTTTGCGAAAAACCCGCGGGCGTACCTCCAGACCTGGTGCGCAAAATACTCGGGATACTACGTGTGCAAATATTCGGGCGAGAGGGTTGCCGAAATTTTGGAGAACAAAGACGAGTTCGACGAGGAGGGACACGTGACCAACCGCCACGACGCGATTTCTGCGTCCGCAAAGGGAGTCACGCAGGAGCACCTGACGTTCGCGCTGTCGCTCAAGAACCTGCAGTCCGTCTTCAAACCCACGCAACCCGGCGAAGATATCATGTACCTCTTGCTGTCGCTCATGCAGATCCTGCCCGAGGAAAAGCAGTTGATGCCCCTGGTGGGCGTCATGCGCACCGAGTCCGACAAATTGCTGGCGCGCTTTGCGGGAAAGACTCTGCCCGCCAAAGCGCAGAACGACCTGAATCTCGCGCTCGCAGTCTACGGTTTCAACGCGACCGTGGTGCTCATGCAGACGCACCGACCGCAGTTGGTCCCCAGGCGCTCCTTCGGTTCGCAACCGCTCATTCTGCGGGGGTTTCCTCGCGATACCGACGACGCGAACGACTGCCCCCTCGTCGATTCCCTGCTGAGCGTTCTTCAGCGCACATTTGAGTCGTACCCCACGACCTTTCGCGGCGCGTCCGTGGCGTTTTTGCGCACGCTGCTGAATGATAGGAAAGCAGTGAAAAAGATTATCGTGACGTCGATGACGAAACAGTTCCTGCCGAAATTCCGGGACATGCTCATGCTCGCGCGCGACAACGTAGAGTCGGTCGATGTCGGGTACGTCCTCAAGCAATCCTTCCGCCCCGTGGTCACCCGCCTGCCTGCTGTGCTGTACACGCCCACCGAAAACGTGACCAAGGACGGCAGGGAGTCGCGGTACGAGTGCGCGGGGTCGTGGATGCGCCTGCTGCTGGGGTCGCGGTTCTCGTACGTCCAGGCGAACGCGCCCATCGTCGAACCGCTCCGCCCATCACGGCGAGCAATCGCGGTCGTCGCCCCGCCGCCCACGCCCGAAGGCGCCGCGCCCGCCGTCGAAGACGTGCGCCGCCGCATCAAAATCAAGGCGCCCGCGTACGCCCCCCTCCAATCGATGTTGAAGCAGGAAAACGCTTCGACGCTTCGACTGCTGCTCCTCCGATTTTTTTCGATGATCGCGCAGTACCGCACTGCTGCCAGCGAAATTCGCAAGTACATTCGCACGATGCGCCCCGCGGTGGAAAATTCGGTCGGCGATCCCTCGCTGCTGCGCGATTTCTATAAGGGCGTGCTGCTGGAATTTGGCGCGATTGTCCACGCAGTCCCGCCGCTGGCGGTGGCGTACGAGCGCGACTACGTTGGCGACGCAACCGTGAAATCCCTGCTCTCGAACGCCGCCGAGACGCGGAAAACGATCGACGCGCTGTCCACGAAGGAGCGCACGGAGTTCAGGGCGAGGTTGCGGCGCATGCCGGACGCGCTGCGCGAAGAGACCATGACGCTCGTGAACCTGGGTCTGGCGCCGTACCTCATTAGCAAGTCTGATAGGGAGGGATTTTTGCAGCAGTTGCAGGACGAGAACCTGGTTGTGCAGGAAGAGATGCCCCCGTTAGAAACCGCAGAAGTTCCCGCGGACCGCGACGTGGGACCGCAGGGTGAAGTCCCGATGGAGGGCGGCGTGGAGTTGGAGTACGACGAGGGCGGATACGGCGACCGGCGGGCGCGCGTGGCGGACGGCGAAGAAGCGTACGACGGCGCGACCTACGACCTCGGCGAAGATTTTGGGAACTAGGTATAATCAGAGAATGAACTTTATTGCGTCGGTCGAACCCCAGTGGATGCAAAACATCCCGAGCGCCGTGATCTGCCAGTACTTTTTCGTGATTTTTGTGCTCGTTGCGGCGCTCGCGGCGCTCGTCGTCGTCTCTGATATTATGCGCCTGCTGTCCCCCAAAAACAAGGGCGGACTCTTCTCTCTGGTGCGGTCGCTCGTGATGCTCGCACTGCCGGTGGTGAACGCCCTGTTTTTGTACATTCTTTGCAGTCGCTCCCTTCTGGAGGGCGGCGGCAAAAAATAAAGGCGTAAAGTAATGTCGGCGTTCAAACTGGCAAAGAAGCGCACGGTCCCGGAAATTGCTGCGGATTTGGCGCGGTTGAAGCGCGAAGAGAAAGAATTGAGACACACTCTCAAACACAGTCCTCGTCATGTCGGGGCTAAAACTGCACTGATTACGACCTGGTCGGAGATTGAGCACACGAAGCGCGAAAAGGGCGTGCCGAAACGCGCGGGCAGGAGGACGGTGAAGCGCACAAAAATGGATCGTCGCAGGCGGCGTTGATTGAATGCAGACAGGCGAGACAGAATGGATACAACGACGAACATCTACATACTGCGATTGGCGAAGGGAAAGTTCTACGTGGGCAAGGCAGGGGACGTGCAGCGGCGGTATGCGGAGCACCTGCGCGGTAAAGGCGCCGAGTGGACGCGCATATACCGCCCGCTCAACATACAGACGATTATTTACGATACTTCACCGTTCGACGAAGACAGGTACGTCAAGGAATACATGAGCAAGTTTGGAGTGGACAGCGTGCGCGGCGGGTCGTATTCTCAGACAGTTCTCGATGGCGCGCAAAAGAGCGCCATCGAGAAGGAATTGAGGATGGCAGAAGATTCGTGCGTGCGCTGCGGTCGCGCAGGGCATTTCGTAGCGGCGTGCTATGCGCGCACGGATGTGGACGGCGCGAGTCTCGTAGCAAAAACTGAACCGCAGAAGCGACCGGTTTCGTATGGATTCAAAAAATTGATCGTCTCGTATGAAAGCGACAGTGATGACAGCGACGACGACGATTCGTGCCACCGGTGCGGGCGGGAGGGCCACTGGGCAAACAAGTGCTATGCGCGATGGGATGTGGACGGGTGTGAGTTGTAATGTAATTTTATTCGGACCAGTCGACGAGAATTCCGCTCTCGATCACGCGCCCGTTCATCGCCTTCGTCTCGTGGTATTCAATCAAGCAGTCGGGGAATGTCTCTCGAAGTTTTTCGATGACGTCCTCCGAAATGTCCGAGACGTTGCGACCGCACAAGTTTGAGGTTTGTCCAGGCATAGAGTTGTAGAAGTAGCGCGTCGGCGATTCCTTGCTGCGAGTCATCATGTCATCGAGTGAAACACCGATCGACGCGGTCTGTATCACATTTTGCTGTATGGTATCGCTGAGCGCCTTAATGTTCTGTTTCCTCTGCACGATTCGCTTCTCTTCCTCAATCTTGGCTTTCAGTCCGCGCAGTTGCTCTTTCGTCATGGTCTGCTGCATTCTCTCTTCTGCTGTTCGAGTTGGGGGGGTCGTGTGGATACGTTTTTACGCCTGCGCCGAAAATTGCCGAAAATCGGCAAAACGGATAAATGTATTTAAAGACTTCCTGTATGTATAAGTAAAGATGCCGAAGTATTCATGCGAGAAGTGCCTGCGGACATTCGCACGTAAAAGTGGGTATACAGATCACATGAATAAAAAGACAGACTGTGCGCAGACAAGCGCCGTCAAAGCAGTTCTTGAAAAAGTTGCGGAGTCCATTGCCCCCACCAAATCGGAGGTGGCAGACCTCGTACTGTCAGACGATGAGTCTGTCCGGAAGGCAGAACTCCAAAAATTCTTCGAGGATTTGCACAATCTGCTCTGGTCTGTTTCGGGACTTACTCCCGAAAAGGCGCTTGATCACATGATGTTCTTCTTCGCGTATCGACTCTTTGAGAGTCAGGCGGACGAACTCAAACTCCCGAACGAGTGTCGTTGGTCCTACCTTATGAATAATTTTAAGAACAGTGCAACGGATCTTGACCAACAAGTGAGGAAAGGCAATTCTTGGTTCCTCAAGGACGCTCGGACGAAACTGTTCTTCAAGCAACACGAAATCAAGCGCGCCGAGATCGTACAACAAGTTATGATCTTGATCAATCGCATTCCTATGAGTGTTCTAACAAACGGAGACACGCTCGGTGACATTTTCGAGTACATGCTTGGTCGCGGCATGAGTACGATGTCCGATGAAGGGCAGTACTTTACAAATCGCAATATATGTAGTTTGGCATTCGATTTAGCATATAGTATCAAGAAAACCGTTCATCGTCCAGACGGTTCGGTCTCTACGTTTGCCGACTGGTTCGCCGGGACCGGAGGGTTCCCTGCAGAATTCGTGAAGGGTGCAACTCAAGCGGCTATAGAAGAGGGAAACCCGATAGTCTGGAAGACGGCGTCATCGTCAATATATTGCCAGGACATGAGCACAAGTAGCGTGACAACGACACTACTGAACATGCTCATCTTAACGGGTGTTGCGTTCCCTTCGAAGAATATTCGCAGAGGTGATTCGTTCAGGGATCCAATCACCATGGGAGATTTGGCGCCGCATAATGGCGTTTCAATTGATTACTGTTTCATGAACCCTCCGTACGGGGGTGATAAGACAAAGGGCAAAGATTACAAGTTCATGTATTCGAAGAAGGTCAAAAACGCTACTACTGGAAAAATGACCACCCAGTACCAGGTGAATTCGGAGATCCAGAGCGTCGGAGTCGAAGACAACGATAAAGTATCTGCAGGTCTTCAGTTGGCGATGGCGACTCTTTCAAGCGACGGTGGAGTATGTTGTATCGTACTGCCACAGGGCTTCTTCTTCGGTGCTTCCAAGAAATGTGTAGAACTACGCAAGAAGATTGCTGAGGAATACAGAATCCACTGTGTGGTTGATATTGCGTCCGGTGCGTTTGCGAATACTGGGACGAAAACCTCTATGTTGGTCTTTCAGAAGGGCGTTGGTGCTACCGAGAAGGTAGCATTTATTGGTCTGGATGAGAAGCCGTTGGTTGAAGCGACGCTCGAAGAGTTGCGAAAGAAGAACTACTCGCTGAATTTTAAACAATATCTACCTCAGACTGCGGTGGAGGTGGAAGGGTCTCAGATGGTAAAGTTGGGGGATATTGCGGAAATTCACTTTGGAGAACGTATCACAAAAAAGGATAATCTAGGAACATTGTTTCCAGTTTATGGCGGCGGAAATGATACATTCAGGACAGATAAGAAAAATAGGGAAGGAGTTACTTGTAAAGTGAGTCGTTTCGGGATTTCAGAACATAACTGCGTTCAGATTATTAATGGTGAATATTGGCTTATGGATTCAGGATTCACCATTAATGCTAAGGCGGATAAAGCGATAAGTTCCTACCTATGGAACTGGTTACTCCAGAATAAAAAAGCGGTGTACAATTGCGGCAGAGCAACCGCACAGATGAATATGGATATGGAGACTTTTAAGAGTCTCGCACTTCCTCTCCCATCCCTTGAACGCCAACAGCAAATCGTAGATGCGATTGACGGTTGGACGAATCTCGCACATCAGGAGGAGGTCGCACTTGGTATCCTTGAGAAACAGCTGATGTTTCAGGTGAAGGAGATGGGGCGCGGACAACCTCGTGTGAAGTTGGGAGAGATTGCTGCATTTACATTTGGTTACGGGATCAAGTCTGAAGACTTCGGAGATTGTGGGCTTCCTATTATCAAGACTAAAAACTTTAAGGATAACAGTGTTTCCATTATCTCAACCAACCCACGTAGTAATAAGAAATATGATGATAAGTATCTTATTAAGAAGGGTGACCTTCTGATGGTGGTTGATGGGGCGTGTGGAGAATCAGCCATTTGGCGTGAAGACGAAGACGGATGGTTGAATCAACACGTGGCTAAACTGACGATTGATAATGAAACAACACGATTGTATGTAGCATTTGTCATGAAGGGTGACATGTTTAAGGAGTATATACAATCAAAAATTGTTATTACTACGATCCCGCATATGCAAAGGGGTGTAGCAAAGGACTTTGAACTGCCTCTCCCTCCTCTCACCGAACAACAAACCCTCCAATCAGACTTTGACGAAATCCGACACAAGCATCAAAAAATCGCCACCTACAAGACGAAGGCACAGGATGCAATCAAACGCCTGATTCCCAGCGCAGAGTAATTCGACTACCAGATCAGTTCTCCGCGATCATCCGGAAACTCATCGGAAGCGTTCGTCCAGTCGTGGTAGAATTCGTCCGGATGTTCGGGCAACGTTGAGTCTTTTTTCATTTTGTAATCGTCCCACGAGTAAATACCACGATCCCGGCATACTCGGTGAAACTCTGATTTGGTTGGAGGAAACGAACACGTGTCGATACCCAGATAATCGTACCATGAGGTCCAGTAGCCTGCAAATTCCTTCTTCGGGTCGGGGATAAAGCAGGGGTGGCGCTTCTCCGAGTCTTCATACTGCACCTTGCTCGTGAGTCCAAGATCCCTGTTGATTTTTTGGAGGTCGGCGTACCTTTCACGGGGTGTTTTGCGCTTCCCTACCTCTCGCCGAGTGTATAACTCCTGTACATGGCGGATAGTTTCGTCAAGATCGGACAATACTCCATTCACCCGAAGATTCCCAAAATAACTGCGAACTGTATCTGCAATTTCTCCAGAACTCATCCCCGCACCGCCCTCTTTCTTGCCTTGAATGTACTCAAGCACGTCAAGAACGATATGATTTTTCACGTCGTCGGGTGTAGTCCTCTCTTCGCTGGGGCGTGCAATGTGGATCCACGCCTCCTTTTCAGGGTAGTCTAGACGCATGCCCCGCCCACAAACCTGCAGAATGATATACGCAGCAGCTGAGTCGCCGACAAGCATGGAGGTCATTTCCACGCCGCGAACATCAGACCCCTCACGATATCTTTGGCAGACAATCATGATCCGAAGGGTGCCGTCGGATGCCGCCGCCACAAACTCGGAATCGTCACGCTCGCCGTTGATCGCGCTGTAGAACTTTATGTCGGGATAGTTTGACTTGGCATATTTGGATGCATATTGAACATCCTCGATCGACGATTCAATGTACGCAATAATCTTGCCGGTTCGAAGACCGCCGAGCGCCTGCTTTAAACGTGCGGTTTCAATGAGGTCACGGACATACGCCTCGAGAACAGCATTGCGGTCCTTGTTGTTTTCGAGCACGGAGATGTGATACCTCGGAGGAGCAATCCACCCCTCTTTCACTGCTTCGTCGATGTCGCACCGGTGAATAACGGAAAGCGATTCTCCAAAGAGGTCTACGAGTTTTTGGCGCTGTGACGGACTCGAAGTCTCCGGAGTTGCAGAAGTGCCTGTGAGATATTCTGCACCCCAAATGTCTACCATCTCCTTGAGGTTTTCGAGAAACACCTTACCTGTGATCCGGTGGACCTCATCATAGTGCACATGATTCATTGGGGGGAGGCGCTCAAGTGTGGATTTGTCGGTCAACGCGCTGTGGGTAGCAATCACAACCACATGCTGGGTGAGAGGGATCGTAACGGTCGACAATTTGCCTTCGGAACCGTCCAGAAGCGTTATACCAAAGAACCGGAGTTGCTCGAGTTGAGATATCAGCGTTTTGAGAATGTCGTTCTTAGGCGAAACGAGAAGGCAACGATACACCTTGCCCATGCGCTTGAATCGCTCGGCGGCGAGAACTATCATGATGAGCATTGCGATCGTCTTTCCAACGCCGGTCGGCCATTGGACAATCCCTTTATAGAGACCACCGGGGTGATTGTCGCATACGTTTTCAAATATGGTCCAGAGTTCTTGTTGTATGCGGCGCGGAACATTGCCCGGCAAGAATTTCGAGAAGAACGTTGAATCTATTTCGTCCAGAACGCGGTCTTCCTCGTTGGCGGTGGAGATTTCAGACGGACTCGCGGTTTCTGCATTGCGCCGGATGTCCTCTAATTCGCTGGGCGACAACCGACAGGTTACAAACGGTTGTGCTGCCATCCACTCGTCTAAAACTGTCAGTGGCGTAGTGAACCACTCTGTGGAACGACCAGTTCTCCGGTACATTCTGTCCTTCAAGAAACGTCTGTGAACTGCTCGCTCGATCGACAACATGCTGCGAAACGTGTCTGCGTTGACTTCCCAGACCGCATAATACTCTTTTTCGTGTCCAGGAGCATCGCCAGTCCTGTACACTGCCAATCTGTGTACAGGATATTCCGTGCATCCCAACTTGACATTCCGGAAACTATCGAGGAGCGCGTAAATGTACGCCTTCATAACTTTGTTCGCCATCTTGGATTGAGTATGCACATCCAAAAACTCATCCGTTTTCCGATCCATTGAAGTCTCAACCCATCACCATAAAGTCGACGGCGTAGTCCCGCTCCTTGTACAACTTGAGTCGCGCCTGAAATTGGCGGCGAAACGTAGAATCTACAATGTCCACGATCAGCGGATCGACCGTTCTCTTTGTTTTTTCAGTCCGCAGAATGCGCCCCACGATCTGATCGATATCCGGTCGCGGCGTTGCCATCACGAGGGTGTTCAGGGTCGCGACATCGAAACCTTCTTTGCACATGGCGTAGGTTGCAATGAGTATCTTTTTGCTAGCGCAAAACTCTGCGCGCTTGGAGGCGGCGACAGTCTGTGCAAGAATACATGCGTTCCCCTTCTCGGGGTCGGAGTCGAGCAGCGCGAGGATATCCTTGCAGTGCTGGACGCGGTCCGAAAGAACCAGAATTTGGCGGTCGGGGGTTTCGGCAAGTATATCTTTCAGAATCTGGGCGATCAACTCAGTCCTCGGAACGAAAGCAGCAAGTTTGTTGACCATGCCCGCGACGTTCATGACGCCCTGGGTGTTGTATAAAATCGTGTTGAACGCGGTGTCGGCGGGTTCGTGCTTGTACACCTCCACGTGGACTTTGGCGTCGACCTTGTCGCCCGAGTCGGACTTGTAGAGGATGGGACCGAGGAACCATTCAATGACGTGCATGAGACCGTCCTTTCTATCAGGAGTTGCAGAAAGACCGAGCATGTGCTTCGAGGTGATCTTCTGGAACGCCTGGACGAAGACTTCGGACGCAATGTGGTGGCACTCGTCGACGATCGTGAGACCGAACCCCGCAAAGGTTCCTTTGGGGTAGTCTTTCATGGACAGGGACTGGATCATGGCGATCACAATATCCTGCTCGTCGACGTTTATGGTGTCACCCTGGATGCGCCCGATGCGCGCTTTCGGGAGAAAGGCGCGTATGCGATCCTCCCACTGGTCTTTCAGAAAGGTGTTGTGCACGACGATGAGGGTTTTGAGTTTCAAAGTGGAGGCGATGTAGAGGGCGCAGACGGTCTTGCCGCCGCCGGTCTGGAGGCAGATCATGCCGTCCTGTGTGTATTTACTGACCACATCGACCTGCAGCGGACGGAGACTGCCCGTGAACTCCCACCTATCCGACGCGACCGCAACCATATCGGTGGCGGCAGGACCGAAGCGGGCAATACCGAACTGTTTGGGGACGTACAGAAAGTTTTCGGTCTCGGAATAGACCGGATATTTCTTGACGAAGCGCGGTTGGACGAAGACGGCGGGGATGTTGGGTTTCACTGTCAACTCTTTTTTGAGTTTCGTCATGTCATCAATCGTCGATTTCACGACCTTGTACCCGTTTCTGGTTAACATATATCGTTATTCAATTCGGGTGGAATGTTATTCGTTTTAATTGACTAATATATACAAAGCATATAATGCCTACTTTGTCTGGACCCACCGGGTTTGCCGCAACGGCGAACGGATCGGGGTATATCGTTCTAACGTGGTCGCAAGTCACCGGGAATACCGGATACACATTGCTTCGCTCTACGGTGTCTGGAGATTATTCTGCGCCCGTGACTGCCACCGTCGCCACGAATATCATCACGTACACCGCCTCCACCGGATTAACGCTCGGGACGCCCTACTATTTTGTCGCACAGACCTCGAACGCCAGCGGTCTCGGGGCGTATTCCGCACAGGCGACCGCCACTCCGCGCACCGTGCCATCCACCATGTCCGCCCCCACGTTGACTGCAGGAAGTTTGAACATTTCAGTGGCGTACGTCGCGCCCACCAGCAGCAACGGTGCTGCCATTACATCCTATTCCATTCAGCGCTCCACAGTTCTTGCCATGACGACGCCCACAACCGTTTCTACACTTTCCAACCCGTATCCGTCTACGGGTCTTCTGAACGGGACGATGTACTACTACAACATTGCCGCGTCCAACGCCGCGGGTCTCGGAGTGTACTCTGCGGTCTCCTCCAACACGCCCGCTGCCGTTCCGGCGATCGTCGTCATTTCGTCAACTGCGGCAGGATCCAACACCATCAGTTTGGCGTGGACGGCGCCTGCGAACAACGGCGCTGCGATCACAAGTTATAACCTGAACTATTCGACCGATACTAGCAGCACGGGGTTTACATCTCTGAGCAGCGGACTCCTCGTGAGTCCGTTCGTGGCGACGGGTCTCACAAACGGCAGTCTGTACTACTTCCAGATGGCGGCGAGCAACGTCATGGGGTACGGTCCGTATTCTCTGGCTGCTTCAAACACGCCGCGCACGGTTCCTTCGCCGATCACAGATCTTTCGGCGAACCCGTCCGGTGTATCTACCTCTCTCATTCTGAGTTGGGTTGCGCCGTGGAACGGAGGCAGCGCCATTACGGGATACCGGTGGTATCAATCGTTAAGTTCAGGAATGACTGCGGTTACGTCTAACGCAACACTGATCACGACGCTGTCGACGACTGTGACGCCGCTGGTTGCCGGCACCACATATTACTACCAGATCGTGGCGTCGAACGTGGCGGGGTTCAGCGTCTCGTCGGCAGTCATATCCAACTACCCCCGCGCAGTACCCGCAAGCGTAGGAACCGTGACTGCCACCTCGCTGAACCAGAGCATTTCGCTGTCGTGGTTGGCGACGACCGCGAGCAACGGTTCTCCGATCTCATCCTACCTCTCTGAATACTCGCTGTCGTCAGGTCCGGCGGGTTGGACGACTATTTCAAGTTCGTCGGCAAATACAATTGTTGCAACGGGTCTCTCGAACGGCACGTCTTACTACTTCCGCGTGTCTGCGTCCAACGTGGCGGGGTATGGTCCCACATCGACAGTTGTGACAAAGATCCCGTACATGGTTCCCGATAAGGTAGGCGCAATAACAGTGACGCCGCTCGCTGCGAGTGTGTCGTTGGCGTGGCCGACCACTACTGCGAGCAACGGCACTGCAATCACGAGTTACTACTACTACTGGTCGGTGTCGGGCGGGGCGTTCACCGGCGTCTCCAACGCGAGCAACGTCTACAGCGCTGTAAAAACGCTTCTAACAAATGGGTCGACCTACAACTTCTACGTCGCCGCATCCAACGCTGCCGGATTCGGTCTCTCGTCCGACGTGGTGACGACGATCCCGCGAACAGTTCCCGGTGCACCCACGTCCGTCGCTGCTGCCGTGCGCACCTTCGACAGCGTCACGTTCACGTTTGTTCCGCCCGCGTCCAACGGCGGCAACGCAATCACCTCCTACATCGTCACGCCGCTCCTCGACGGCACGACCGCACAGACTACCGTCAGCGGATCGTCGAGTCCCATCATTGTATCGAATGTGATTCCGGGTCGCGTGTACACGTACAGGATCGTTGCTTCCAACGACGCCGGCATTGGTACGTCCGCAACCTCCGGGTCGGTGATCACATACTACAACTTGCCCGTGGCAAACCCGAATGGAAACACGTACACATACTACGCCTCGAATCAACCGTGGTCGTCCAAAGTGATTTACAACTTGAACTATGCAGACGTTGAAGTGAAACAAACTGCCAGGTCGGCGTGGTCGATATCCTACGGCGGTTTAGTCGATACGCTCAACTACGTGCGCAACATTGCGCTGACGGACCGCAATGTGTGGATCATGGATATCAGTTACGGTGCGGGTCTCGGAAACACGTACTCGTCTCTCTCAAACAATCTCTCGAACGGCGATGTTCTTAAAGTCGGATCCGGAGAATACCTTGCGGCAACAGAACCCACGATTATAAAGTCAATTACTCTTGAAGGTCCCCCCGATCGCTCGGCAATTTTCGGTGTCGCACCCGGTGTTTCGACATACTGCCTGAAAATTCAGGGAGACAACATTACCGCGCGAAACCTTACCCTCACGACCTGCTACGCACAAACAACATATACGCGCGGCGATTACTTGCTGTTGGCGTCGGGATCAAATTTAACCATCAGCGGCGTTGCCAACGTGATTCCCAGTCTTAGCAACATCCTCATCGAAAACATGACGATCGTCAATCCGTATACTCTGAACAGCACTGCTTCGGAACTCCAGTACTGGCGCAACCGACGCGGAATCTCGTTCAACTCGGTGTCCGGTCTCACGATTCGCAACTGCACCTTCCCCAAGACGTGGAACTACGACATGACGCTCGCGTCGTGCCGCAATGTGTCCGTAACCAGCAACACCTTTTACGCTTCTGCGTGGTCGACACTGGCGTTCGTCACGACGGCGCAAATCATGATGAAGTATTTCCTTTCCAACGATTACTCGGAATACTACTCTTCAAACATCAACGTCGTCAATAACACTTACCTGAATTTCGGAGACACGTCGATTACGACGGTTATCGCGAACCCGTCGTACGGAGCGGGCGCAACTGCCCCTACCTACATCACGCCCTTCCAGGCGCCAATTATGACGTTCCAACCTGCGTCGTTGAGTTATGCGATCACCTACAGTTCCAATGCAGGGTCAACCGTTCAGATCCCCTCCGACTTCCGCTACTCGTTCGTATCAAGTCCGCTGCTCGCGTACGTCGCCCGGTCGCCGCTTGATATTCCCACAACATTCTGGACGGGGGGTGCGTCCAATGTTCCAGTGACCGACCTTCTGAGCAACACGGCGGTCTACCCTCCCGGGTACTGCCCGTACAGCAACCGCAATGTCTACCTGCCCACGCTCGTTCTTAGCACAAGTCTCACGAGGACGAATGTAACCGTTACAGTGGACCCCCTCATCCCCTACGCGACCTACGAATTTTCGCTGGACTCCAATGTCGTGCAGACCTCCAACGTCAGCGGGTCGTACACGTTCTCGGGCGCAGGACTTGCGGATGGGCAGCACGTCGTCTCCGTCACGGGCACGGACGGGTACGTCACTTCCGACTCCTCCACGGTTTATTTCACGTTCGACACCACACCCCCTTCCATAAACCTTCTCACGGTATCCACGCCAGACATCTCCGGAAAAGTCATCGTGAACTTTGAGGTGACTGATCCCGCGGGCGTGGCGATCTACACCACATACCTGAACGACGTGTCCTACGCCGACAGTCCCTCGCTCCCCGAAACCGTCCAATTGCCATTTGGGGTATACGACACGTACACTATCAAGGTCGGTGCGAAGGATACGCTCGGAAACACTGGGTTTTCATCACCGCTCACGGTCGTGTACGCCGCGACTCCCGGACAATCGCAGGATATTCCCGTAGACCCTGCTGCAAACACCATCCAACTCAATATCGCCGGAAATGTTGAAGAAGTTCCTGTTGTGCCTCAAAATGCTGCTGCAGAGACAGTTCTGTCCGGAACCATTCCGGACGGAGGGTATGTCTTCGTAAAAGACCCCGTCACCAACACAGGGTCGGCAGTGTTGTTCGCAAATACGGACATAGGAAACAAGGCGAAAGACGCTGCATCGAACGGGGTAACTAACCTTGCTATCTCGAGACAGGGCGGCGGCGGGCAAGATATCGCGACATTTGCAAAGGTTGGAACGTCCGAATCTCAAGCGCCGATAACAGACACCAAAACTATACAGGGACAAACTGTGAGCGGAACTGTCAATAAGACCGATATTGCGGCAGGTAATACCGTCATATTTGGAATTCAAAACAGCATTCCGAGTCCTCCGCAATTAGACTTATACTTCAAATACGTAGATCCTGTAGGTGCCTTCATTCCTGACGGATTCGAAATTTACACGGAGTTCGAGGCGCCGCAGTTTTCGAGGATGGAAAAGGTCGGCATTAACCGCTCAGACGACAATCAACAAACATATTCATTCGACGGTTACGCATATAAAAAGGCGGGGACGGTATCCACCTTCTCATTCACCTTCGTTCGCAATTCAGACTACAGAATTGCCATGGCGTACGGCAGCGGCATTGGCGATCCATACATCATGACCATCCAGGGAAACCTCTACAAGATCCCGCCCTTCAACGGACCCATGCGACTCTACCAGGGCGCGGTCAACGGTCAACTGCTCACCGTCAACGCAACGACACGCATCGACGACGATAAAGAATCAATGGACGGCGACACGAACGCAGTCATTCAGACATTGACGAAACCTACGGGACTGCACAATTTCGGGATGACCGACGCAATGTCCTTTTTTGAAAAGATTTACATTCGCTTCGGCAGCAAGTCCATGATCGTGAACGTATATCATAACGAGTTCCGCCTGGAAGGTCCTGAAACGTGGGAGGTCAAGAACGCCGGGCGTGTCGAAAAGATCGGGAACACCTTTGACTTTTACAGCAATTTGAGCGCGCGCAACTACGAGATTTCCCCCTGCCCGGGCGTTACGGTGCGCATCGGAATCATACCGATCCGCAGCGTGCGCAGTTCGGTGGATATCTTTGCGCCGAACATGGAGGGCGGCAACGGCGCGTTCGTGCACCGCCTGAGTCGCAAGGCGATGACGCTCCGCAAACTCGCGAGCGAAGCGCCCGTCGAACGGCGCGACTGCCCCATCAAGCGCACCCTCGGGGAAGTATTCGTGTGTAATGATTTCTCAAAGGAAAAACAAATTCCGTTCGTAGGATAAACCCGAAGATGCTCCCGTACATTGCTGAATTTTTGGGGTCGCTGCTCTTCTTCGGAACGATCGCGTTCAGCGGGAACGTGGTATACGTTATCGCCTCTTTTGCGGTAGTCCAGGGGCTGATTGGCAAGATTTCGGGGGGTCACATCAACCCCGCGGTTTCGCTGTGGGCGTGGGGGTCGGGCAAGATCCCGACGGCGACGCTCGGCATGTACGTCGCCGCCCAGGTGGGGGCGGCATTGACGGTGGTCATGCTCCAAAGTGTGGCATAGGAGTAGGAATGCCCACTGCTTCTGCCCGCGACGCGTATGTACTCGAGAGCATACTTCCGCGCGACACCTTGCGGATCGTGGCGAAATTCTTGGGTCCTCGAACAAGTCCTCCCCCAACTCCTAAACGCAAAAATTCAGCGAGCAATGCGACTGATTACACCGGAACTGCTAAGCAAATATCACTGCTGCGCAATTCGCCGAAACTGACGGCGATGGGATTCTACGGACTGGAAGACGAGTTCAACATTTAGACTAGACTATCATTCTCACACCCGCGAGCAACGAGAACGTCAGCATCGTGATCCACGCAAGGAGGATCACCATGACCGGATACGCCTCCTTCATACCGATAGTGCGCACAAACTCGGTGACGAAATCCTTGTCTTGGTCGACCTCGAGTTCGAGAGCAGGCGCATTTGACTGCTGGTGCTCCGCGTCCTCGTCTGAATCGGGCGGCGAGATGGGGACGAGACCCGGCATGTCGTCGTCAGAGTCCTCGTCAGGTCCGTCGCGGTTCACGTACAGGAACACGCGCACGTTCATGTCCGCTTTGGCGCGGCACGCCAGCATGTGTGCCGAGTCTCCGTTCGGCGCATGTATGCGTATCGCCGTTGGGTCTACGTCGTAGAGTATCTTTATCGTGTCGAGCGAGCAGCAGCAGCGGGCGGCGAGTTGGATGGGCGTGTGCTCGGCGACACCGACGGTCACGGACAGCGCTGCCGGGTTTTCCTTTGCGACTGCTTCGATGAGATCCGGACTCGTGCGGCGCGTAATGAGGTGGTGCAGCAGCATCCACCCCCACTTATCGACCTCGAACGCCGTCTGCGGGCACTTCCGGAAATACTCGAGCACGGTCTGAGTGGGTTCGCGGTTCGAATTCAGCATCTCGTGAATCTCGTTGTATGCGTTCTGGATCTCGCCCGCGCTGTCGACGCTCTCGGTGGCGTCGGAGTCGGAGTCGGAGTCGGAGTCATTGAGTTCCTTCTGCTTGTCTACGGCGTAGCGCGAGATTTCGCGCGCTACCTCGTTGATTAACCCGTCCGGGATATCTCCAATCAAATCCAGCATCTTCTCCACAACCTGGTCCTCTGTCGTCTTGTCGTCAATGTTGAGATCCTTGATGGCGCGCGCAATCCACATCCGGGTATCGTTGTTGTTGCTTGTAGACATTCTGCTCGTGTATGCTTTTTCACCCCGGCGGCGCGCCCGATCCGTTTTGCCATTCTCATTTCATTTGAGGCGGAACAGAAAGAGCACCTGATTCAGGTCGGCGAGAATCTCGTCGCGAATGTTCAGGAGGTCCGTGTCTTTCGTCTTGTTCAAAAATCGCGGAAGATCGCGGGTCAACCACTCTATTCCCGCCTTCAAAAGTTCTGCTGCCTTCTTGTCGATCACGTTGTGCACCGTGATTTTCATGTTTGCCCCCGAAAACGTTGGCGGACCGTGTTTGCCCATGTAGACTTCTACAAACTTGTCAATGTTCTCGTCCAGCGAGGTTACGAGATCGTCCGTCGACTTGTGCCGACTGAACGACATGGTTTGCCAGTGGTAGACCTTGACCTGGTTGCGCAGGGTCAGCATGACGTTGATGATGTCCGCGCTCATTATTCCTTGAGATACACTTTACGAAAACGGATCGAGAGTTTCGTAGGGGGGTGAAATATATGACAGCAGAACAGAATGATTGAAGACAACGAAGACCTAGGACTGAACGTGCTATTTGGCGGGGATTACCAGGATGAATACTACGAGACGTTGCGTGCAGAAGATGGATACATGCAGGCGCTTCACCGCATCATGACGTGGGAAGATGAATACGACGACGATCCTGCGATGGGTGTTGAAACGCTGGACCTGTCGGGTCTGGGACTGAAAACGCTGCCGCCGCTGCCCGATGGAGTGCGGATTCTGAACTGCAGCAACAACCTGCTGGAGACGCTGGGCGAGGACTACGATTCGCTGCCTAGCACGATCATCATGCTGGACTGCGGCAACAACCGTTTGACAGCACTGCCCGACCCGCTGCCGCCCTACCTCTACACGCTCGACTGCGAGGACAACAAACTGACGCGCTTGCCGGCGGTCCTGCCCCATACGATTACGCGCCTCTACGCGGACCGCAATCAGATCACCGAGTTGCCTGCTGTGCTGCCAGAGAACTTGGAAATGCTGTCGGTGGACGAAAACCTGCTGACGGAACTTCCCGAGGCGCTTCCTGCGACACTGCGGGTTCTCTACGCCAGTAAGAACCGCTTGACGCACTTGCCTGCTGTCTTGCCTCGGGGTCTGACATCGCTCATGGTCAGCCACAACCAGATAACCGAGTTTACAGAATTTCCGCCGGACATTGACCATCTGTACCTCTGCAAGAACCCGGCGCCCGGACCTCTGCCTCCGCTTCCGCCCGCGCTCAAGCGACTCACGGTGTGCAGTCTGGGCATAAAGGCGCTGCCTGCTCTGCCGCCGAGACTCGAGATGCTGCGCGCGTCGGAGAATAAACTGACGTCGCTCCCCACGCTGCCCGCGACGGTTACGGACATTTGCGTCGGTCATAACTACCTGACGTCGCTGCCACTGCCGCTGCCGCCCAACTTGGTAGTGTTGGCCGCTGTCTGGAACCGCCTCGGGCACTTGCCAGACCCCGAGGAGTTTCCAAAGACGATCACAACCTTCTGGTTTGACGGCAACGCCCTGCCCAACGAGGAGGAGGGCGAGTCGTTGGAAGAGTATCTTGCACATGTCAAGCGCCTGTTCGCCAAGTATAGGGCGCGCATCACGAAGCGCACGGAGGCGATCTTCGAGGAGATGATGGCGCTCACGTGGCACCCCGACCGCCTCGCGCGCCTCATCGAACAGCACGGCAACTCTATGCAGTGGAACCACGAAGAGCAGGCGTACGTCCCCGGTTTCGACTTTACAATGATGAACGAGATCTTCTGAACCTGCTGCTGCTGCGTCTGCGCAATGTCTTCTTGTTGTGTATGCGCCCGCGCCCGCGCCTAGTCATCTTCCTCCGCCTCCGCCCGCCCTCCGGCGCCTTTACGGAAAATCCCCTCAAGTTATCGGGGTCGTATTTCGTTCCGTATTTTTGGTTGTATTCGAGTATCAACCGCGCGCGGTCGTTTGGCACAAACCCCTGCTTCAGTTGTTCCTTCTGAAAATCAGTGAGGTTGCTGTCTACGTAGTCCTCGATCGCAGGAGCGCCTGCGGGTAGCGTTGCCTTACTTTTTGGCGGGGGTGTGGACGCCATCTGCTCTGCTCTTATCTAAACGCAGCGAATTGAAAAATAGACATTACGATGTTTTTTTGGTTATTTTGTTTTTTGTTTTTTTACTCGATCGCCTCCAACCAGGGCGCCGCCTCCTCTGCAGTCAGACCGAGTTCCGCGATGACCTCGTTCGCGCGGCGCGTGCGGTCCTCGAGGTTCTCCATGGCGCCGATGAGCGCGAACTGCTGCTGCAGGATCTCGCCCTTCGGTTGCGGCACCACGATCTCGACGCCCGGGACGAAACCGCTGAGGACGTTCACGAGGCGGTTGGTGTGCCCCTGGCAGCACATGCGCACCGCCTCGGAGCACTCCTGGAACATGCGCTTCTCGAGTTCCGCGCGGCGCTCGCCGTCGTTCTCCTCCGACTTGACGTAGGTCCACAGACCCGTCAGCAACTTGCGGTACATGTAGTCGTCCGTCGTGAAGCAGGACTTCTGGTTCCACCACGCCCGCATGTCCGCGTGCAGCGCCGCGTGCTCCTGCCCCGTCCACAGCGCCTTCAACTCGCCGAGCACCTTGGACTCGTCGTCCCACCCCGACGGGATCTTGACCTTCAAGAGGAAGTCCATGCCGCGCGCCGCCTGCTGCACGACCTCGGACGCGTGCACGCTCTGCCTGGACGTCGCAATGCCCGCGAGCGTGTTGGGCGCTGCAGCGCCGGCGCCGCCGCCGTTGAAGAGGCGGTTCCACAACTCGTGGCGCTCGCGGTCCTCCTCGATCACGACCGCGTCGTCGCGCGGAGGGTAGATCGCCGCGATGACTCGGATGTTCTCCTCCGACTGCTCCACGCCAAAGTCAATCAGGTGGCGGAACACGCGCATCGACACCCGCTGAATCTCCCGCATGATGGCGGCGTGCAGCGGGACGCCCAGCGCCAGCGGCGGGCGGATCGCGCGATACGCGTCGTGGATCTTGCGGAACAGCGCCACTCGCTGCTGGTGGCGCTCTCGGTGCGCGCGAACAAGTTGATGGTGCGCGCACTCGTTGTGCGCGTTGGCAGCAGTGATTCCGCGCCGGCACCCCGCCCTAGAGCACGGCGGAAGCGCGAGCACGTCGACACCCAGCGCGTCCACCGTGCGCGCCGTGCCGCGGTGCCTGGCGCACGTCGGTACTGCCGCGCTCTCTCCGTTGTGCGTGCACTGCGTCCCCGCTCTTATGACGCCGATACAGCGCGGCGGCGGCGCGATCCAGTGGCGATGCGTGCCGCACTTGTCGCTGCCCTCCCTGGCGTTACGCCCGCATCTCTCGCCTGCTCTGTCTCCTGTCTTCAAAGTCGCAATGCATCCTGCTCCTGCTGGCATCTTGTCTGTCCTGTTCTTCTTCGTGTCTCTTGGTCGTAGCGTGATTCGATTTGCTTTGCTTTCTTGTCTGTCTGTCGCCCGCAGTTCCGACGCACACCGACTCGCCGATCCGTTTTCGTCAGTGACAAAAACGGATCCGTGAAATGGCAGGAAACCAACCGCCCCCACGACGAATATAACTATCCCCCAATAGTTGTAGCAAGCAAGCACAGCAAGCAAAGTGTCTAGCGTTCAATTCTTCGAGCAACTCAAGAAGATTCTGCAAGATGTCGTCGTTGATGGAGGGGGGAGCGCAGCAGCATGTGTCCCGTATTATTGCGACCCTGCATGCAGTGCTGGATTTCTCCGCGGACCGAGTCGCGGAGGAGTTGGAGCAGGTGCCGCAGGCGGAGATGGATGCGGTTCTGGCAGCAGTAGCGCGCCATGTAGTCCAGTATCAGTCGATGCGGGATTCGATGAGCGAGATGGATCGCCCGGGGGCGTCGTGGGATTCGATCGTGGAGCGCGAGCAGGACGCGGTGGACCTCCCCTACGTTCGGATGACGCAGTCTGAGTTTGAGGCGGAGAAGCAGCGCGCGAAGCGGGACCGGCGGTTCCGCGACTGGCACGGGTGGCGCGCGTGGGTCGAGCGCGTCGACGGCAAGCGTCGCAGTGCCGCGCGCGCGTCTCTGCCGCCCCGCCAGCGCTCGCTGCTCGAGATGCTTCAGTCCGACCGCCTCGAGATGCTCAACTACGGTCATGCGCTGTTTGTGACCGCAGAGGCGCGCGACAAGGCGCTGCTCGACATCGAAGCAGAGATTCGGCGCATAGGCGGGCGCGTCGAGCGCACGGACGAGCAGCGCGAGGCGATTACGAACATCGAGGCGCGCCTCCGCCAGGCGCGCGCGGTCAAGTCGTGCCGCTGCTTCATCGCCGCCGAGATGATCCGCAAGTTCGTGGTGCGCAACAATACGAAGTCGGAGTGCGAGTACTGCTTCGACGCGTTCAAGCGCAAGCGTGGGGACGAGGTGTATTGCTCGCGTACGTGTGAGAAGTTTGCGATCCGTGGAAAGTACGATTAAAATTAGAAAACCGCAAAACAAAAATCGGTATACAAAAATCAATGAAATGTGTATTGGAGAAACCGCCGTTGAAGCATAAGTCTATTCGGTTAGTGCCTCGCAACTCCCGTGGGACGGAGTTGCTAGAGCGAATGAGACGGCAAAATAAAAAGTGGGGGTGGGGAAATTTTTCAGTTCAGCAGAGGACCGACTCCAACATAGCACGCTGCTCGGGCGTCCACGGTACTCGCGGCGGTTCTGAAATGTTTAACTTGATTTTTAGGTCTCCGAAACCGCTGCCGTTCTTTTTGGGCATGCCCTTGCCGTCCATGGACAGCACCGCGCCGTGAATGAGCGGTCCCCCCGACCAGCGCAGGACCTGCTGCTTCCTGCTGGGGTGGTCGTCCAGGGTAATCACGAACCCCAGAATGGATTCTCTGAACGTTATCGTGTGCGTCAAGTGCAGGTTATCATCCTTCCACTCGTACCTCGACGGTCCGAGTCGAAGCGTGATTACGAGGTCGCCGGGCGCATCGTGCTCCGGGGACTCGGAGCACTCCCCCCCGAACACGATGTTTTCGTTCTCGCGCATGCCAGGGACAACTTTTGCGGTTACGGTATTGTCGGTTTCGACGTATCGTTCACTTTTACACTTCGAGCAAGACGAGGTGTTGCGCACGCCGGTTCCGCGGCACGTGTCGCAGGGTTGCTGTGTCTGGAACATCATGGGACCCATCTGCTGCATGACCGTGCGTATGCCACCCCCCCTGCAGTTGCCGCACTGCCTGCTCGCGTCCTTACACGCAGCACACTTGATCTTCTTCTTGAAGTTCATGTTCAATTCGAAACCGTTGTAAAAATTCTCGAGACTCAGACCCACGTTCGCCTGACTGCTGGGTCCCTTTTCGGAACGTTGCCGTTGCTGACCGCCTCCGCCACCGCCAAACATGCTGGAAAAAATGTCAGGGAACGGGAAACCTCCTCCGCCGCCGTGATGGTGCTGCTGGTCTCCACTTATGGAACCGGTCTGGTCATAGACTTGGCGGCGCATGTCGTCGGACAGCACCTCGTACGCCTCCTGCACGCCCTTAAAAACTTCGGCGTCGCCGCCCTTGTCGGGGTGGTGCTTGCGCGCCATCTTCATGTACGCCTTCTTGATCTCGTCCGCGCTCGCCCCCCTGGGAACCTCCAGTCGGTCGTAAAGCGACGAGGGCATTACTTCTCAAGCGGGATTGCGTTTAAGTTTACTTTACATGCCAAAGTCGCGCGTCATGTCGAGGACTGGCGGCGGGGCGGGAGCAGATGCAGGCGCCGCGTTTGGCGATGCAACCTGTCGCGTGACGGGCGAGGACGGCGCCGGCGGCGGCATCCGCCTGCTAAGTTGGTAGATGGACTCACGAATCGAACCTATTTCAGACAACTGCTTTGTGAGTTGCTGCTCCAACACAATTAGTCTCGAATAGTTGTCATCAAGCAACCACCGGTCGTAACCGGAGACCGTGCGCGTGCATGCGTTCGAGGCGTAGTTGGACGCCGTGTCCGTGCGACGCAGGCGGGGCGGGGACGGCGGCGGTTCGGGGAACGCGTTCGTGAACTGCGAACAGCAGTGGGTCGGCGTGGGCGTGTGTGGGGATTCCAAATCGTAGAGACGCGTGTCGTGTGTATAGTCTATGCCCGTCGAGATCGAGCGCACGAGAGGAACAGGCGAGGGGGGCGGAGGCGGGGTATTTGACATGACGTTATGCTGTTTTGAACACCCCAAGCAGGCAATCCGTTTTAACGCAAAAAGGCGCCGTCTCATTCGCTCAAGTCGCCCTTCCCAGGGGGCGACGTGGCACTAACCGAATAGACTTATGCTTCGACGGCAACCTTTTTGTTTTTTTTATTTTTTGGTTTTTT
>Ga0214919_10002182_pt1 | contig 31052 bp, 36 predicted proteins | sample LL1503_MetaG_FD_177994 | JGI IMG/M metagenome (GOLD analysis project Ga0214919, IMG submission 177994) | Freshwater microbial communities from Lake Lanier, Atlanta, Georgia, United States - LL-1503 | ecosystem: Environmental > Aquatic > Freshwater > Lake | place: USA: Georgia | collected... | reverse complement strand
CATCTTCGTTGACGCCATTTTGATTAGGATCACTCTCAAACTCTTTTTCTTCGCTTCCACCCCAACGTATTTTTGTTTCTTTTGGTTCAGTTAGTCTCACAAACGGATTATTATAATTTCCTTTAACGTTAGAAATATCTTCCAAATAATTTGTAATATGATTTTTCAAAACATCAATTTTGTTTTCATAATTATTGTCTAATTTTAATACATTGTTTGAATAATTCATATTTTCAATCTGATCAATGTTCTCATCTGTAATGATGCGCATCTGCACATTCATTGTTTGTAATTCGTAAATTAATAATTTTAATGCATATGGAATTCTTATTATACTAAAAGAACGACCAAAACGTGAGATATTTTCAATCCTATCTTCCCCATTTACTGTGTTAAATTTTATTGGACCATCCACATAAGGACTTAAAAATATATTTTGCGATCTATTAAAGATTGCAACCATTCCCGAATGGTTACAGATAGCTAAAAAATATTCATCTCCTCTTTTTAAAAAAGAATCGTTTAAAACAATCATGGCACCATGTGCAAGAATACTGTCGCGTTCCATTTCACCAATTCGCAACCCTCCATCATTTGCCCTTCCTTGAACAGACTGACGTGTCATGGATGTTTTTGGTCCAAGTGCGCGGTAATTAATTTTGTCCTTTACCATATGCTTTAACCTTGAGTAATAGGTTGGTCCAATAAAAATATCACTTTTTATTTGTTCTCCCGTAATACCATTATAAAGGAGTTGATTTCCAGAAGAATGGAATCCATATTCTGTTAGACAGTCTCCATAAAAATCAAGATTTGGTCCTTTCATATTAAATGCAGTAGAATCCCCAAAACAACCTTTTTCAAGACAAAGTTTACCAAACAATGATTCTAATAATTGTCCAATGGTCATTCTAGATGGTAATGCGTGTGGATTAATAATTAAATCTGGTTTAACGCCGTCATCTGTAAAAGGCATGTCACATTCTCGAATAATCATACCAATGGTTCCTTTTTGTCCGGCACGACTAGCCATTTTATCACCAATAGATGGAATTCGTTCTTCTCTTATACGAATTTTTGCGATTCTTGTCCCTTCTTCTGATTCGGTAATAAACGACTTGTCTACCACCCCCAACTGACCTTTTTTAGGAAATATGGAAGCATCATATAGATCGTTTGTTTCTGTTTGCTGAACCTTTCCAATCAAAACAAGTTTATCATTTAAAACGGTATTTTCTTTTATCAATCCATTCTCGTCTAATTCATCATAAAAAAATTCTGGTCTCGTCCTCAACACTGGCTTATCTTGTATACTCGTAAAACGAGTATTTATTTTACTATTACCAACATTTACTTTTTCTTCGTGTGTCTCATAAGAAGTATAATAAGTAGTATTAAAAAGCCCTCGTTGAATAGACCCCTCGTTTATTAAAATAGCATCTTCAACATTATACCCATTATATGACATAATGGCGCATATAACATTGTTGCCGTATGGTTGCTCCTCTTTGTTAATTATATCTAAATATTTTGATTTAATTAAAGGAACATGTCCATAATTCAAAACTAGCGATGTCTTATCAATTCGCATTAAATAGTTTGAATGAAAAACAGAGACTGCTTGTTTTCCGTGTGCACACGAAAAAGTGTTACGCGGGTATGGATTATTTTCTGGATAAATAATCTGGTTTCCCATTACACCAAAAATGAGAGATGGGTGGATTTCTGTATTTGTAAATTTTTTTTGAAATGGACTTTCAATATTAGAAATAAGTAAATATTCTTCTTCGGCAACATCAATGTAATCTACAACCGATTTATTTTCCTCCAACTCTTTTTCGGTCAATTTTGGTTCAAAAGATTCTATATCATATATTTTATTATTTTTATAGTGATAATTGTCTTTTTTAATAAAGCCAGAAACCATATTTTCCCACGTGAAATCGCCCAATACTTTTTGACAAACCTCTTTTGAACGAAATGCACTTACTTTTTCATCTTGAATATAATAGATGGGACGATATAATCTACCTTCATCCGTATAAATAAAGACGATGTTACGTTCATAATGAAATGAACAACTCATAAAAATGGGGAGAAGCCCATTGCGTTTATACAATTTTATTTTTTCTAGTACAACAATCGGTTCTTTTAAAATGCCAATCCATGCACCGTTCACAAAAATTTTTGTGTAATAATTCAATTCGTTTGGCGTATTATTGTAGAGTGGTTCCAAACCTTCTGTTTTCAGCCATTCAATAACGCCTTTTGCAGAAAATTCCGAATTTATATATGTTGCGATCGCCATGTGTTTATGTAAACCAATGTTTCCACCATCTGGCGAATCAACAATATCTATATACCCCCACTGACTATTATGCAACAAACGCGGACCCACTACTTTTGCGTTTTCGTCTAAAGGTAAATTAATTTTTCGTAAATGAGAAATAAACGAGTTGTAAGATAATCTATTTAAATCTTGAATGAGACCGATTCTCTTTGTGTGTGGGGTGCTTCCCCAATTTCCCTTGAATGCCTTTTTAAATCCTTCGTAAACGCTTTGTGTTTTGAAAATTTCATCAGAATGATCTTGTACTAAAGTTAAAAAAGATTCGCGGTCTTGAAACTGTTGTGCTTTGTAGTAATAAAGACGATCTATATTTCGAAAAATAGCGGCCAATTGAATTTTATAATATTCGATAAACAACTCTTTGATTAATGTTCCCGACAATTCGATTCTTTTATATTTAAAACTGTCGCGATTCGTTGGTTCAATTTTATTTGTGTACAACGACAATAATTCAAAAACCATAAACCCCAAATAGTATGCTTTATCTAAAAAATTGGTATCGCCAATATGAGGCAATAAATAATTAGTAAGAATGTCCATGACAGCCATTTGTGTGCCCCTTTTTACAAAAACGGAAATAAAGGTTATTGCGGCATCTTGTGTAAAAATTTTATTAGCATCGTGTACGGAAGGAATAAACAAATCAACCAAGGAACTATACTCGTTCAAATTTAGTAAACACGTTTCAATGATTTGTTTGTCTGAAATTACACCAAGCGCACGCATAACGATGAACAAAGGGATTGGTTTTCGAACATTTGGGATGTTTACTACAATATTGTTATTTGTTAATAGAGTAGTAGGGGCAACCATGCGCACAGAGGTTGTTCTTCGCGGCTTTGATAAATCTTCTGAAACAGATCGTATGTTAACTATATGAGAATATGTATCATTTCCTAAACTCAAATATAACATGTTGTCTGCAAATTTTTCTTGAGGAATGATAACTTTTTCTTTGCCATCTATAATAAAATACCCACCGTGATCATTACGACACTCTCCCAAATTGTAACTTATATCGCTCGCCAATCCATTTAAAATACAAAAATTAGAATGTAACATAATTGGAAATTTTCCCAACAAAACTTTCTCTATTTTTGCCTCGATTTTTTGAATCTCTGGGCCGTCGCTATACTCATATTCTACCAACACATCATAATGAATAGAAAACCCATAGGTTAAATTACGCAATCTTGCCTCATTTGGATACATGTAATGTATATTTTCTGTAATATCGTCATATAATACTGGTTTTCCAAAATAAATAGCGCGTGCATCTCTTCCACCTAAATACAAATTTATTTTTATTTCTTCATTTTCCGAAAAACTAATAGGATTATTATCTTTAAACACATCAAACAACCCCTTTTCAAAAAAATTGTTATAAGAGTCAAGATGATGTGCAACTAAATTGTTCACATCTGACTTGAAATATTTTTCTACAAGTTTCCATGAAACACGATGAAATAACTGCGAATTTTTAGTGGGTTCTATATCCTCTTTTTCTTCCATTGAATTATTTATTGTTTATATTTATATTTAAAATAAATTATATTTAAACTTTCATGTTACTTGAACGAAAATATCTCCTTGTTTTCTTTCATTTCTTATTGAAAACTCCAATGGTGTTTGTGACTCCATTAAATCAAAGACAAAAGGAATCGGAAGATACATAATAATGAGTTTGATTGCCCAGTCAAATCGCTGTCTTTGCGTGATTAACCGAAGGAGAACGAAACAATTTTCTCGATATATTTTCGTCTGCTCCTTGCTTTGCACAATTTTTCGAGTATCGTTAATGACAGATACGATAGAGGGATCCGTCCATAATGGTAGCTCTACATTTCCCATAATATAAGGGATAAATGTGTCCGTCTCGAATAATGAGACAGTACTTTCATCTTCGATGATTCGAAGCGGCATCCGAAAAAATATTTCGGGCGATTCTTTCCAAAATGCCATGATGAATCTTTGTGCGCTCTCGAGAATTTCTTTCACACCTACCAGTTTGGATAATAAATCAAGTGCTTGGGGTGTTCCGATATCAATATAATATTCAATGAGTCGATCAATATTATCCGCAAGTGTTTCGATTTTCTCGTAAAAAATGATAAGCAATCGTGGCATTCTTTTTTGAACGATATCAAGATAATTTGGTAAAAAGGTATAAATTATTGTGATATGGTTTAAATTTCTCACTATTCCTTCAATGTCTTCATCATCGATCGTATTATCAATTCTTGCAACATTGTCTTTCAATAATCGATAAATTTCGGCCTCCTTTGTTTGTGTCGATAAATCATGAGGATTAAATTCATAATACAAACTCCTAAAAATTTGCACAAACTTACCATCACCGTATTGCGAAGCAACTAAGATGTCAATTTTTCCTCTCATTTTTTTCTTTCATGATTTGGGTTTAAAAATTCAATTTTATTTATTTCGTCTTTTTCTTGTTTTTCGTGTTTTTTTGTGTGTTAGTTTTATTGTTTTGTGAAATACAACACAAAAACTTGTAGTCATCCATAAAAGACTATTTGAAATATTCTCTATAACTTCCATTTTTATAGAGAATAACAACTCAATTCATTTCAATTTATATTGTAATTTATGCTTGGCCGTATGCTTGACCGTATGCTTGGCCATACGCGCGTGCTCTGGCTCTGGCGCGAGCTTGAGCTAAAGCCATTGCCAATGCTTGACTTCTGGATTGGCCTTGGGCATAACCTTGCGAACGCCCTTGAGCTCGTCCTTGGGTTCGTGCACGAGCACGCCCTCTTCCACGAGCTCTCCCACGAGACCTAGATTGAGATCGAGATTTAGATCTAGATTGAGTTGCACCACCAAATGCTTTTGCTAATCCGCCAAATAAACTCATAATTATACAAAAGAAAAAAAAATTACCATAATTTAGTTGTATTTTTCCAAAACATCTTGTCCTTCGGAGAAATATTATAGATATACTGAAACAATTTAATGCGCGCCAAAGGACAGTTTACTCTATATTTATTCAAAGGATGAGGATTTGTTATTAATAACATTGGGATTGCCCCATTGTATACTCCTTGACTATTTTGAATCGCAAAATAAGTAAAAAATAATTTTAATTTTAAAATATCTATCTCTAACATTTCATTGTTCAAAAAAAGTTTATTTCTTAAATATTCTTCTAAAATAAATAATCCAGAAATATCCGCAATATCTTCTCCAACTGAATTGGACGCATCCCACACAATGCCGTCACGTTTTGCAAAATCTTCATATTCGGCAATAACATCCTTTATATATCTGTCAAAATGTTTTTTATCTTGAGGCAACCACCAATTTTTCAAATTTCCTTTATAATCATACTTACTTCCTAAATCATCTAAACTATGTGACATTTCATGTGTAATTGTATATCCTATACTTGCCAAATTATATTCCAATGATTCGCTCATCACAACAAATGGATTTTGCATTATTCCTAAAGGAATGAAAATACCATTTTCGGTAGGAGTATAATATGCATTGACTACATAATTTTGATTCCCTACCATCATGGGCGGATATGTTTGCCAATCCACATCACGATTATCCTTAATAAATGGTTTATTCGTAAAAGTGATTAGTTTTGAAAAATAATAAGAGTGTTGCATCTTTAAGTTGTTCCATACGTCATCGGTATACTCTATTTTTGGATCCTCCATAAGATGTTCAATTGTTCCTATAGTAAAATTCAAATGTTTTACTTTTCGCAATGCTTCTTCTTTGCTTGTATGCGAAAGCCATTTATTACGTAATAACATATTTATAAATGTGGTTCGCAATTCGTGCGACAAATTTTTTACATACTCTACCACTACCTCGTCTCGAAAATTCCTAGAATATTCTTCGGATAAATACGTGTTGAAACACATTGTCAGACCGCGCAACCCTCTTAATTCGTCCGGAAAAGGTTTTATGACTCCGGAAATGAACTTTCCATTAAACTCGTAGTCTATTTTTGAAAATTTTCTACTAAATTTGATCATTTGTTTCATGCAAATAAAGTACCAATAGTTGTGCCATTTTGGCGTGTTCCACTCATTCATTAATTTCATAACGTTCATTAAATAATTTGTGGAAGAAGCAACATACCAATCTGGTGTACTCGAAAACCCCATTAGTTTTGTAAATAATGGCCAATCAAACCCATACCTTTTTGATTCCGACAAAGAAATTTTGTTATATCCGTCATCATCTTCTTTTAAATTTCCTTCGTAACATTTTACTAGATCTTTTTCACACTCTAAAATATCTGTATACTGAATAGTCATACCTAGACATTTAAAGATGTCTTTTATATACGTTTCATATTTTTTAAAAAGTTCTTGTTGATAATCATATCTTTTTTTATCCTTTTTGGAAATATTTTCATAATAAGCAAAATCGAAAAAGGTTAAATTGCATGATACCAAGTTATTGCAGTACACTTTTGAATTTTTTAAATTTTCAGACATTTCCCATATTAATGGGAAAGAGGAGGAAAATAATGGATTTTTATGCATAAACACCATCAAATCGTAAAAATTATCCTTATCAAAAATAGTCTGCAGTGATTGTTTCATTTCGTCCACATGTTTTGTCATATGGGTCGAGTCAATATTTTTAAAGGAATGAAATACTTTTTTTTGATTTGGATTCATTTTAAGAACACTTAACAAGGAATAGGCTGTCTTTTCTTGCATTATACGTATGTTATCTTGTTTTACATAAAACGTTTTTTCTTGATTTGCCAGTCTGTTTACATTTTTTAACCACAATTCATTTACATAAGTATAATAATCGTCTTGTGGCATTAATTTACTATTTCTCAATTTAAACAATTCTACCATTTCTTCGTCAATGGTTTTGTCAAATACCATTGTTACTTCTTTTTCTTGTTTTTTTGTAAATGAGGGAACTTTAACATAATCAACCATATTAAATTTTGTGGGAGCTTTTCTCCAATTTTTATAAAAATTTTTTCGTGTTTTAGGTTTTTTCATATATTATGCCATTAAAAAATACCTTTGGGTTTATAAGAATCAATAGGAGTAAATTTTTTGTCTTTTTGTTCTACCGTTTTAGGAAATTCTTTTTTGTCATAACTTTCAATAGTTACCAAATTGGTTTGAACTTGTTGACCAAATTCATCAATGACTATTCCAGTTTTTTTCTTTAATTCATCGCGAACATATTTAGGAATCCAATGATCCCACGAAATATGCAAAGTGTTTGGATGATAATAAAAGACGTTAAATCCATTTATTTTTAATTTATCAATCACATAACTTATGCATGTAGCATGATCAAAATGAGTAACCCCTAAAATAATTTCTGGTACAACAAACCAACAGTTTTTTTCATTGGTTCTTCTAGAAGTTAACTTTATTCGAACATGAATACGATTCAGTATTTTATTAAACACTTCTAATTTTTGGATATCTGCATTTTTTTTTCGATCGTATAATTCATCAATATTTAAATTTTCTGTGAAATCGTTGATATGGTTATCAATATTGAAAATCGTTGTCATATATATAAATAATAAAAAATAAACACCATTTAAAAATATTTATGAATGTTAATGTTTAAACATTTAGTTATTTCTGGAGGAGGTTCTCTCACTATAAAAATTCTTGGAACTCTTCAATACATGTTGGAAAATTCTATCATCACATATGATGAAATAGAATCAATATATGCTACTTCTGCTGGAGCATTAATAGGAATTGGGATTGCCTTAAAAATGGATATTCAATTAATAACAAATTATGTTATTAATCGTCCATGGGAAGATATGTGTCAAATTACACCATCTCATATCTATAATTTATATTCAAAAAAAGGCATTTTTGATAAAACATGTATTGAAAAATTTATGAAACCATTATTTGATTTTAACAATATTGATATTAATATTACATTGTCGGAATTTTTTATATCAACAAATATTGATCTCCATATGTTTGCAATTGAATTAAATGATTTAACTGTTGTAGATATATCACACTCAACCTTTCCAGATTTATCACTGATTGATGCTTTATGTATGACATCTTGTCTTCCCATTGCATTTGAACCATTCATGTACAAAGACGTTTTTTATATTGATGCTGGTATTGTACTAAATTATCCAATTGAATATTGTATAAAAAATGTGGAGGATGAAACAACTATTTTAGGATTTCAAATTATAGAAAATAAAAATTACGACAAAATTGAAAAAGAGGGCGATTTGATGAATTATTTTTTTATGTTATTTTGTAAATTATTCAAAAAAACAATAGAGACAAAGGATTGCGAAGTTCCCAATACAATAAAATATTATTCTGATGAAACTATCTTTTCAAGCTTAATAGATTCTTTCTCTAGTGAAAAACGGCAAGGATATATAGAAGAAGGTTTTGAATATGGTAGAAATTTTAATGCAATACAGAGTTAACAAATTGGGTCAAATTTTGTTTTGTTGGTTTTGAATCAAAATCGTAGACTTTTCCATTTGAAATTAATTTTATGGTAGGAAATCCCTCCACCTTGTATTTTTCCATCATAGCTTCACTTTCTGGAGATTCTTTTGTGCAATTTATTTCCTTATAAATAATTGTATACCCATTCACATTTGTTGTTCCAGTTTTAAAAGCATTCCATTCTGGTTTTGCAGAAGTGCAATGAGGACACCAATCTGTGTAAAAGAATAATATTTCTGCACTTTTATTACCTTTGGTCGTCTTTTTATAAAAATAAAAATAGTAAATGGCAAAACAAACGATTAAGAAAATGCTTAAAACAGATAAAGCAACTATCATATTAAAATGCAACATTTAATTAAATGCCGAAATAACGCAAAAAAATAATAACCTATACTAATGGATGCTTTTATTTTTAATAACGATGATTATAAAAGTGGTGATGGTATGTTAACTACTATATGGGGCCCAGCATTATGGCATTTTTTACATACAATGAGTTTTAATTATCCATATAACCCAACAGAAAATGAAAAATCTCAATATATGAACTTTATCAAAAGTTTAGAATTTGTCTTGCCATGCAAATATTGTCGCGAGAACCTAAAAAAAAATTTTGAATCTCTTCCATTGCGAAAAGAAGAGATGAAATCTCGGTATACTTTTTCAAAATATATTTACGATTTACATGAACATATAAATAAAATGTTGGGCAAAACATCCAATTTAACATACGAAGATGTTCGCGAAACATATGAGCATTTTCGTGCAAGATGTACACAAACCAAACCAAAGAAGGAAAAGGGTTGCATTAAACCATTGTATGGTGAAAAATCCAAATGTATTTTGCGTATTGTACCACAATTTAAAAAAACAAAAAGTTTTCATGTAGACAAAAAATGTTTTAAACGATTAACCAAACGACGCAAAACTGTTTAGCATTGGCATAGGTTCATTCGTCGATTCTGCCTTTCCATTCAAGGCGAGTGTTGGATCATTCACAAAATAATTTTGTACTGGTAATAACATTGCGTTTTGGCTGACATCTTGTGATTTTGTTGGTTGTGTATATTTTGTAAAGTCGGACTCTATCGTTTTCATCGTATTATTCAAAGTATTCATTAATGGGTTTGGTTCGGGAGTTTTCGAAACGGGTTTACTTGAACATTCGTTTATAGTAATAGGTGTTGGGCAAACTGGGCAAACGGGTGGTACAATTTCTGACTTTAATATATAGAGATCATCTGTACTTCTTTTGGAACTTTTGGAACTTTTGGAACTGCTTGTAATTTCTGAACTGGTTGATTTTGTCTTGTCTATTTTAGTATCGTCATAGTATTGTTCGTTGATATAATTTACAAGTGTATCTCTATTATTTGAAATATCCGGATAAAATAGATATTCTTGGTCATTTGAGTAAACCGTTAATGTCATAGAATTATCTGTTTTTTGCAAAACGGCAGAGTTTTTAGAATTGGTAGGATCCGTAAATAAAATCTGTTTATCATACACTTTTTCGTAATCATACGTTTCCTTTTTTCCACTTCCGTAATTTACTGTAATTTTTAAACTATCATCTTTTGTAATTTGTGCATTACTATTATCTTTTCCGTAAAAGATAATCACATTATCTTGTTTTGTTGTATGATCATAAACATAGGATTGGATGTTATTATTTTCCTTAAAATTTGTCAATAATCTTGTTAAGTCATTAATAAAACTATCCACTGGTTTACGACTACTAGGATCACTCCCAATTGGGTTATCATTTGGTTTAAGACTACTAGAATCACTCCCAATTGGGTTATCATTTGGTTTAATACTAGTCAATGCGTCTCCTTCTGTATTTTCCGTGCCTTCACTACTTTCCGTATTTTCATCAAATCCTTCAAAACGTCTATAATTAAAATAATAAATTATAATTAAAAGACAAGCAATCATTAATACAATTTCTATCATATAGTAGAATAATATTTTAACTATATAAAAAAAATATTATATATAACCTAAATGAAAATACTTTTTTTTGATACTGAAACAACTGGATTAATTTCTAAAAATAATTTTCCATATATTGTACAGTTTAGTTATATTATTTATGACATGGATTTAAAAGAAATTGTTTTTAAATATGACGAAATTATTCAACTTCCCCCTACAATAGAAATACCAGAAGAATCCACAAAAATACATCATATTACTACAGAAATGTCGAGAAGTTCTTCTGTAGAAATATTAGATTGTCTGAAAGAATTTGTTGAAAAATGTAAACAAGTCGATCTCATTGTAGGCCATAATCTTCTTTTTGATAACCAGATGGTCATTGGTGAACTAAAACGTCATCAAAATACAAATGAATATATTGCATTTTTTTCAAAAATGAACTTTTATTGTACAATGCAAGAAACAACCTCTTTCTGCAATATTTCTGCAGTTACTAAAATATTATCAAAACCTTATATTAAATATCCTAAATTAATTGAATTACACGACAAATTATTTGGCGAAAACACATTATCATTACCATTACATAACTCGTTTAATGATGTAATGGTCTGTTTTAAATGTTATTTTAAATATCGCCATGATATTGATGTTGCTATCTAAACAACAAAATAATTTTTTCTTTACTCATACTTCCATAAAAGTCGTTATTTAAATAAGATTGTATATATTTTATGTATGCATACAAGTAAAAATATTTTTTTAATTTTCCACGACTTCTTGAATGACGCATACACTTGTTTGTAATTTGTTTTTGTAAAGAGTTTAATGTGTCATAACTAAAATCCGACAAATGATTCTTTTGTACTACTTTTAATATTTCGCCAATAGTACACTTTAATGTTTTTGTCTTTTTCTCAATAGTCATATACTCGTTTAAAAAATTCTTGATCTCTTTTATTTTACGTTTTTTTCCCATTACTATTTCATCAATGGTTACATCTTTTAATAAATTTATTTTGGTTTTTTTCTCATCTTCTGTCAATTCAAATAAATTTTTACAAAAATTTTGCTTGTCATTTGTAATCAATACTATTTTATTCTTAGGGTTGATGTTTAATCGCAGTAAACCGACAAAGATAACGACACATAAAAAATGCGTTAAAATATCATCAATGTTTGATGATATTTGTAATTTGTATTCTATATTAAATAGATAGACATTTGGAATGGGATCTATTATATCTATATCTATAATTATATCTCCAATAGTAACTGGTTTACTCACTATAAATATCATATTTGTTGAATATTTTCGTAAAAAACGATTGATTTTTTCAGCGACGATTCTGACATCCTTGTATTTTTCATATAAAATATGAATAATATTCGCATAATCTATAATAAAATATTTTTTTATTTTATCATTTAAAATAGACGACTTTTTAGAGTGTGAAAAAATTTGTTCGTAATAAAAATGAATAAATTTATCTAACAGACTCATACTATACGTAAACATTTTAAGAAGAACACATGTCGCACACTGGTTCTGTTTTGGGTTCTATGGTAAATTGTTGCGCAGTATGTGTTGGTTTGCGTCGTAAATAGTAACATCCGGTTTTGAGTCCCTTTGACCATGCATAAAAATGCATAGATGTCAAAATATTGTAATTGGGAGATTCTATCCATAAATTCAAACTCTGACTTTGACAAATGAACGCACCGCGATCAACACTCATATCAATCAAATGTTTCATTGGAATCTCCCATACAATCTTATATTTGTCTTTAAGATGCTGGGAAATGTCCAATTGTTGAACACTTCCTTTATTTTCAATAATGCTCTGTTTTGTTTCTTCGTTCCACTTGTCTAATTTAACCAATTCCTTCATGAGATATTTGTTTACAACTATAAATTCGCCGGCAAGTGTGCGTCTGCTATAAATATTTCCAGTAATGGGTTCGAAACATTCATTGTATCCTAAAATTTGCGAGGTACTTGCAGTAGGCATTGGTGCAAGTAATAAAGAATTTCGTAATCCTTGGTAATGAATATCACCCTTTAATTTGCCCCAATTATATCTTTTAGACGGCTCAACATTCCACATGTCAAACTGCAATATTCCTTTGGATGCGGGAGAACCATTAAAGGTCGAGTAACAACCATCTTCTTTTGCAAGTTCTGTGCTCTTTTCCAATGCGGCATGATACATCGTTTCAAAAATCTGTTTATTTATTAGTTTTGCTTCTTCTGAATGATATGGTACATCCATTAAAAAAAAGACGTCCGCGAGACCTTGAACACCGATTCCAATGGGACGATGACGTAAATTGCTCGTTTTAGCCGTTTCGCATGGATAAAAGGTTTTGTCAATAATATTATTCAGATTATTCGTAATGATTTTTGTCACACTGTGCAATTTTTCATAATCAAACACTTTGTTTTCTACAAATTTTGGAAGACCGATACTTGCTAAATTACACACGGCCGTTTCATTCTCATCACTATACTCGATAATTTCTGTACATAAATTAGAACTTTTTATGGTACCAACATTTTGTTGGTTTGATTTTTTATTTGCCGCATCTTTATACAATAAATAAGGCGTTCCCGTTTCCATCTGTGAATCTAAAATTTTAAACCACAGCTCGCGCGCTTTTACCTTTTTGTATAACCCATGAAGATCTTTTTCGTATGTTAAATACAATTCTTTAAATTTTTCACCATAAACATCTGATAACCCTTTGTAATGATTTGGGCAAAAAAGATACCAATCTGCGTCTTCTTTCACTCTTTCCATAAAAAGATCTGGAATCCATAACCCGTAAAAGAGATCGCGTGCTTTTGTTTCTTCGTCTCCGTGATTTTTTCGCATTTCCAAAAAATCTTCTATATCATAATGCCATGGTTCTAAATATACCGCAATGGAACCATTTCTTTTTCCTCCTTGATCAATATATCTTGCGGTCGCATTAAAAACGCGCAACATTGGACACAGTCCATTCGATTTATTTTTTTTATCAATGGTCGAACCTTTTCCTCGAATGTTATGTAAATGTAATCCAATACCACCAGCATATTTTGATATTTTTGCACATTCTTTTAACGTATCAAAAATACCGTCCACACTATCATCTTTCATGGCAACCAAAAAACACGAACTCAATTGTTGAGACCGTGTACCAGCATTAAAGAGCGTTGGTGTAGCATGTGTAAAGTATTTTTCTGACATTAAGTCGTACGTTTCTTTCACATCATCCATATTTTTATGGATACACAAGGCCGTTCTCAACCACATGTATTGAACACGTTCGATAGATCTCTCCCCATCCTTTAACAAATAAGCTCTTTCCAGTGTCTTGAACCCAAAATAATCGATCAAAAAGTCGCGCTCATGAACAATCATCTCATCTAATTCAGTCGCATTTTCTTTAACCATTTGATAAAAGTCGGATGATAAAATATCATTTTCATAAAGAATGGTCATTGTTTCACTAAAAGATGCGGGCGTGTTTTTTTGATGATTTGATATAATGAGGTAACTCGCAAGTGTTCCATAATCATGATTATCGCAAATCATTGTTGCGCAATGTTCCGCGGCAAACTCGTCAATCTTTGTCGTCTCAATGTTATCATATATTCTATCTATTACCTTCATAGCAAGTTGTGTACAATTAATTTCAATCTTTGCGCTTTCGCACATCGATTTCAATCTCCTTAAAATTTTATCAAAAGATATAATTTCACTTGCACCATTGCGTTTTATCACATTCATTTCCGTCATTTAAAAATAATAATAAAAAAGATTTTATATTATTATTTTATATGATTACGATATTTATACTATGTTATAATGAAGAAGTTTTGCTTCCTCATACAGTTCATCATTACAAAAAATATCTTCCACAATGCAATATTGTTATTTATGATAATAAATCTACTGATAATTCTGTCGAAATTGCCAAATCACTTGGATGTTCCATCATTTCGTGGAATTCAAATGATGAAATTGACGATTATCGTTATTTATTCATTAAAAATAATTGTTGGAAAAAAGAATTGGGTTGGGTTATCGTTTGTGATATGGACGAATGGTTGTGTGTTACACAAGACGATTTAATGAAAGAACAAAACAAAAATACAATCATTCTCAGTGTTCATGGTTATAATATGATCGGCGAAAGTAAAGACGTTTCCCTAACTGATATTAATTTACACGAAATCAAAAAGTCAGTTTATTTCCCAGAAGAAAATAAATCACTATGTTTTTATCGTCCAGCCATTCGCGAAATAAATTATAATCTGGGTGCGCACATTTGCAATCCTATTCTCAATACAAACGGATTTTATAGTAAGAAAATTTATATGAATAAACACATGAATTACTTAGGATTGCCATTTTTTATGGATAAGATGGTAAAGAGATACGAGCGATCCGCGCGAATGCGCAGTAAAAGATTGGCTTATCATTATACGAATGATAAGGAAAAAATAAAACAATTATATTTGTATCAACTCTCCATTTCAAATTAAATCTTTTTATCACAAAAAAGACATTAATTATGCGTTAAATGAAAGAGAAATTTCAACCATTTCTTTTTTAATACTTTTTGTGGCAGAAATAGACAATTCTTCTCGCTTTTTACGTGTCGTTGATGTTTCTTTTACTTCGATTGTTTTTCTCCTCGATGTACTATTTCGAGTATTCATGTCAGTTTCTATCTTGGCATAATTTTTTTCAATATATTCGATGATATTATTTTCAAGCGCCCATTTAAAAAAATTCAATTGTCCAATGGTTGTTTCTATTCCATCGCCAGTTTCTGTTTTATACGGCACAACAATGCGATCCCACCTACAAAAAGGATCAAATCTTTGCTTGGAATATGCCTTTAACATTAATTTATAGTCATCGTACACCTTAAACCTAACCTCTCCATTTTTTATGACAACATAATATTTCTTGGCATAGTTGGTTGTAAACCAGTCAATAATCCGTAACGATATCTTGGAATCACCCGCAATTATAGAAATCATTTTTTTTAAATTGGTTTGGTCATAAAATTGCATCAATTTAGATAATATTAATTTATTTTGTGTGGTTACAGAAATGTTCATATATAATGAGAAAAATTTTCTTTAAATGTTTTTAACTATCGTTTTCTAGTAAAATATGAGTATACAAAATATAAGAAATAACAGAAAATTAAGAATACTATAAATAGATTAAAAAATTTCATTATGTTACAATAAATAGAATTGTCATTAGCATTACAATTTATTGTAGTGCCAAAAACTCCAAAAATTCCCGATCCCATAACTCCTAGATTGGATGTTTTTCCCATATTATATAAAGTTTTAATAAAATAACTTCTTTTTTTAAGATATAAATTCTAAAGATATATAAATGTTTTCTTATAAAATAAATAATTCTAATAACTTTGTAATTAAAAAAGAATGTTTAGTAATACCATTTGGTCATAGATGCTCTTCTGCATTAGCATGTAATTATGCAAGTCTTCGTAATTTTTCATTACCTTTTGATTGGACTATACCAACATTTCCAAAAAAAATACAAAGGGTATTGGAAAATAATTTTGATGAATTTATTCCTAATGTTCATAATGGCGTTTTCACTAATAAATATGACATTCATCTTGCCCATTTTAATTCTAATATTAATACTGGTGTTGAAGAGTATAAAAGAAGAATTAATAGATTCAAACATATCATGAATGAAAAAAGATGATATATTTTATATACATCAATGAAGATTATTTATATGATAACAATTATCGTAAAGATGAATTCAATGATAACAATTTTAAAGAAATGTTAGAACTTGAACAATTTATAAAAGATACTTATAAAAATATTGATTTTAATATTTTATATTTTAATTTTAAGCATCATAATATACCTACAAATTCTAACATAATTAATATTATATTACACACAACTACTTTATTCAATGCTGTCAATGATGCACCATATTCAATTTTTAGAAATTATTGTGGAAAAATATTAACAGAATTATTTAATACAAAACTAAACTTAGTAAACCATAAAGATCTTTTCAATAATTAATTTTAAATAAATTTACAAAATACTAAAAATTAAATATCTAATTGTATTATGAGAAGCCAAAAAAAATCGTTTAAAACAAAAAAATACAGAGGAGGCAAAACGATTAACGAACATATATATGATCGTATCTTACTTATCTGGAATAAAATTTTGACTTCATATCGTTGGGTATGCGAATATTTTACAAAAAAAACTGGAAGGCATCCAAACGAAAACGAAGAGATGACTCTTTGGAACATGTCTGTAGATTTATATTTAAATCAACATAAAAATTTGCCAACTGATGCACTTCAAACGGATGCAATAAATAAATTTGTACAAAATTTAAAAAATACACCGACAGAAGATTTTATGGAAAAAAGACCATCTTTTAATAGTCCATATAGTCGCCGTTTTCAAACGGGTTAAATAAATATTTTCTTAACTTAAATAATGATCCAACTTTACAAAACACGCGTAAAAGGAAAAAACGTTTATAAGATAAATGGGAAAAAAACAACCTATAAAAAATTTAGGAAACAAAAACGAATGCTTGAAAGGGGAATTGGTACTGGGAAGATTGTAGAAACAAATTCGGGTATTAGAATTCATCCAAAATTTGCCTTTTTGCCTCCATACATTCCACAAATTACGCAATTAGGACTTGATTACATTTAACGCCTTTGTAAACAAAAAATGATCTGCGTTTTTTTTACGTCGTTCTAAATTGCATTTTAAACACGACAATACTACGTTGTCCTTATTGTGTGGCAATGCGTTATCTATTCGATCCAATGTCCATTGCATTGGATGGAGTTTTGTCTCGTATATAACAAGTACATTGTTTTTACAATAATAACAATCGGGAGTTGCTAATAAAGAGTGAATATCTTCTACTTGTATATCCGAGATCCAACCTCTTTTTTTATCTTGATTCTTGTAACCTCCTAATTTTTGTAGAATATTTTCTTTTTCTCCATTATTTGCCTTCAGTTGATTTTTTACTGGTTCATCACCATTTAGTTTTTTTATTTGATATCGATTATTTTTACCAGAAAAAACAACTTTTTTCTCCATAAGTATTATAAATAAAAGAAGTTAAACTTATTATATGTATAATATATAATGGAATCATTTAAAGAAAACGAACCAATGTCGGTAAAACCAAAAAATTCTGAAATTAACGAAGTTAAAAATATAAAATACAAGATGAGCGCGAAACAGTTGAATGAAAACACTGATCTATCGCAAGTAGAACTTTTTCTGGAAAATGAAAAAAGGAGCAATCGGAGCGAACCATGGAACAAGCTTGATAAGACCACAAAGTATAAAAAGCTAGAAGAATTTGCTAAATTTTATATGGTTAAAAACAATTTAACTTTATTGGAATGCAACGAACTTATTTCTTTTTTAAAAGATGCAATTGATAAAAAAAAAATTTACAAGGTAAAAGATATTGTTTACGATAAAATTAATTCTAAAATACAAGATATTCCCGGACTTTTATTTTTAAATTTAGATAACAAAAAGTTTACATTGAAAAATGTAAATCCTAAAACAGTAAGAATAGTATCGAAAAAGAATATTTTTTCTATTTAAAATTAAAATGTTAATTTATATTAATGAATGAATTAAATGCCGAAGAATGTGAAAATTTTGTAGAAGATTTATTGTTAATTATGTATGATTATACCCTACATAATATTCATTTATTTTCGAGAGAAGATTATGATGCAACATTTATAAAATATATTGATGATTATGTAGATGAAATCATAAAGATGATACACGAAACAACAGAGACAGATGAATTATCTAAAGAACAACTAGTAGAATTAATAGACTATACTATTAACATTTTTTATGAAATTTGTATACCACCCAGATCATTTCGTAGTACATATATTTTAAAAGAGAGTGATTCGGAAGATATAGAAATTATTTCAAATCGGATTGATTATTTGCGTAATTTACCACAACCACAACAACGCACAAGCGAATGGTATTCTTTTCGAAATAATTTAATTACTGCGAGCAATGCATATAAAATTTTTGATACAGATGCTTCTCGGAATCAATTAATTTATGAAAAATGTTTTGCTTTTAATGAAAGTGTTATTATTGTTCCAGAAGAAACTGAAAATTTTAAACATATTAATGTTTTAAATCCAATGCACTGGGGACAAAAGTATGAACGTGTGTCCATTATGATTTATGAAGATATGTATAATACAAAAATAGAAGAATTTGGTTGTATTAAACACGACAAATATTCGTTTCTTGGGGCATCGCCAGACGGTATTAATATTGATAAAGAATCGGGTAGATATGGAAGATTGTTAGAAATAAAAAATGTAGTAAATAGAGAAATAACTGGCATACCTAAACTGGAGTATTGGATACAAATGCAATTACAAATGGAAACATGCGATTTAAATGAATGTGATTTTTTAGAAACAAAATTTATAGAATATGAAACAGAATTAGATTACTTGCATGATAATTGTCAATACAAAGGTATTATAATGTATTTTTCACATTTAAATGGGACACCTAAATATATTTATAAACCTCTTCATTTAATAGATGAAACATGGGAAGAAACAATGATGGTAACTTATCAAGATCAAGGATTAATATGGGTTAGAAATATTTATTGGAAATTAGAAATAATAAGCTGTGTTTTAGTTGTCAGAAATAATTTATGGTTTGAATATGTCATTTACGATATACGTAATTTTTGGAAAATTATAGATTACGAAAGACAACACGGGTTTAACCATCGAAAAGCTAAAAAACGCACAAAAAGGGTTCAAGAAGAAGAAATGAAATGTTTAATTAAATTATGATCTACATAAAGGACAATTATATCGAGAGGCATTCGTTCTCCAACTTGAAAGACATTCACTGCAAAATAAGTGAGTACACTGAAACATTTGTTCGTCAATCACGTGATTTTCTTGACATAATACACATTCTCTAGAAATCTCTGGTTCAGAGACGGGCGAAGGTGTACTAAATGTATTGGGTATTTCTGCTTCTGATAAATACCTTAGGTGAGATATTTGTCCATTAACCATTCGTTCTACTTCTTGTTTCTCTAAATAAGAAACTTGTCCACGATCGTCTGTCTTGATATATTCTATATTATTAATTTTTCTAATAATTCTTGCATAAAATACCATATCATTTAATGGCGTTAATACGCTATTATATGATAACTCCGAGCTCATTTCACAATACCGCATATCGTTTTGCGAAATGATCTGAACGTCTGCGTCTGGCTCCACGTTGAAATTTGATTTTATACATGTTTGTAAATGCTCAATGATCTGGCTTGTAGTCGAATTTAGACTAATTTCAGTAAAAGTGGTAAAATATCCAAAAGCTAGTTTGACCGTTGCGCGAAACATTTTTAATTATATAATAAGTTTAAAAAAAAATCAATTTTTTACATTTAATTACTGTAGGCTAGACCACCCATACCACTCATAATTCTAAGAATGTTGTAATTGGTTGCATAGACACGAACCTTTGCGGTCTTTGTTCCTTCAACAGTAGCGTTTGAAAGAACCAACTGAAGAGTTGCATTATCAATTCGTGAAAAATTGCAAGTTCCAGAAGGCTGGTGTTCTTCTGGGCGTAGGGCAAAAGAATAAACATTGATTCCTTCGTCTGGGGTGCGTGTATGGCACTGGAAAGGCTGAACCCATGAAAAGTAGGATCCTTCACGCTCTGAAAATCTATCTTGGCCGTTAAGCTGAAGTTTTCCAGTAACAACTGGGTTAAGACCCCAACAATGCAGAGTGAGAGATGTTTCGCAAAGAACAAATGTGCCGGCATCAGAAACACCCGAATTTTTATTTATATTTGGATCGGCGTATTTTTCAAATTCACGTAGCTGCTCTGGTGTTAAATTAAAAGGTGAGTTTTGGTTAGGAAATACTGGTAATGTAGGACCATCTGGATTAAAACCCAAATTTACTTCGTTGTATGGATTCTCTGGACCATGCCAATAACCAGTACCATCTATAGCAACATCTCCGGCACCCGCATCATCAAACATTCCTCTTGCGTCAATGAAACCATATTCTCCACCAATTTCTGTTGGACCACCAAAAGCATGGATAGCATTTGGCAATGCATCAATGGCATCAGTGTAGTTAAATGGCTGAGCACCAAGTACCTTATACAGAAGTGCATCACAAACTAGCGAAGAACAATAATCGACATTCTGATCTGGTTGAACAACCCAGATCAACTCTTTTACTGGATGATTAAAGTTCAATTTAATTTTATTCGAAGAAGAACCAACAGATTCATCGCCAGTAAATTGAAGCTGAGTAATCAAATACTCGTGTGGGTTTTGTGCCATACGCCTTCTCTCGTCGGTATCCAAAAATACGTAATCTACATAGATGGATGCCGCAACCAATGACTGGTTATAGGCAATAGCTGCTGGAACTGGGCGTCCGGGTGCATACTGGCCATTTGAACTGTTTGGATAACCAGAAATAGGACCCGCCATACTTTTTCCACTGGTAGAATTTGCATTGCAATTCAATGTAGTAACTGCCCACAAACATTCATCAATAGGACGAATATCGAGAGTAATTTTGATTTCGTGATACTGAAGAGCAATAAGTGGGAGAGCAAGTCCGGGATTTGTGCAAAACCAAAATTGCAGAGGAATGTACAAGGTATATTCTGGCAGAGCATTTCTTGGAGCACACACTTGGCGTGGTGCAAGAGAATCGCACGGACCATCTACTTCCGCAAAAGAAGGATCAGTAATAAATGTCAGTTGGGTAATGTTACCAATCATTTTGAAATAGCCGGGAGTCTGCTCACTAGTCATTGTGAGCTGATTCCAAATATGCATCCAATCGCCATACTGTTTGTCGATTCGCTGCCCACCGATATCAACTTCTACTTGGGCAACTAGTTGTTCTCCGGGATAGTCAAGCCATCTAGCATAAACGGTAGAAAGACCTTCTGGGCTAAATCCAACACCCATAAGCTGATTGATTTCTGGTAAAGTTACTTGTAAATAAGTTCTATAAGCTAAATCTCCATTTCTACTAATCGTGCATTGTACTCGTCTTCCAAAATCGGCTTGTCCATTAAATGTTTGCTCAATAGATTCAATCGCAAAATTTGTGTAACGTCTGTAGGTAACTTTCCAAAAAGTGATCTGTGGATTACCCGTCAAATAAACATCTTGTGCTCCATAAGCGACTAGTTGCATTAAACCTCCGCCCATTTTATATTATTCCTAAAGAAAATAATTTTTGTTTTTAATCTAATATATTTTTACGTCTTATTTTAAAAAACGAAATTGTTTTTTAATAAACTCTTTTAGGTAATCATCTGTAAAATATTCTTTTTTCTCCTCGTGAGGTTTATTGAAAACAAATGTATTTTTTTCTTTTCCAATCTTCCAACCATCTTCGAGGGCATTATATATAAATAACATTTTTTGTATCTCTAGATTATCAATGTCTAATTTTTGCGTTTTATTTTCTATTTCCATTAAAATTTGTAATTTCATAAAAATAAAAGAGAAATATTATTTGTTTATATTACTTATTTTTTAATATAAATATATTTCACAAACAACAGTTTATGAATAGTTTCAAACCTAAAACGGACAAAAAAATTAAAATATTTAAAAATGATCAATTTACTATTGACGGAAAACACATGGAATTTTTAGAAGAGTTTGATAAAAATGAAACGGAAATAATACCACGGTTAAAAACAAAAATTTTAAACTTACAAAAAAAAACTCCTACTACGAATGAAGAAAAATTAGACATTCAAGATGAAATAATGCTCACTATTCAAAAAATTAAAAACATTAAAAAAAGGAAAAATGATTATTTATTAAAAAACTCGAAATATATTTTTGAATATTTCGAGTCTAAACAAAATATTAATGAAAATGTGGTGTCAAATAATTCAGTAAACACCTTTTTTAAATTAGAACCAGTTGTTAAAGATACAAAAAATAATATTATACAAAAATATTTGCAAAATATTGGTATGGAGACAGAGCTAAACACACAACAAAAGGATACTTGTATATATTGTTTAAAAGGTGAAATAATTCCTATAGAAGATGAAGGATTAATGTTATGTAACGTTTGTTTTAAAAATATTCCGTATTTGGTGGAAAATGAAAAACCATCCTATAAAGAACCGCCTAAAGAAGTTTCGTTTTATGCATATAAAAAAATTAATCATTTTAAAGAAATTTTAGCCCAATTTCAAGGTAAAGAAACAACATTTATTTCGGACGAAATTATCGATAATATTCGTCTACAAATAAAACGAGAAAGAATTACACTAGATCAAATGACATATGGTAAAACAAAAGAAATATTAAAAAAATTAAGATATAACAAATATTACGAACACATTGCCTTTATAAAAAATAAATTAGGCATTCCTCCTTTGAATATTAGCCCGGACATGGAAGAACTATTATGCAACCTTTTTATGGAATTGCAAGCACCTTATGCAAAATTTTGCCCAGACTATCGTGTTAATTTTTTAAATTACTATTATATTTTATTCAAATTGTGCGAATTGTTGGGAGAAACAACCTATTTAAATGAAATACCAATGCTAAAAGATCGTGAAAAATTAATTGAACAAGATGATATATGGAAAAAAATGTGCGGTGTACTAAACTGGGATTTTAAACCTACTATTTATTAAAGACCTCCGGGGAAACCGACCATGTTGGCACCAATGCCAAATCCGGCACCAGATCTTGCACTAGAACCTATACTAGGAATATAGGTATCTAAAATACTAAAGGTGGCAGCGGCAACCAACGCAAGTAATGCAATTTCCTCAAGATTCATACTTTTTTTTGGAATTGCATATGCCGCAATAGCGACCATTAAACCCTCTACCAAATATTTTACAATACGACGTACAATTTCTTGAACATTGAAATAATTATCCATTATTATAATAAAATAAATTAAAATAACTTAAACCTTTGGGCCTAAAGTTATTTATGTCTAAAGATAATTTTTCTAACAAAACACAGCCCAATTATGTTGATCTGTTAGAAGAAGATAAACCAATCAGTGGTCAAAAATTTGTTTGTATGTCCTTTATTTCTCCCGAAAAAATATTAAAACAAAAGGATGCCTTTTTTTTCCAAGAATTTTTAAAGAGATGGGATTTCAATAAATCAATGGAAAAATTTGTTCAGTTTCTTAATTTTATTTCCTATAAATATAATTTAACCTTTGAAGATTTGACTACGGATTTTAACGAGTTTATCACGGATGAGAAAGAAAATCTCATAAAAGACAGTAACTTTGAGAATGACTATAAAACGTTTGTGGACAAATGTGAAGAAGAACTAGAAGCGGCTTTTAACAAAAAACACAAGTTTCAAACATCTACACGAGGTGTAAAAATAAGAGGTTCTTATTCCACCCAAGAAGAGGCAGAACTACGATGCAAGTTATTACGCGAAGTAGACCCAAATCACGACATTTTAGTAGGCCCGATAGGTGTTTGGATGCCATGGGACCCAGAAGCTTACAAAACTGGTAAAGTAGAATATTTAGAAGAAGAGTTAAATCAACTCATGAATGAAAAAAATAAGAACGAATCTTTTGCAAAATCTTCTTTTGAACAGAGAATCAAAGAAACAAAACAGAAGGCAATGGAAGAGAACAAGAAAAAGGCAGAATTGACTGGTAATAAACTCACACAAACATTAGATGAAAATGGTAACTTGGTAGGTATTAAAAATATGAATACACAAGAGAAAGAATTAGGAGAGAACGCGACAGCTCAAGATATACACGCTACTTTATTTGAAGGAGAAAATATTGTTATAGATAAAAATACAGATCATGGCGCTAAAGCACTTGTCGGAGACCCATTTAAATTAAACGGTTAAATCCTAAAATGGTTAAGAGATCATGGTTTTAAATATAATAAAATGAGTGAAACCGAACATCATTATAGATATAAACAAACTTCGAAAAAATATAATTGGTATATGACAATCCCAAAAACCAACAAAAAAGAAATCAAATTTATTGTTGGTTGGTATCCTATAGACGCAAATTGGCGTATGATTTAGCATAATTTATGGTTATAATCGTAAATTATACCGAAGTGAATCTAACATAAATTTACTTTTTAAAGGTTTTTTGGGCTTTTGATCCTTTATATCACGTTTAAAAAAAAGTTTTAAATTCCAATTGTTTATCTTTTGTATATGGCATGGTTGGATAGTTTAATGGCTTAATAAGACTAGTAGAATCTTTTAAATAGGTCAAATACCCTTTTGCTTCTTCGTATACTTGATGACTACAGTAAACGATGACTTTGTCATTTAATATTTTAATTTGTTCAGTAATATTTGTTGGCAAATTTTTTGAATATTCTACAAACATGCCTCGCATAATAGTGATTAATTGATCATTATCTTGGTTATCAATAAGATATTTACCGTTTGACATCTTATAGACGTTTGCTCTAATGCCATTTTGAATGATTTTTACATTTGCTTCTGAAAAAAACAAAGTAGAAAGTTGAGTATTCGACCAAACACCGTTTAACGGATCACGGATTGTGCTTATTTGATGAACCGGAATTTTGTCATACATTTTAAACAAGTCTTGTGTATTTGGTTGTATCATTATTATCATTACAGAAAAAATTATTAATATATTATATGTTAGGGAAAATTCAACAATTGATTCTATTAATTACTATAATATTAATGATTGGTTTTATTATTATGCTTGTATGGGTATTTAGACAAGCCCAAAAAAAAAATTGGCCTCCGACTACTCAACCATGTCCAGATTATTGGACAATGTTAGAAAATGGAAAGTGTAAATATGGTGAAAATAATGGGGCATGTCCTAATACTACAGAATTAGATTTTTCTCCTTTATCTGATTGCGAAAAAAAAGAATGGGCATCAGATTATGCTGATGGAAAGTTGTATACGGGCGACAATGGTGCAGTTGACGGACATACCTTTTGTCAAGGTGGATGGGGTAACATTGATTATAATCAAAATAAAAATATGACTTGTGTTTATGGAATAGACAATTTAAATAACGGTGCAAGAGTTAATTGTGATGCTAAAGATAACAATCCTACTCTTAATGCTGATGGTACAACAACATTTCATAAAAATTATTCGTTTTACTGTACAAATAGCAAGGTAACGTTGGCTAGCTGCGGTAATGTCGAATGGGACGGCATAACTTATGGAAATGATCCATGTAATTAAATATTTATTTATTGTATGAACATTCGCGAAGGGGTTTTTACAACATTGATAGTTTTATATATTATAATAATGTTATTTGTGTTATATTCTTTTTCTTCGAACAAAAGTTGGCGTCTTCCTAAATCATCTTGTCCAGATTTTTGGGTAAAAACCAGTAATGGCGAATGCTGTAATTATCATTCAAAAACAAAACAATGTGATACATTTGATTTAAGCGAAGAATCCCTTTGTAATACTGTAAAAGATATTTATAAAAATGGATATGATTGGGATGGTATCACATATGGATTTGGTAATTCTCCACCATGCGCACCGTTCTAATTCAACATTTAAAAAACTTAAATATTAATCATTTTTCTAGTTATGGAATTATATTATGACGAAATAGTAAACATACTACAACAAACAACATTAATAAATGAAATAAAGGAAAAAATTATTTCATTCAGTTCAAAGGCAAATATTAAACAAAATATTTTTATTCATGGTGAAAGTGGTGTTGGGAAAACATTTTTGGTAAAAAAAATCATAGGGGATTTAGATTATGATATTTTGTATTATAATAATATAGATGTCCGTAATAAAACGGCAATGGATAATATATCATCTGAATTTAAAGGCAATCAAAATGTTATACAATTATTTCATAAAATAAACAAAAAAATTGTCATTGTTATGGATGATGTTGAATACATGAGCAATGGGGATAAAACCGGAATAGCTTCTTTAACGAAAATTGTGAGATGTAAAAAGACAAAAAAGCAACAAACGGAAGAATCATCCGTCAACCAAATCATTTGTATAAGTAATTCTATTTTGGATAAAAAAATAAAAGAGTTGGCGAGTGGATGTATTCAATTTAAAATGAATAAACCAACAAGGAACCAAATGATAAAGATAATCACATTAATTATGCCAGATAAACTTGAATTTTTGAATGAAATTTTTATGTATACAAATACAAATATTCAAAAGTTAAGTTGTTTATACGGCATTTATTTAAAAAATAAAGATGTTATAGGCCATAGTTTTTTTAACAATGTAAGAAACAACTATTCGTCTACTGAAAACAAATTGTTTACAAAAAGTATCATAAATATGTCAAATGATATTTATTCGTTGAATGAATTAGACAAAAACGTGATTGGTTTAATATGGCATGAAAATATTGTAGATGTGTTTACAAAAATACCGCAAAGTAATTGGATACCTTTATATATTTATTTTTTACAGAATATTTGTTATGCAGATTACATTGATAAATTTATTTTTCAAAAACAAATATGGCAATTAACAGATTTAACCTTTTTAATAAAAGTTGTAAAAAACATGAATTTTTATAAACAATATATTTATGAAAATCCTTCTTTTCGAACTACTTTATCTGACGTAAGATTTACAAAAATATTGACAAAATATTCAACGGAATATAATAATTATATATTTATTCGAGATTTTTGTCAAAATATGTTGATTGATAAAAATGATCTGTTTGATTATTTTATGAAAAATCGAAATACAAAATTAGACGATCTAATTTCAAGTTTGGAAAAATATGATGTTTGTGTATTAAATATCAATCGCCTTTTTAAGTTTCTGGATAAATTAATTGAAGAATAATTTTATACATATATAAGTATGTATAAAATAACAAAGTATACCAAATGAAAATTGTAACCATTAAAATAATATAAAATTATTTACTTCCTAATGATAATGCCAATAAAGAAAACAAAGGAACATTATATAGAAGAAGCAAAAAAAATTCACAACGATAAATATGATTATTCAAAAATTATAGAATTACCTAAACGAGATTTTCGTGTTAATATTATTTGTATACAACATGGAATATTTGAACAATCATTTCACAAACATCTTTCGGGAGACGGATGTAAAAAATGTGCCTTTGAAAAAATAGGTAAGGATAAAATAGAAAAAGCAAAAAATAAATTTATAAATGATGTAACCATTAAACACAATAATAAATATAATTATTCAAAATTAAATTATATTTCTGCTAAAGAAAAAATTATAATAACATGTCTAATTCATGGAGATTTTGAACAAACACCAAATAGTCATCTTAATGGAAATGGATGTGGGAAATGTGCAAATGAAAAAACAAAAGAAAGAATGTTAATTCCTTGGAACATTTATAAAGAAGATTTACAAAAAATACATAATAACAGATATAATTATTCTAAAGTTATTTGGAATGGTGTAGATAAAGATATAATTGTTAAATGTCCTACACATGGAGAATTTAAAATTAGACCAGCAGATCATAAAAGAGGAAGAGGTTGTACTATTTGTTCAAAAATAAATTTTATCCCACATAATAAATTAGATACTCTAAAATTTATTGAAAAATCTATAGAAATTTGGGGAAATAAATATGATTATTCTAAAACCAAATATACAGATTCAAAAACTAAAGTGATAATAATATGCAAGAAACATGGTGAATTTGAACAAATGCCTCAACAACATTATATATATGATTGTAGTTTTTGTAGACATGAAAAAAATGAATATATTAAAACATGTAAAAAAGAAATGTTATCAGAAAATAAACAGAATAATAAATTAAATACTCAAAAATTTATTGAAAAATCTATAAAAATTTGGGGTAATAAATATGATTATTCAAAAGTAATCTATATTAATTCATTAAAAAAAGTAATTATCATTTGCGACGAACACAATGAATTCTTACAGTCGCCAAAAAGTCATTTGCAAGGACATGGTTGTTATATGTGTGGACGTAAAAGAGTTCAAAAAAATAATGAATTAAACAAAAAAAAATAGTGAAATTGAATTTAAAAATAAATCAAATAATATTCATTGTCATATGTATGATTATACAAAATCAAATTATATTGATGCAAAAACAAAATTAATAGTTATTTGTAAAGAACACGGAGAATTTATTGTAACTCCAAATAATCATTTGAAAGGTCGAGGATGTCCTAAATGTGGAAAAATAAAATCTGCTATTGCTAAAATAAAACCATATGATGAATATATAAATAAATTTATAAAATTATATGATAATAAATATGATTATTCATTAGTTGAATGGAAAGGATCATCATATACAATATCTGTTATATGCAATAATCATGGAATATTTGATATTTTACCATATATGCATAAATTTGGAAAGGGGTGTCCAAAATGTTCAAACCAATATTCAAAATTAAGTATTGAATGGCTATCATATATGGAAATTAAATATTCTATAAAAATTACGCATGCAAAAAATGAAGGTGAATTTAATATTCCAAATTCAAGATATAAAGCAGATGGATATTGTAAAGAAACAAATACAATCTATGAATTTCATGGAGACTTTTGGCACGGTAATCCTAATAAATATTTAACAACAGATATTAATAAAAAAACTGGTAACACATTTGGAGAATTATATCAAAACACATTAAATAAAGAAAAATACATAAGAGATATGGGATTTAATCTAATTACCATGTGGGAAAATGATTGGAATAAATTTATTAAATGTATTAGAATATTACAACAAAAATTTTGCAAATCTAACCTTTAATTCATTAATTTATTAAGCATTTTAATATTCTGTTGTATACTTGTAGATTCTCCCCATAGTAAGTAATAACTGAAGAGAGCTGGTGATGGAATTAAATTTTTTATGTACGGCTGTTCTTTAATACTGTTGTAGTGTCTTTTTCTATAATTATCTCTTTTCAATTTGTCTTTGTGGTCTATATAAGTTTCACCTATATCTAATCCAAAATCATAATGTTTGTTATTATCTAATAATACTCTAAACCTTTTGTTTTTAACTTGCGAATGTTCCAATTTAATTATTTTCATTTATTTAATATTATATTTAAATAAATGAAAATAATATATTTTATTAAGTCATTGAAAACATATTTAATATTGCTTTAATTATCCCATAGCATGAATCCGATGTTTCGTCGACTTTTTGTGCCAACGTTGCTTTGTTGCTGGAGACAAATTGACAAAAAAATGGCGCTCATATTGTTCTGGCGAATCATAAAATAGAATAAGAGGAGTCTGACCAGTTTCTCCAGTAGCGATGATTACACTAAACAAACCATCTTCGTCTTTCGATCCAAACTTTACTTTGTACGGAATATTTGTCATAGCATTCATCGCATGAGCATTACTGAAGTTTGTCTCAAAAACGGTGATAAAAACTTTCTGACCGTCTACTTTTCGACGAAGAACATGCTTTCTCGGATTAATGTATTTTACAACATTTTCATCATCGCGTTCTTCGTTCTCTGGAATTGGTAAAAATCTGTCGTCTTTCTTCGAGTAATCCATTTGCCTTTTTACATATATATGTATAGCGTCTTTATATTATTTTTCATTTATGTTACGATAAAAGGATATAATTTGAGGGTCTTCGATAAAATCTTCCAAAGTATAAGTTGTTTCTTCAACCGACGGATTATCTAATAATTTATTTTTGTCAACGGTATTTTTGTTGTGAGAAATGACTAATATTGTTTTTTTAGGATCTAATTGTTTTAATGGAATAGACCATTTTTTCAAAAAAAACTTTTCTTCGCCCTTTTCATCATTTTTATCATAAGATGTTTGGTTTAGTAAATCGCGTTTAAATCCAAATGTTGCCGCGGTTGCGTGGTTACTACCGTATGGACCAAACTTGAATATTTTATCCAAGTTAGTAAAATAAATATACATGATACTTGAACCACAAATTAATGTAGAATCTAATGAATCTATTACATGTTGTATTCGTTGTGGAGGATAGTAATCATCATCATCTATATAAATAATTATATCTCCTTTTGCGTATTTATGCATTAAATTTCGTTTTGATCCTATTGTCATTTTTTCAACTGCATAATATTTTACAAAAGGAATATGGTCAACCAAATCCTTTATTTTATCGTC
>Ga0214919_10002181_pt1 | contig 31053 bp, 31 predicted proteins | sample LL1503_MetaG_FD_177994 | JGI IMG/M metagenome (GOLD analysis project Ga0214919, IMG submission 177994) | Freshwater microbial communities from Lake Lanier, Atlanta, Georgia, United States - LL-1503 | ecosystem: Environmental > Aquatic > Freshwater > Lake | place: USA: Georgia | collected... | reverse complement strand
AAACCACAGTACCACCTTTAGCGTGAGCATCGCTGATTAAACTTGGAGCTGCAAGTACAGCAATCACTGCAAGTGCAACGAAAAGGTAACGGGAAAATAAACGCATGGCATTTCTTCAGTTTGTTAATTAACAACATTGCGAAGGCGTCTAAGATTTTTAATTCTTTTCGACCTTCACGTTAAGATAACTTAATTTTTTAACTTAGAAAGTCAATGGGCTGAGAGAAAAAAATTTATTTAGTAATGTGAATTCGGGACTAAAAATGGAAAGAACTGTGCAAAAACACAATGTACTGCTATGACATAAGGATGCATCTAGCGATTTATTCGTTTTTAATCCCGAACTCGGCTTAAATCATACCTAAGAAAATATCAAACATCTAGGTCGAGATAGCCTTCTAGTTTAGAAAAGGTTTTCTCTGAGTAGGGGACAATTCCATGAGCAGTTGCCAAACCAAATTGAAAAAGAGCATGCGCTAAAGAAGTTGCTTTTAGTTTTTGACGAATGTTTCTTAGGTGAAAAATGATGGTTGAGTCTGAAACACCTAATTTGTAAGCAATAATTTTTATAGAGAGACCCTCTGATTTCATTTGTAAAATTTCCTTTTCTCTGTGTGTCAGAGCGCTTATATGATGATTGGCATCGATGATTCTTTTACGTTCATAATAAAGCTGAGATGCAAGTGTGAGTACATAAACAATGAATGGATTGATGTTTTGATGATCCAAGATGGTTAAAAATGACTGACCATCAGGCCTTGGAATAAGTGGAATTGTGGTTCCGTGTTTAATGTCGAAATCAGACGCATCTTTGAAAATTTGTTGTTGAATTGGGGTTAGACCCTCGAGAGTTCTTTTGTCCCAATTGAAGGGAAGTCGCATTTTCCCAAAGTTTAAGAAAACCGGATCGTAATTATAGTATTGATTTTGGACGTAATGATCTTGCCAAGCTTTAGGGTAAGTTGTTAGAAACCCTTTTATGCTTTTCTCATCGTTAATACTTGAAATGTCTACAAAAGCGTATCTTTCAATTAGATAATGCTCAAAGATTTTGGTTAGGGCAGTATCCAAATCTAGAGAAGTTTGACTAAACATAAGGCTTTCTAATACTGATTCTATTTCTTGATCATTCAGCATTCAGCACTTCCTCTATTCTTCTTTGATAAAATATATATTAGTCACCTAAACCATTTAAAGAGTAAATTAAAAGATGTTTTTTAAATAAATTTTCTTTAAGATAAATTTAAAAATGTACTTTTTAAATCCGCTTTAATCCCTTTGTGGGAAATTTTTTTTTATCTTCTTGCCACCAATGCCCTGTCAACATTATTATCTTAAAAATTTAAAAATAAAAACCTATTGTTTTTAGTAGTGTTTTTTCGCTTGCAAGATAAGCCAATTTGCTTTTTAAAATATATTAAAGATTTTAAGGTATACTTGGGCTTATAAATTTTTATGGAAAATAAGATAAATTGTGATCCTTTTCCTGAAGAAAATAGTCTTTCTAAAGAGCTAATGGTTCTTAAAGCGCAGGATGAAATGGTACAAATTCTAATTCTTGAAGAAATTAAAAGGAATCAACAGGAAGTAGAAGAACCCTCTTTTAGTTTAACAAATCTACCAGAAGCAAAACCCCTCAAATAATAAGTATATATCCCTCGTGTTTCAAATTCCAGGTTCGTTATTTCTCGGGGTCTGCGGTACTCATGTATTTCATATACATTCGGTTCCTTGACCCTCAAACGCCTGCCCGGTTTTTTGAAACAAACACCTTGGGTATAATCCTGACGTGATATTAAACTGGATAAAAACAATTTAGGAATATCTTTACAAAAAATGAGCTCTACAAAACAAGCCCTATTTAGGCAATAATGTCGGGCCTTAACACGCTGTTTATTTTTGTGATTTTCTCTTGCAAAGCACATTTCTGCTTTTTCATGCGATAAAGACGCATATCCACCGCACCAACGCTCACTTTTTGTAGATTACCTATTTCCCGTTCAATCTGCATTTTTTCTTGTTTAACGACAAGAAGCTCGTTTCGCAGACTTTGGTCACTAGAGAAGTTCATCATTTCTTTACGACCCTTAACTTAATTATTTCTAGATATAATTTGTACTTTTTTATAAAAAAATCAAGTTAAAAAGTAAAGAAAACGTTAATTCTTTTTTTCTTGAAAGGACTGCCATTCTTTTGAAAAAGGTGCTATGGTAAGCCGTCTTCTTGCCATATTTATTAGAGTTTAGGTACCGTTTATGACATCGTCTACAGCCCTTGTTTCAGATGTAAAGCCAGTTCCCATCGAAGAGGAGATGAAGCGCTCCTACCTGGATTATGCGATGAGTGTGATTGTTTCTCGCGCACTGCCCGATGTGAGAGATGGTTTAAAGCCAGTTCATCGTCGTATTCTTTTTGCGATGAAGGACGCTGGAAATGACTATAACAGGCCTTACCGTAAATCAGCCCGTGTAGTTGGAGACGTCATGGGTAAATATCATCCCCATGGTAACGCTCCTATTTACGAGGCAATGGTTCGTTTAACTCAAGATTTTAGCCTGAGGCTTCCTTTGATTGACGGGCAAGGTAACTTTGGTTCGATGGATGGCGATCCGGCTGCGGCGGAACGTTATACCGAAGCTCGTTTAAGCCGTGCAGCGCATGATCTATTAGAGGATATTGATAAAGACACTGTTGATTTTCAATCCAACTATGATGAAACTTTAGTTGAACCAAAAGTTCTCCCCGCTCGTTTTCCAAATTTACTCGTCAATGGTACCAGCGGTATTGCCGTTGGTATGGCAACCAGCATTCCAACGCATAACTTGGGCGAGGTTATCGATGCTTGTTGTGCTTTGATTGAAAATCCGGATTTAACTTTGATGGAATTAATGCAGATTATTCCGGGCCCAGACTTCCCAACGGGGGGAATCATTATGGGTCGGTATGGCATCATGGAAGCTTTTCGTACAGGCCGTGGCAGCATTAGGGTGCGCGGTAAAACCAGCATCGAAAATGTAAGGGGTGAGAGAGAAGCCATTATTATTTCCGAGATTCCTTTCCAAGTTAACAAAGCGAAGATGATTGAGAAGATCGCTGAATTGATTAAGGATAAAATTATAGAAGGAATCAGCGATCTGCGCGATGAATCAGATCGTGATGGCGTTCGCGTTGTTATTGAATTAAAACGGGACGCTGTTGCCGATGTGGTGCTTAATCAACTGTATCGTTATAGTCCGCTTCAAACAGGCGTTAGCTTTAACATGCTAGCTTTAGTTCATGGTAGGCCAGAACAGTTGTCTTTAAAAAGAATCTTAGAAGCATTCTTAGATTTCAGAGAAGAGGTTATTCTTAGAAGGACGCGTTTTGAATTAGCAAAGGCCCGTGAGAAAGCTCATATATTGTTAGGTTTTGCAGTTGCTGTTGCGAACATTGATCCAATCATTGCACTTATCAGGGCAGCTGTGGACCGGATTGATGCGAAGCAAGAATTAATGGATCGCAGTTGGGACGCTAGTGTTGTGGCGCCGCTTTTAGCTTTGGTGGACGAAGCTCCTGAGGCTGATACCTACCGTCTTACAGAAGCGCAAGCTTTAGCTATCCTTGATTTACGTTTACATCGTTTGACAGGGTTAGAACGTGATAAAATCAGGGCGGATCTTGAAGGAATTGTCGGCGAAATCCAAGAGTACCTTAGTATTTTAGCGTCTCGTCAACGTGTTCTTGATATTTTGCGCGAGGAATTGATACAGATCAAAACGCAATTCCCAAGCCCACGTCGTACAGAAATTGAAGAAAGTGATGCAACTGTTGATGTTGAAGATCTTATTCAACGTGAAGATATGGTTATTACCGTCAGTATGAGTGGTTATATAAAGAGAGTTCCTTTGTCCACTTATCGTGCCCAAAAACGCGGCGGGCGAGGACGTTCTGGTATGTCGACCAGAGAAGAAGACGTCGTCAGTGATGTTATTGTTGCTAATACGCACAGTAATGTTTTGTTCTTTTCAACGCTTGGTAAAGTTTATCAGATGAAGGTTTACCGTCTACCTTTGGGAACGCCTCAATCAAAAGGCAGGGCTATGATAAACTTGTTACCTTTATTGCCCGGTGAAACAATTTCTACGGTTTTGGTAATGCCAGAGGAAAAAGAAGAGCAAGAAAAATTCCTTATTTTTGCAACCAGTTGTGGGAACATAAGGCGTAACAAGCTGGAAGACTTTGCTAGTATTATGTCCAACGGTAAAAGAGCGATGCGCCTTGATGAAGGCGAAGAGCTCATTTCGGTCATGTTAGCGCATGAAAGCGATGACATAATGCTCTCGACCCGAAATGGTCTTTGCAATCGTTTCCATGTAACAGATATCCGTATTTTTGCCGGACGTGACTCTAATGGTGTTAGGGGTATTCGTCTGCAAGGGGATGATCATGTTATTTCGATGGCAATTGTGTCGCAAGGAAAACTCGATATGGATGAGCGAAATGCCTATTTGCGTCAGGCTCTTAAACTAAGACAGGCTAATCAAGGGGAAGAAGACGTATCTGTTGAGGATTTAGAACCTCAAGAAGGCACTGATGAAACCTATAAACTTGATAATGAGCGCTTTAATGAGCTTTTGGCGGCTGAACAATTTATCTTAACCATTACAGAACGTGGATATGGAAAACGCAGCTCGGCTTATGAATATCGAACAACCAACCGTGGTAGCCAAGGTTTTACCAGCATTGCTGTGAATGCACGTAATGGCGGTGTGGTTGCATCTTTCCCAGTTCATCCCGAAGATCACATTATGCTTGTAACAGATCAAGGTCGTTTGATTCGTTGCCCTATTCATGATGTTCGTATCACCAGGCGTTCAGCTCAAGGGGTAATTATCTTTAGAGTTGATCAAGATGAAAAAGTTGTTGCGGTTAGCTGCATTCCTGCAGGTGATGAAGAAGAAGAGGGTGCTGACTTAGAAAACCTTAAGCAAGAAGAAACGGTAGAAATAATCGAAGATGTGATTGATGAAATCCAATCTAACAAAGAATAGTTAAATAAGATGTTTTTCAAATTAGACAGTAATTTTGAAAATAAGCTATTTTCTTGTTTGTAACCTATACTTCCTATACACTAGCGGAGCAGGATCTATTAAAGAGTAGTTATTGATGTTTGCTAGTTCTCGTCGTCATCGTCATTCCCCCCTAGATATTTGGCCAGGGTTTGTTGATGCTTTGGCCACTTTGTTGATGGTTATTATTTTTGTGCTTATGACATTTGTTGTGGCTCAGCTGTATTTAACGGATGCCCTCAGTAACAAGGATGAAGCATTGTCTAGCCTTTCTAAAAAACTTGAGATGTTAACCGTAGCTTTGGGAGAAGAGCAGAAACAAAATCAAGAGCAGAAGGAAAAAAACCTTAACCTTAATAATCTGCTATTGGCACTTAAACAGCAACTTTCTACCTTGCAGAGCGATTTAAACCTTTCTCAAACTGAAAAAAACAAAGCCCTTGAAAAAAATCAATCCTTACTGACTCAGATTGCTGAATTGACAATCCAACTGCAAAAATTGAATGCTGCCTTGGGAACTAGCCAAGATTTGCATAAAGAAAAAGATGCAAATCTAAAAAGTTTAAAAGAAAAATTAGATGCAACTTTGGCAGAAAAAATTGCGGAACTTAAGAAATTAAATGAAGAGCTTCAATCATTAAAGGCTGCTAATGCTGATTTGCTGACTGAAAAAGACAAGAATAAGCAATTCACCATGCTTGGACAGTTTAGGTCAGAATTCTTTTTAAAATTAAAGCAAGCAATTGGTAACCGTTCTGACATGCGTATTGTTGGTGACCGATTTGTGTTCCAATCTGAAGTTCTTTTTGAAAAAGCATCCGCTGAATTAGGAGAAGAAGGCAAAAAGAAATTAGATCAATTGGCAGGGGCTTTGAAGGAAATTTCCAGCAAAATTCCGGCAGATTTAAGCTGGGTACTTCGCGTTGATGGACACACTGATCATTTGCCAATTCACAATCAACAGTTTCCATCTAACTGGGAATTATCATCTGCCAGAGCTATCTCTGTTGTTAAATATTTGATTGAAAAAGGTATTGACTCTAAACATTTGGTGGCTGCGGGTTTTGGTGAACATCAACCCCTCGCTGCCGGCGAATTAGAGCAGGATTTAGCGAAGAATAGACGAATCGAATTTAAATTGGACCAACGCTAAACCTCGCTTACGATTTGTTCTAAAGTTTTTCTGAAATTTTCTTTTTTCAGCATAGATACTAAAAGTGGCCTTAATGTGATGGGTTTGTTTGAAACACTTAAAAGTTTAGTTCTTTCGCCATTTGCAAACGCCAAAAGAGCTTTAGCATTTACCAGTTCAAGAGCGTCTTTTTCTTTGTAATGTGAGTCCATAAAATCCTGTTGCGCTTCTAAAAGATCATCTGTTTTAAAGAGGTTTGGCGTCTTCGTAAGACATAGAACAATCTCTCGTCCTTTATCCGTCATTTCGTAATAAACTTTACTTTTAAAAAGGATCTCTGGCTCTGGAGAATAAAGATTTGCGCTTTCCTCCTTACATTCACGAATTAATCCCTCTATAAATCTCTCAGGTATACCCTCATTACTTATTTCTAAGCTTCCACCGAATTCAGAATAAGTCCCTTTATCAGTACCTTTTGCTTCTCGAGCAAGCAAAAAAAGAGGGGCATTTTGCCCCTTAATATGAGTATAAAATAAAACTCCCACTGTGCCCAAAGGTCTGCCATCTGCTTTTAATTTAGCAGGCGCTCTTTCTAAAAGATGCTGAGTTTTTGTATGAGATGTAAAATGCTGAGTGAACGAGGAAAATTGTACAGGATAGACGCTAATTAGTATGAAAATAACAAGGGTGAGAAGGCCTAGGTTTTGAATAACTGCCATTATTCCTCTCTTTTTAAAAATGACTGGATCATAACGACAAAATGCGATAATCACCAACTTGATATTCGATAATTATAATTAATACAAATTTTTAGGCAATAGTTTTTTAGAGAAATATCTATTTTAATTAAAATTTTTAAGAAAAATTATATTTTTTCAATTAATAGTGGAAAATTTAGTTGAGTTTATTTTTTGAGAAAGTCTCTTGAAAACAACACAAAATCCCCATTCCAAATACGACAACTGCCCATCCTTGGTGTAGAGTGCCAAGGCCAACAGGAACTTGATAAAGGAGCGTGAAAATACCTAAAATGGCTTGTATGGTTACGGTTAATGCCCAAAGCCTAATAATAGGTTTCTTTATAGGCATTGCTCTGCAGTAACATCCCCAGACAAGTCCCAAAGAGACAAGGGCAAGAATCCTATGGCACCATTGTACTAAAGCGGCATTTTCAAAAAAGTTAACCCAAAGAGGTTTGTAAAATGCCCATTCAAAAGGAATCCCTCTGCCTTCCATTAGTGGAAAAGTATTGTAAATATGTCCGGCTTTAAGTCCTGCAACAAGACCTCCATAGATCATTGTAATAAATTGAAAGACAAAAGTTACCCAAATAAGTTTGCTTTTCGTGTGTTTTTGACCGGGGGTAATAATCTCCAAAAGACTCCATAGAACGAATCCAAAAAGCCAAAAAGCTAATGCAAGGTGCAAAGTAAGACGATAATGACTCACGGCAGGATCTTTAACAAGGCCACTTTTCACCATGTACCAACCCATAAAACCTTGCAGAACACCTAAAATTAAAATCATAATACTTCGTCGTTTTAACGATGGCTTTAATTTCTGGCGCATCCAGAAAATGACTAAAGGAATAAAAAAAACAAGACCTATCAGCCTTCCCATCAGACGATGCGCGTATTCCATTAAGTAAATGAATTTAAAGTCCTTTAATGGCATATCGTAATTAACAAGCTTAAATTCAGGATAGTTTTGATAGGCTTCAAAAGCCTTTTGCCAATCAGATTCTGTTAGGGGAGGGATAACACCTGTGATGGGTTTCCATTCAACAATCGAAAGTCCTGAGTGTGTCAGACGAGTGGCTCCGCCGAGGATAATCATTAACCAAATTAAAATGGCGGTTGCTGCTAACCAAATAATTAAAGGTTTATACCCACCCTGTTTCAGAAACTGGATTGCCGTATCATCTTCGATACTCTGATCTTGTTTGGGTCTAGTTTTGTTCATGATCTAAAAGAGTCAAAGATAAGGCGTGAATGTGATTTTTCAAAAGCTCATCTAAAACTTTATGAACCAAACGGTGACGTTCAATTCGTGAAAGACCTGCAAATGTCTTTGATACGATTTTTATGCGAAAATGGCTCTCAGCGTTTTCTTCTTTTGGGCCATTCTTGTGGCCTCTATGTCTCTCTGATTCATTATTTATTTCTAATAAGGATGGAGAAAGGTGTTTTTGAATAAGATCTTCTATTTGTCGATGAATAGATGGCATAAAATTTAGACGGTTTTGACTTGACTGAGCATTTGGATCGCTTTGTTATTGATTTGGTGATGCACGCGAACTGATTCGTGTTCGTGCATCCAAACAATTAGAGCCTGAGTAATATGATCTGCAACTAATTCACGCAGTTCAATTTCAAATAAGTTTCCCATTTTTTCAATTTGTAAATCACATTCTCTTTGACGGCTTTTAATTTCGTCACTGATTTCTTGTTTGATATTGTGAATAAGCATTTCTGCTTTTTGGCGTGCATCATTGATTATCCTATCTTCTTCTTCTTCGACAGCTATCAACGCTTTTGTTTCTTCGCCCAGTTGGACCAAAGAAAATTCCTTGGCTGCGTTTGAATCTTGGAGCTCTGTTCTAATTGCTTTAATTCTTTCATCTAGAAAATTAGAAATCTGTTTGTAACCGAATTTAAAGAGAAGAATTAAAAATCCAACAAAGCTTAAAACAATATAAAAATTAGAATCTTTAAGCATTGATAGTCTTCTTTTTTACTTTTGCCTTCGAAGAAGGAGCTTCTTGCTGACCTAGTAATTTTGGTAGAAGTTGCTGAACACAATCCGCAACAAGGGGCTTTAATGAAACACTAAAATCCTCTCTTTGTTGTTCCATAGAATTTTTCATATTTTGAATAGCACTGTTAAGCTCAGCCTCAACTTTTTCAAATTGCCGATTTTTTTTATCTTCCATTTCCAAAAGTGTGGCTCTGATGATTGCTTCTGCTTTTTCTTCTGCAAATTGGATTCTCTCAGTTCTTGCTTTTAAGAGTCCTTCAATTTGCTCATTCAACATCTTTGCTCGTTCAAGATCGTGATGGACTTTGTTAGATCTGTTTTCCAAAAGGGCATTCATACGTGGCACAAAGATAAAAACAAAAGCACAAATCAGAATGCTAAAACAAACGAGCAACCAAAAAACCTGAGACAAAAAAGTCGATGGATCAAATTGAGGCATCCTTAAACCTTAATGTGAGAAAAGAATTAGCATGGCGACAATAAAGGCTAACAAAGCAATAGATTCAGTTAGGGCAAATCCTAACAGCCCAATAGGAAACAAATCGTTTTTAGCAGAAGGATTTCGGGCAATTGAAGAAATGAGAGTTGAGAAAATGTTTCCTAAAGCTAAACCAACTCCAAGTAATGCAAAAGTTGCCATGCCGGCCCCGATCATTTTTGCTGCGCCTATTTCCATATGTAACTCCTTATTTTTAAATCAATGTAAGTTTAACGCATCATTTAAATATATACACGTTAAAATCGTAAAAACATAGGCCTGGAGAATTGCAACTAACAATTCAAAACCTGTAATGGCAACATTTAAGAGTGTAGGTAAAATTGCTGCTGGAATGAATGCAGTTCCTGCTAATAAAACAGCAAAAGAAGCAAAGATTTTGAGCATAACATGCCCAGCTACCATGTTTGCAAACAATCGTACAGAAAGACTAACAGGCCTTGATAAATAGGAAATGATCTCAACCGGAATTAAGAGGGGGGCTACGTATATGGGAATACCTGACGGATAAAAAACCCGAAAAAAATGAGTGCCATGCTTTATAAAGCCTGCAACGGTGATTCCGAGGAAAACGAAGAATGCTAGGGAAAAGGTTATAATGATATGGCTTGTAAATGTGAAAGCATAGGGGATTAGGCCAATTAAATTACCAAAAAGAATGAACAAAAACAAAGAAAGGACATAGGGAAAAAATTTTCCCCCTTCTTTGCCAACATAAGTTGTTATCATATCGGCAATGAAGTGAAAAAGAGATTCTACACTAACCTGGAGACGGCTAGGGATTAAACGTTTGTTTCGGGTCGCAAAGTGAATAAAAAGGCAAATCGTAAGGGTTGTCAAAACCATAAAAAAGGAGGCATTGGTGAAAGAGACATCATATCCACCAATATGCAATGGCAAAAAGGGTTTGATTTTAAACTGATGAAGGGGATCCATACTCAAGACTATTTTTCTCCTGTTTCATCCCAATTTTTTACCAAAAGCCTATATACATTGAGACTTCCCGCCATTATACCAAGGATAATGAAAATAACTAGCCCCCATGGGTGGCTTTCGAAGTAAAGATCGATCCCCCTACCAATCAGGGTTCCTATCAAAATACCCGAGATAAACTCAACGCCTACTCGCATGGCAATGCTTATATACTTAGAGTTTTTATCCGCCATAAAAAGCTTTTAAAAGGTGAACCGTTTCTTGAACACCTTCGGCTTGTTTTTTAACGGTCTCAAAGGCTGCAGCACCTAAAGCCTTTGCTTTTTCAGGATTAAGAAATAGGTTTTGAACCCCTTCTGCCAATTCCTTTTGTGTTTGAACTGCGTAACAATCATCTGATAAATGTGCACAAACATCCTTAAAATTGCTCATACGAGGCCCCCATAAGACGGTGCATTTAAATAAGACTGGCTCAATTGGGTTATGTCCTTCAACGGATACAAAGCTGCCGCCTATAAAAACAATCGATGAAAGTGAGAAAAATAGCCCAAGTTCACCAATCGTATCGACAAGATAAATCTCAAAATCAAAAAAAGAGTTGTTCTGAAGAACACTGTGAGGTTGCACTGATAGTCCGGAATCTTCACACAGCTTTTTGACTTTATCACAGCGATTGGGGTGCCTTGGGATCAGAATCGTCAAAAGATTTGGAAATCGTTTTTTAAGATCATGGTGTGTTTGGATGACAATTTCTTCTTCGCCTGCATGAGTGCTGGCTGCGACCCAAATCACGCGATCTTTGAATAAACGGGAAAGCTTTTGGAGTTTGTCAACTGAAACGGGCAGGGGGTCAGCTGCAAATTTTAGGTTAGCCATGACTTCAACCTTAGGGGCGCCTAAGTGAATAAGCCTTTTAGCCATTGATGGAGATTGGGCTAAGCATAAGGAAAAACGAGACAATAACTGTCTTGCTAAAAACCTAAATTTTAACCAACGATGGTAACTGCGGTTCGACAAACGCGCATTGAGGAGAACCAAAGGAATCTTCATCTTATGGATTTGAATGATTATGTTAGGCCAAAGTTCAGATTCAACCAGTACTGCAAGTTGGGGTTTCCAGTATTTTAAGAATTGCCTTACCCAGGGGCCAACGTCAAAGGGAACGTATTGATGAATACAAAGGTCTGATAAACGCTGTTCTATAATAGATGCAGCTGTAACAGTTGTTGTTGTAAGGAGGATGTTGTGATTGGGGTAATTTTCTTTATAAGATTTGATTAAAGGAATTAGTGAGATTGTCTCGCCAACACTGGCTGCATGGATCCAAATTAAAGGGTCTCGTGGACGCTCAACCGAAGCAATGCCATAACGCTCACCAATTCTATCTTTTTCTTCGAGGCCCTTTTTTAAGCGGTAAGAGGTCAGGATCTTTATAAAAGGAAGCAATAAAATAGAAAGCAGATAAAAGCTCAAAACCCAGTTTTTCCTTAATACAAGTTAATTAAGTGATTATAGACAATATGCTTGATTAGAGCGGAGTTTGTCAAACTATTGACCATACTATCCGACATTAATGGCTAAGAAGTGGTGGAATCAGGCGACTTGCTCGGATCAAGCTTATTTCAAAGTAAACTCTATTTTTCTTTCTTCTTGATATAATTCTTCTGCTAGTGGACGAGGCAAAGCTGTGTTTCCGTTAGTAAACTGGCTTTTTATAAAAAAATACTGAGCACCATAATTGTAAAGTCCTTCCCCTTTTATTAATCTGCCCTCTCTTTTTAAGAGTCTTATATAGTCGCTTAATGATAATCCTTCTTCCCAATTCAAGCTATATTTTTGCCTTGTTTTTCTTGATTCAAAAGTCAAAATTATGCCTTCTTGAACTGTCTCTTGATACTCAGCACCAGAGAGCAATCTTGTTAACCTGTTTTCAATTCTACCTTTGTCCGCATCTTCCATCGCTTGTAAAGAATGAAATATAGTCAATATTATGATTATAGACTGAAATATGCATTTAATTTTCATTAAGTTTTTCATTTGTTTTCTCTTTTTGTAGTTTTCTGCAGAAAAAATACAACAATTTTATTGGGAAAAACAATCAAAAAAACAACTTGACATAATTTTTTTTGTTGTGAAAAATCGACAGAAATTTTTGCTGCTATATAGCAGGTTATCTAAACAAAAAAAGGGCTATCCTAATCTTAGGACAGCCCTTTTTGTCTTAATTTAGAGCTTTTAGTGGCTGCCGTCTGGAACGACGCGGCTGCGATCCTTACCACTTTGAACGACAAGAACACGTTGACCAACCGCAAGCTTTGGATCAGCGCCTTGAGCAATGGTTACTACGTTACCTTGATCAAGTTGAACTTGGTATTCTATACCTTCTTGTTCAGACATTTTCTGTTCTAAGAAATGTCCTGCTGCGCCCGCTGCTAGGCCACCTAAAACACCGGTTACAAGACGACCTTTACCGCCACCAACTGTTGATCCCAATAATGCACCTGTACCACCCCCGATAAGTGCTCCTGCCCCTAATTTTCCATCGGAAGAATTAATCATAATCGGACGAGCCGCAATAACTGTTCCCTTAAAAGTTTGGCTAATTTCACCGACCCCTTTTGCACTATAGTCGTTGCCGCCTAATTTAGGCGCACAAGCAGACATCATCAATGAAAGAGAAGATACGGCGGCGATTAATAACGCTTTTTTCATTGCTTTCCTCTAAAAATCAAACAAAAACTATAATAATAGTAAAGCAACAGTAAAGGAAATGCAATACGAGGTTAAGGCTCAGCGCACACTCATCCATCCAGCAACTTCTTTGGTATAATAGGTCACCATAAAATCAGCGCCTGCGCGCTTGATGCTGGTTAAAACCTCGAATACAATTTTCCTTTCATTAATCCAGCCTTTTTCAGAAGCCGCTTTTATCATACTGAATTCAGCGCTGGGGTGATAAGCACATAACGGAATGTTTGGATACGCCTGCTTGACGCGGTAGATAATATCCAAATAGGTATGAGCTGGCTTTATTAATAAAATATCAGCTCCTTCCAGGACATCCATCGCAGCCTCGCGCAGAGCTTCGCTACCATTAGCAGGATCCATTTGATAGGTGCTGCGATCACCAAATTTAGGCGCCCCTTCTGTTGCCTGGCGAAAAGGTCCATACATAGAGGAAGAATATTTAGCCGTATGTCCCATAAGAGGAATATGGCTAAAACCAGCTTTATCAAGACCTTGGCGAAGAGTTACTATTTGGCCATCAATCATACCACTTGGGGCAAGCATATTCGCACCTGCCTTTGCGTGACTGATTGCTTGCTTTACTAAAATCTCAAGAGTTTTGTCATTATTAAGATCAACGCAGCTGCCATGATCATCCATGACCCCACAGTGTCCATGGTCGGTGTATTGGCACAAACAAATATCTGAAATAATCAACAAATCAGGGGCAATTTTTCGAATCTGACGGATTGCCTTTTGCATAATTCCATGATCACTAAAGGAATCTGATCCAACGATATCTTTAAAACTTGGTACACCAAAAATCATAAGGCTTTTAATCCCTAAACTTACAATTTCTGTGATTTCTTCATCCAGTTTTGAAAGAGGAATTTGATAGTGCCCAGGCATAGATGAAATAGGATTTTTTTCACCCTCATCACCTTTGATAAATATTGCATGAACTAAATCATCCAGATTTAATTCTGTTTCCCTAATTAAATCTCTTATCACAGGATGCTGTCTTAAGCGGCGCAAACGAACTGTTGGAAAAATAGTGCTCATAGAGTTTTACTCAAGAATTTAAAAAGGACTAAAGAAAACTTATCGCTTCGTTTTAAAAAAGTCGATTAATAAGTTTGAACATTCTCTTTCATTAATGCCGCCGACAACTGTTGGTTTATGAAGGGAATGTTTAAAAATTTTTGCCCCATGGTCAACTCCGCCTCCCTTTGGATCGTAAGCACCAAAATAAAGGTATCTAATCCTGGCCAAAGCCATTGCTGCTGCACACATGGCGCACGGCTCTAGGGTTACATAAAGATCGCAATCATCCAAATAAGAGGTACCCAAAATTTGACTGGCAGCACGAAGCGCCAATATTTCAGCGTGGGCCGTTGGATCAGAGGTTGTTTTTACAAGATTATAGCCACTTGCCAGAAGTGTAGCCTCTTTCACAACAACTGCCCCCACAGGAACTTCGTTATGAATAAAAGCTTTTCTAGCCTGCTCAATAGCAGAAAGCATGTAAGGAAATATGACCATTAAAGACAATGGCGGGAGTGACGGGACTCGAACCCGCGACCTCCGGCGTGACAGGCCGGCGCTCTAACCAACTGAGCTACACCCCCGTGTATTCAAAAATGAAGGTATCTTCTTTTTAATGGATTATTCACGTTTTTGTCAACAGCTTTCTCCTTAAAACTGAGATAATCGCATTAAAATGTTTCTTAACAAAGTGGCTACCCTGAATATTGAATGAGTAATTTGACATAATCATCTGAATGCATTAACAATAAAGGCCTGAATCAATTAAATAGTAATGTGTTTAGATTTAATTTATTTAAAATTTAATGCAGAGGTGTAAATGCGCTGGGTAAGATATATCCTTTTTAGTTCTCTTTTGGTTTCTTTGACTTTTACTATCATCTACAAAAATCAAATAGAACACTTGTTTACCCCTGCCAAGGAAAAGATCTTTTTTGCACGTCGCATCATCCAAATCGGTAAAGAATCTCATTTAACCGTAGACCCGAATATGTCAGCTTCTGAACTCAAGAAGAGCTTTTACAACAAAGAAATTATCTACCCTGACTATATACATAATGGACCTTGGGTTTTTAGGCCTGTCCTAGAGGAGGGCAAATACGCTGATGCTCCTTTAAAAAATCTGAATCCTATCGATGTTTGGGAAATTACTAAAGAACAGATTAACAAGTGTGATGTACTCGTTGCTGTTATTAGTCCTACTGCATATGGAACTTTAGCCGAAGTTGCTTATGCAGTTGGCAGAGGCAATATTGCTGTTTACGTTTTTCCAGATAACAATATGACAGAAGCTGAAATTACTGATTTATGGTATGTTTTCCAGATGGCTCTAAGTACCAAACATTTGTGGAAAGAAAAGCATTTTAAATATAAACCTAACATTTTTCCTAAAGAAAACCTAAACCCTCAAAAGTATGAAGAATCAATTAGGAACATAACACCAATGTTTGCAAGGCCTTAATGCGGATTTACGTTTATAATTCAGATTCTTTTAGGGAAAATAGTTTATTCTTATATTTCTTAAATTATAAAAACAATATAAAACGGCGCCTTAAGTCTCTGCTTAAAAATTTTTCCCTTTCGCAGAAAATAATGTTATTTATTTTGGAATTCTAATGACAAATTCACATCCGCCTGTTGGATTGGATTGAACCGTGATTGTGCCTCCATGTCCATCAACAATTCTTTTGCAGATAGAAAGACCGACGCCTGAGCCTTCATAAGTATGTTTACTATTAAGGCGTTTAAATGGCTCAAAGACACTGCTATGGTATTCTTTATCAATGCCAATGCCATTATCACGTACGCGAACTTCCCAAAAGATATCGCTTTCAAGCCCAAAAATTTCGATAAGAAGCGGTTTTTCTGACCGAAATTTAATAGAATTTCCAATTAAATTCAGAAAAAGCTGATGAATTTGTACGCGTACAGCTTTAATTGTTGGTAAATTTATAATCTTTAGGTGTCCATTAATTTTTGCAAGTCGATATTCAAAGTCTTCCTTAATTTCTTGTGCTACACTGTTTAAATCTAAAAAATCTTTAGGGAGTTCTTTTTGTCCGATAATTTTAGAGTAAGATAAAATATCTTGGATGAGAGTATTAATATTGCTAATACCTTTTACACAATGACGCACATACATAATTGACTCATCATCAAAATGTTGAGCGTGTTTATTGAATATTAATTGAATACAATTTGTTACAGTTCTTAAGGGTTCTTTTAGATCATGTGAACACACATAGGCAAAACTCTCTAAGGATTCATTCGATTGTTTAAGAGCTTGATTTGCCTGACTCAAATCTTCAAGTGCGTTTCTTAATATGCTCTCTTGTTCAATCAACTTTGTAATATTAGCATAATACATGAAAAGCCCTCCAAGGGTACCATCTAATGTATACCATGGAAGCATTACGCCTTCTGTCCAATAGATCTCACCTGACCTAGTTATATCTTGGGTCGGTCCCCATGTAATCGTTTCGCCTTTTAATACTTTTTGATGATTCTCTTTCCATATTGTTGCCTCTTCAGGATAAACTTCGTAATAGTTTTTATTGATAAATTCATGATCTGCACCGAGATTATTATCTTGTTTCCATGCTTCGCTTACAAATTTATGCCGCATATCAGCATCGAACATTGCAACTGGTGCAGGAACTTGTTTGATAAAGAATTCAATAAAGCTATCTAACTCTTTACCTTTTTCTTCGAGTTTCTTGAGGCTTATAATATTATTTATGGTTTCAATAAGTGGACCTAGAAATTCTAATACATCTTCGGTAAAAGGTTCATTTCTTTCTGATATCAACATCCCATGGTGGTCATAGGGAAAATCAAAATGAATACCTAACAAAGATATTTTTTCATTATTTTGTATAAGGCTGCTTTTTGTAACAGGAAAATTTTTTATAAACTCTTTTCTTTCTTCAAACCATTCTTCAGAATTTAAACTTTTACTATCATTTGAAGAAATCGGTAATTGATTTTTAACGTCTGTTGATAAACTTTCAGGCGTTGAAAGTAATAAGATTGAATTTGAGGATTTGGCAAGTTTATTAAATGACTTTAAAGCTTCAGTGCAAATGGGTAGAAGTGAATCATTATCTTTTTTGGTGTTTTTAATGCGATTAATTTCGGAAATTAAAAGCTTTGTTTGGGAAATATTTATCATATCTTCTTTGTATTTTGTAATATCTACGCATGTGCCCGCAACATGCACAGGATTACCTTTGGAATTAAATCGAATGACTTTTCCACATATATTAAACCAATACCATTTTTTATCGCGTCCCAATTGACGACATTCTAAAGAAATATAGGGTTTTTCTTTTGTCAGAGACGTTTCAAAAGAATATTTAAAATATTTGACATTCTCTGGGTGAATTAATTTTGTCCACGCAGAATAACTTTGAATCGTACTAATAGTTTTAAAGGATAGTTTTTCTGCAAAATAGGGAGATAAGATAATTCCATCCTCTTGGATATTCCATTCAAAAAAACCTACTTCTAAATCAGTAGAAGAGGAGTCAAGGTGTGAAAAGTTTTGAGAATTTTCTTTTTTAGTAAACATGATACTATGGAGTTATTGGTCGTTCTCTTAATAATTTAGTATATTTTTCAATTTCTTTATATAAAGTTAAAATCATTGTTAATTTTCTGAAAAAATTTTTTTGAATCGTTTTGAGTTTAAAATTAATGCAACGACGGATTATCATTGTTGGTACGAGTGGGTCTGGTAAAAGTACACTTGGGAGAGAAATAAGCAAAAAGCTTGGTATTCCGAGTATAGAACTAGATACTTTATTTTGGCAGCCCAATTGGGTTCGATCTCCTCTAGAGGTTTTTATCGAAAAAATAGATAAGCTTACGAATCAAAAATCTTGGGTTATTGACGGAAATTACTCGCAAGTTAGACATATCACTTTTACGAAAGGGGACACTCTTATTTGGCTTGATTATCCATTTTATTTAATTTTTTATAGAGCTTTTAAAAGAAGCTTTTGTCGTATTTTTAAAAAGGAAAAATTGTGGGGGACTAATTATGAAACTCTCTCTCGTTTTTTTTCAAAAAATTCAATTCTTGTCTGGGTTATACAAACACACAGAAAACGCAAAAAAACTTATACCAGAATCATTAATCAAGGCGAGTATAGTAACCTTCACGTGATTCGGCTGAAATCACCAAAAGAGACTAAAGAACTTTTAAAAAATATGGAAAAAAATGTAGTTTTATAAATTCAAAAGGAATCGGCCTGGGTTTTCAATACACTCTTTGATTTGAACAAGAAATGTCACAGCCTCACGTCCATCTATTAAACGATGATCATAGGAAAGAGCCAGGTACATCATCGGTCTGATTTCAATTTTTCCATTTACAACTACTGGACGATCTTGAATTTTATGCATTCCTAAAATACCCGATTGCGGGGGATTTAAAATGGGCGTCGAAAGCAGAGATCCAAAAATCCCACCATTTGAAATAGTAAACGTTCCACCGCTTAGATCTGTCATTTCTAATTTATTTTCTTTTGCTTTTTGACCAAGAGCCGCAATTTCTTTTTCAACCTGAGCATAACTGAGCTGATCAGCATCTCTTAAAATGGGGACCACAAGACCCTGTGGAGCAGAAACTGCAATGCCGATGTCGTAATAGTTTTTATGAACAATTTCATTTCCCTCAATTTGGCTATTCATTATCGGGATTTCTTTTAAAGCATGAACGCAGGCCTTTACAAAAAAGGACATGAAACCTAATTTTACGCCATGTTTTTTCTCAAATATATCTTTATAACGGTTTCTGAGGTCCATCACGGCACTCATATCAACTTCATTGAACGTTGTGAGAATGGCTGCTGTGTTTTGGGCTTCTTTTAGGCGTTCTGCAACACGCTGTCTTAGCCTTGACATAGGGGTGCGTTTTTCTAGTCTCTCCTCGCGGATTTCTACCGCTAACTCTTGCTCTTCCTCAAAATCCCATTCTTTAACTTCTAAATCAGGTTGAGGCAATGAATTTTCCAAAGCTCTGTCTGTAGGATTATTTTCAAGATAATCAATAATATCACCCTTCGTTAATCTTCCTCCTTTTCCTGTGGCCACGATTAAAGAAGGATTTAAATGGTTATCGTTAAGTAATTTTTGTACTGAAGGGGGATATTCCTCTAAAGAAGCTGAAAAGTCATCAGTTGAAGAATGGGCAAAAATAGGGTGAGGAGCAGAGAAATGGCTGAGATCAGGAACAGAAGATTTTGGCTCTGTATGTTGCGGGTGAGTAGAAAAATTATTTTCTTCAGTTTTAGACTTAGCAGTTTCAGTTTGCGTGTCTCCAATACGGATAAGTCCTAGGATTCCGCCGATTTTTACAGTACTCCCTTTATTGGAAAAAATAGATTCAAGGAAACCAGATGACGGGGCAGGAACTTCAAGAGTCACTTTGTCGGTTTCAAGCTCAACTAATGCTTCATCAGCTTTGATCGGTTCCCCAACTTCTTTAAGCCAACGGGAAACAGTTGCCTCAGTGACCGATTCACCTAGAGTTGGGACTTTGATCTCTAGTTGTTGTGACATAAAAAACCTCTTAACTTTTCTTCTTCTTGACTATCGTACACCAGCATCTAACCTCAATATAGTGCTTTCATTCTAATTTATCGAAAAGAGCCGCATTGACCAAAGAGAGCTGCTCACTTTTGTGTCTTTGGGTAGATCCGGCCGCCGGAGATGCCGCCGCTAATCTGCCAATATAAAAGAGCTTATTAGAACTTTCTTGGAAAGACTCTAAAATTTGTTCAAGATGCGGTTTTACAAACGACCAAGGTCCCATATTTTTTGGCTCTTCTTGACACCAGATAATCTCAGCACTTTTGTACGGCTCTAAAGCTTTTATGAGTTCTTTTGTAGGGAAGGGGTATAATTGTTCTAAGCGAATCAACGCAACGCTTTTCTCTTGCATTTCTTCACGTCGTTCTAATAGATCATAATAGACTTTTCCGCTACAAAGAATGACACGTTTGGCTGTATTTGACAGAATTTCAGTCTCTGGTATAACTTTTTGAAAATGGGAATCAATCGTTAAATCTTTTAGCGGAGATGCGGCTAGTTTATGTCTTAAAAGCGACTTAGGTGTCATGATTACCAAAGGTAGACGATGAGGCGTCTTGAGTTGCCTTCGTAGCACATGAAAGTAATTAGCAGGGGTTGTGCAATTAACAACTTGCCAGTTATTTTCTGCACTTAGTTGTAGATACCGTTCTAAACGCGCTGAAGAGTGTTCAGGACCTTGACCCTCAAGACCATGTGGCAAGAGAAGAACAAGACCAGACAACCTCAGCCATTTAGCTTGAGCAGAAGAAATAAACTGGTCGATAATAATTTGGGCGCCGTTTGCAAAGTCTCCAAATTGTGCTTCCCATAAAACCAAAGTGTTGGGGTTCGAGAGGCTATATCCATATTCAAACCCTAGAACCGCAGCTTCTGAGAGAGAACTATTATATATTTCAATTTTAGCTTGCTCTGAAGACAGATTGTTTAAGGGGGTATAGGAACTGCCATTAATTTGATCTATTAAGATGCTATGGCGCTGTGAAAATGTTCCACGTGCACTGTCTTGACCACTGAGGCGAACGGGATACCCTTCTGTTAGTAAGCTTGCAAAAGAAAGTGCCTCTGCAGTTGACCAGTCTATAGTATTGCTATTTTCACTACCATTAAAAGCTTGTCTTCTTTGATTAAGTTGACGTTCAATTTTTGGATGAACGTTAAATTCAATAGGCAGAGATGTTATTGATTCTCCTAACTTTTTAAGAATCTCTAAGTCCACACCAGTTTGAATTAATCTTTCTGCAATTCCTTCAAAATGAGATTTTATTCCAGTCCAATCTCCCTTAAGCCAGTCGGGTTCAAGTTTTTGTTTTTTGTTTACTTCTATGTGACTCGCTGCTTCAAATTCACTGTGAAGCTGGTTTTCAATCTCATTTTTTATTCTGTCAGTTTCACCTGAGGAAATTAGATTTTCTGCCAATAAATGGTTTATATATAACGTGCTTGTGGCCGGATGATCGGCAATTTTCTTATACATGATCGGTTGAGTAAATCCAGGCTCATCGCCTTCATTGTGGCCATATCGTCTGTATCCGATTAAATCGATAACAACGTCTTTTTTAAATAGTATGCAAAATTCTGTTGCAAGTTCCGTTGCCCATACCACAGCTTCTGGATCATCGCTATTCACATGTAAAACGGGCGCTTGGATGATTTTAGCCGTATCTGAGCTATAATGAGAAGATCGGGTCTCATTCGGAAAGGCTGTGAATCCAATTTGATTATTTACAATAACGTGAACTGTACCGTCAGTTTTATAGCCAGGAAGATTAGACAATTGAAGACTTTCGGCAACAATACCCTGTCCTGTAAAGGCCGCATCGCCATGAAGGACAACACCCAACATTTGTCTTTTATGAAGAGTTTTTTTTCCTCTTACTTTTCCTAAGACAACAGGATAGATAGCTTCCAGATGAGAAGGATTGGAAAGCAAAGAAAGATGGATTTTCTTATCATCAATGATTCGGTCAGAAGAATAGCCTTGATGATATTTAACATCACCTGACCCTTCATCGCCTGTGTAGATTGACATGCCATGAAATTGGGCAAATATGTAGCGCATGGGCTTTTTGAGGAATTGTGTCATGACAGCTAAACGCCCTCTATGACTCATCCCAATGATAAGGTCATGAATTTGATTTTCTGCCATTTTGGCAAGAATTGTTTCGAGTGCAGGAAGGAGACTTTCGTTACCGTCGATGCCAAAACGCTTAACTCCTGGAAATTTAACATGTAAGAATTTTTCAAATAATTCTGCTTGCAATAACCCTTTGAGAATATCCTTTTTCTTGAGGGTTGAATACCTCGACGAAGTGTAATGTGCTTTTTGATCTTCAAAGCGCTTTCTAATCCAATCGCGTTGTTGGGGGTCTTCTATATGCATGAATTCCACCCCAATTTTCCCGCAATAGGTATGATAAAGGGTTTGGATTAGATCTTTTAGGGATATGTAGCCGAAATCTTCAGTATAGATTGTTTTTGAAAGATCTGTATTGTCTAAACCGTAAAATTTAGGATCCAATTCAGGATGTGGTTTGGGTATTTCTAAATCCAAGGGATCAATATGCGCGGCAAAATGACCTGAGGTACGGTAAGCTTGAATCAATTTCCATGATTTAAAAGAGTCCTCAACGTTTGATTGCACAGCCGCAGGAAGAATTTGTTTTTTAAAACGTTTTTTTGGCCAATTTGGTTGTTCATCTAAGAAATCTTCAACCGGAAAATCTTTAAAAAAATCTTGCCATTCGGCTGAGACAAAATGGGGATTATCGCAATACTGCTTATAAAGCGAAAGTATGTAGGAAATATTATTACCAAATAGAGCAGTTTGCGGAGAAAAACGGTTAGGCTGTGTCATGTCCATCTTTCCTTTGCATCACTTCAAGCATGGTTTTTCCTAAAAGAGCAGGAGATTTGGAAACCGCTATTCCATAACTTTTCATTAATTCAATTTTTTCAAGAGCTGAGTCCCCTAGTCCTGATGCAATGGCTCCGGCATGTCCCATGCGCCTTCCAGGGGGGGCAGTGACTCCAGCAATAAAAGTTGTAACAGGTTTAGCTCTGCCTTTTTTCCGCTGATGATCAATGAACTCAGCGGCTTCTTGTTCATCTTGACCGCCTATTTCACCAATCATTAAAATTCCTTTTGTATCGGAATCTTCCCAGAATAATTTGAGCACCTCAACGAAATTTAACCCTTTGACTGGGTCTCCGCCAATACCAACACATGTTGTTTGACCAAGACCAACGCAGGTGGTTTGATGAACGGCTTCGTATGTTAGTGTGCCGGAACGAGAAATAATGCCAATGGATCCGGGTGTATGAATTGATCCTGGCATAATGCCAATTTTGCATTGGTTAGGTGTAATAATCCCCGGACAGTTTGGACCAATTAAGTGGGTTTTTCTTTCACATAAAGCGCGTTTGACTTTGACCATATCAAGGATTGGGATACCTTCTGTTATACAGACAACAAGTTCAATGCCTGCATCTGCAGCCTCTAAAATTGCATCTGCAGCATAAGAGGCAGGAACGTAGATAACGCTTGCCGTAGCTCCTGTTGCCTGGACAGCTTCTTCAGCTGTGTTGAAAACAGGTAACCCAAGGTGCATGGTTCCTCCTTTTCCAGGAGTGACCCCACCAACCATTTTAGTTCCATAAGCAATAGCTTGCTCTGAGTGAAAAGTACCTTGTTTTCCCGTGAATCCCTGACAAATTACTTTTGTTTTTGAGTCGATTAGAATAGCCATATTTTAAAAACCTAAATGGTAAAACATATTATAAAACCTCATTTGCTGCTTTCACAACTTTGATGGCAGCTTCTTCCAAATTATCAGCAGCGATAATCGGAAGATGAGATGAAGAAAGAATCTCTTTTCCAAGTTCTTTGTTAGTGCCTTGAAGTCTGACAACAATGGGCACGCATAAGTTTGTTTCTTTGGCGGCTGCAACAATCCCTTCGGCGATAATGTCGCATCTCATAATGCCTCCAAAAATATTAATAAGAATCGCTTCAACGTTGGGGTCTGCTAAAATCAGTTTAAAAGCTGCCTTAACTTTGTCTTGATCGGCTCCACCGCCAACGTCAAGAAAGTTTGCAGGTTTAGCTCCATAAAGTTGAATGATATCCATTGTCGCCATGGCAAGACCCGCGCCATTGACCATGCATCCTATATTTCCATCAAGTTTTACGTAGCTGAGATCATATTTTTTAGCTTCTCTTTCTGCTGGATCTTCCTCGTCTTCGTCTCGTAATACTTCGATTTGGGGGTGGCGAAACAAAGCATTAGGATCAAAGGAGACTTTTGCATCCAATGCTGTCAAATCACCTTCTTTGGTTATCGCAAGTGGGTTAATTTCAATAAGACTTGCATCTGTATCTATATAAACGTCATAAAGGTTTTTCATAAATAAATGAAATTGTTTAGCAATTTTGCCCTCAAGATTTAAGGCAAAACAAAGTTTGCGGGCTTGATAATCTTGAACACCAACAATAGGGTCTATAGCAACTTTAAAAATCTTTTCTGGGTGATTTTTTGCCACTTCTTCAATGTCTATTCCACCTGATGCACTGGCAATAAAAGTAAGACATCCTAAAGAACGATCCAGCACTAAACTTAAATATAATTCTCGTTCAATATCGCATCCTTGAGCTATATAAATGCGCTTGACTTCTTGTCCTCTGGGGTCAGTTTGATGAGTTATCAATCTTTTATGGAGCAGTTTATCAGCTGCTTTTTTAACTTCATCAAGAGTTCTTGCTAAAAGTACACCGCCTGCTTTTCCTCTGCCGCCTGCATGGATTTGTGCCTTGACCACCCACAAAGGGTTGGCTTGCTGAGAGATTTGCTTTGCAACTTGTACGGCTTCATCCGAAGTATAAGCAACTCCTCCTTCAAGAACAGGAATTCCAAAGCCGCTTAAAATATTTTTTGCTTGATACTCATGAATATTCATATTTTATAATCCTAAAATTTGCGTATCAGACATTAGTTTTTGAACAGCAACAACAGATGAGTTAAATTCTTCTTTCTCAGACTCAGTCAAAGTAAGCTCAACAATTTTTTCAACCCCATTTTTTCCTAAAACAACAGGGACCCCAACGTAAGTATTTTTAACACTATATTCACCATTTAGCCAAGCAGCGCATGGCAAAACTCTTTTTTGATCAAACAAATAGGCTTCGGTCATTGATAAAGCCGATGAAGCAGGGGCATAGTAAGCAGATCCTGTTTTTAAAAGATTTACAATTTCACCGCCGCCATTTCTGGTACGTTCTATGATGGAATCAAGTTTTTCTTGGGTTAACCAACCTTTTTCAATAAGCTCAGGCAGAGGGATGCCAGAAACGGTTGTATAACGAGGTAAGGGAACCATGGTGTCTCCGTGACCACCAAGAACAAAAGTTTGTATGTCTTGAACCGAAACTCCTAAAGCTTCACTTAGAAAACACCGGAAACGTCCACTGTCTAAAATTCCTGCCATACCAACAACACGCTGAGGAGGAAGATTAGATGCTTTTTGTAGAAGCCAAACCATTACATCCAAAGGGTTTGTAACGACAATAACAAATGCATTCGGGCAATATTTTTTTATATTTTCGCCAACACTATTCATTATCTTGCCATTAATGCTCAAAAGATCATCGCGACTCATGCCTGGTTTCCTTGGAATTCCGGCGGTAACAATTACAACGTCAGAGTCTTTAATCTCTTTAAAGTCATTCGTTCCGTGAATAATACCGTCGATACTGTCAACTGCACAACTTTGGATCAGGTCAAGGCTTTTACCTTGAGGGATGCCTTCTGTTATATCGACGATAACCACCTCTCCAAGGCGACGTTGAAGGGCAAGATGAGCCATAGTGGCTCCGATATTTCCGCCTCCAATCAAACCAATTTTATGACGTGACATAGGATCTCCTTAGTTATTTTTTATTTAGAATTAAAATTACGAGAAAGAAATTGACCACCCACTTCGATGCCCACATCATTAATTGTGTGTCCTATTCCGTGGCAGGTATGAATTTCAGTTTTAATATTTAAGGTTCTTAATTGAGTTTGGGATTGAAAAAGAGCCAAATAGGGAACCACGGTATCCATGTTCCCATGAATTAACATAACTTTCGTAGATGGTGAAGAATGAAGAGAGGAAGGTGGAGGAAAAAATGCGCCGGAATATCCTAAAACGCAATTTATGGTTGGCATAGCAAACATCATTTCAAGAGCAACGATAGCGCCTTGAGAAAAACCAACCAGGGCTAAATCTTGAGGTGACATCTGATATTCACCCAGAAGAGAACTAATATAATTTAATAAAACCGGACGGATTCGGTCTAGCCCAAGGCGCATGTTCGTTGGAGATAAATCGGGCAGACCAAACCACTGATAACCGAATATATTGGTATCGCAAGGTTCAGGTCCATTCGGTGCGACAAACACGGTTGGAGGGAGAAGATGTTGCCATAGATTGCTCAGACCTATTAAATCATCGCCTGATGCACCATAGCCATGCAGAAAAACTACTATTTTGGATAAAGAACCGGGAGTTGTTGAAATAATCTTAGAGCCGGAAATCACGGTATTACCTAAAATTTTCTAGAAGTATCTTTACTCTAGCTTGATACACTAGTGTTCTGCAATCATGATTTGCTGATAATTTAAAAAATCATAAAGTATTTAAGGGGAAAGGACTTTTTTTAGTAGTGTATAGGCATGATTAATGTTTTTAAGTTTCTCTTCAGACTGAAGACATCCTTGGTTGAGGTCAGGATGAAACTTTTTAACAAGCCTTCTATAAGCAATTTGTAACTGATTGCCGTCAAAAGGAAAAGAAAGTTCAAGTAAAGTCATCGCTTCTGATTCAGGAGTTTTTAAGTGGTTCAATTCATCATTTGGTTTAGGTGTTTCTTTCCAGTCATTGAATATTCCGAAAGGGTCATCAAAAGAGCGATTCGTGTTTTTTTTAGCTGTAAAAGCTTGCTCATAGGCCATGTTTTTTCTGGTATACCAACTGCCAAGAGGCCAGGTAGGTCTTTGCCAGGTCATGTCACGCCGCCATTCTTTGTAAATTTCTTCTTCGGACATGTTTTTAAAATAATTCCAAGAAGCGTTATAATCCCTTACATGTTCCATACAAAACCAAAGCCAGCTACGCGGCTGTTTTTGATCCGAAGACAGGTCGCTTTTGGGAGCTTTATAGATTCCTTCTTTTTTACATCCTTCAAATTGGCAAAAATTTTCTTCTGATTGGCTTTCTTCTGTTTTCCCCCAGCGATAAAATGTTTGTTTCTTCAAAATTTTATTCCTAAGGCAAATTAGCTTTTAGATGTTGACCTAGATCATGGTGCATAAATGACTTTTCTCTCAACCTTTCCTGATAAATGATGAAATTTTCCATAACTCTTTGCACATAATTACGTGTTTCTGCATAGGGGATCAATTCTATCCAGCTGATTGTATCAGTCGTAGAGTTTCTAGGATCTCCAAAAAGTGTGATCCATTCACTAACGGCTCTTTTCCCTGCATTGTATGCAGCCGCTGCCAAAATCAAAGACCCGTCATAATCATTTAAGAGACTTGAGATATGGGAAGTTCCAAGGGTCAGATTGTTCTTGGTATCAAAAAGAGATGCAGTTTTACTGGATGAGGTGCGCTTTATCTCTCTTTGTGCTGTTGCTGGCATAAGCTGCATAAGACCCTTAGCGCCGGCCGGGCTTAGAGCATTCGGATTAAATCGACTTTCTTGACGTATAATCGCATGAACAAAACTGTTAAATAAATGCTTTTTTGAAGAAAAAAGAGTCAATGAATGATTTGTTTCATGGATAACTTTTTGAAGCGATGTAGACAAAAGGGGGTACGCCGTTTTAATCATTGGGGCTTTTAGCTGGCTTACTTTTTTTGCTGTTTCTACGGCTGCGTGAGAAGACCCGTTGTTATGTGCCAGATCAACAAGTAATTCATGTTCCGCAGGGTCTTGAATGATATGGCCTAGCCTGATAAAGAAGGGAGCAATAAGTTCTTTTTTTTCTGTTTTGGAAATGAGCCTAATAACTTTGACGAGCTCTCTTTCTTCAAAACGCTTACGTACCAAAGGAGACGGGACGAGAGACATAAGTTTTTTTATTGAAGCCAACTTGATACCTTGGGCATTTAACCTGCTTATTGAAAGCTGACCATAATAAGTTGCTGGATGTTCACTGCCGATTTTATACCACCCATTGGATTGTTCGGTTTTTCCAAGTTCTTTGGCGGCTTCTCCAGCCCAAAAGGCTGCTCTTGCTTTGCTGATGGGGGTTTTAACTTTCTCAAAAAGGCGTTGAAAACGTTGATAAGCCTCAAAAGTTTGATTTAAGAAACGGAGCTGTAACCACCCCAATAACCATTCAGCGTTTGCAAAATTCTCTCCACTCACAAGCCTATGACCCTGCATAACCCTATAAGCATCTTGAAAGCGTTTTTCTTCGATCATTCTGCGACCCAGAATATTGCGTTCTTGCCACCATTCATCTGCATACTCAGATTCTTCTGTATTTTTTTCCAGGCACTGTAAAAGTTGCATTGCTTTTTGATTATTTTTCTGGCGGCGATTCCATTTTATTTGATCAAATAGTAAACCGGGATGGTCTTTTATGAAAATTTTTATGTTAGCTAAAGATTGATTCGCATTCGTTTTTTCTTGGATGAGAGCAATTCTCGTTTTTACTAAATCTTGCTGTGAACTGCTAAGCCACCTTAGCATCTCCTGGGCGCCTTTTATGTCTTCTTTGTAAAGCAGACGATTTACCCGTTTCATGTCGTCTTCTGTGGAAATATTTCCTCGAAAGGTCGATTTAAAAGTCTTTGCCATACTTGGCGAGAAATCATTTTGAACCCAGGTTTTTTTAATAAGAGCAGAAGCCTCATCCCTTTTGCCAGTATTTAAAAGAAGCTTTATGTATATAAACGATCCTTCGGCAGTTAAAGGAGGATTATCTTGAAACCATGAAATGAGGATTTGCCTGTTTTCTTGGCCTGTCAATGCCATTTCCAGTTTTTTGGTAAGAAGATTTTTTAAGGGCCACTCAGTGTGCGTGCTTAAAAAGTTGATAATTTCAGTAGGGGATGCAGGTTCGTTTACAAGTTTTTTCCAGGCATTGTATTGATCGGAAAGGGACGATGCGCCGATAACCGGTGAAATTGCAGACATCGTCCCTAAAATAGTGATGAGAACTATGCTATACCTATTGGCAATTCCAATTCTTCGAAGTATCTTAATCAGAGAATTAAAAATTTCAAGCACCGTTGTTTCTATATTTTTAGGATTTGTAAAAGAATGTTCCAAGGTTCAATTGTCGCATTAGTAACCCCATTTCAAAAGGGTAAAGTTGATGAAAAGTCTCTACAAGATCTAGCTTCTTGGCATTGCGACCAGAGTACGCAAGGAATTGTTGTTGCAGGTTCGACCGGCGAAGGCAATCTCTTAAACCAACAAGAAAGAAACCAAATTACTTCTATTATTAAAGAAGTTGTAAATAAACGCATTCCTGTCATTGTAAGTTGTGGTTCACCCTCAACCGAAGAAGCCATCAACATGGCTCATGAAGCTAAACGTCTAGGAGCTGACGGTATCTTAGCGACAACCCCCTTCTACGTAAAACCCTCTCAACAAGGATTATATCAGCATTTTTCTCAAATAAACAAGAGTGTCGATATTCCAATGATTATTTATAGCAATCCGGGAAGGGCCGTTGTTGAAGTATCAGTTGATTTATTACTTAAGCTTTCTGAATTAGAAAATGTTGTGGGCTTAAAAGATTCGACTGATGACATGAGCAGACCCGCTTTAATGCGTAGTCGTTTGAAAAAGCAAATCAGTTTACTTTGCGGAGACGATCCTTTTACTGCGGCTTATTTAGCGCAAGGAGGAGATGGAAGCATTTCTGTTGTGGGGAATATTGTTCCCAGGCTATGCAGACAGTTGATCGACGCCTGGAAAGATAAAAATATGGCTGATTTTGTTGCATTGACTCAAAAAATGACTGAGTTATGTCAGGCGATGTTTTTAGAAACAAACCCAAGCCCAGTGAAATACGCATTATCTGCGATGGGGAAAATTCAAAATGAACTGCGGTTACCGTTGTTACCGGTGACAACAGACACAACAGAAAAAGTGAACAAGGTTTTGAAGGACTTAGGAACGATTTAAGAAATGGCAAAGGTACCCCCGACATTTAAAACAGTTGCCCAAAACAGGCGGGCGCGGTTTGATTATGAAATCATAGAAACCGTTGAGGCCGGTATTATGCTGAGCGGTAGTGAAGTCAAATCGCTTCGCATTGGAAAAGCAAGTATTACCGAATCTTATGCCGGTGAGATGGGCGGTGAATTTGCAGGAGAGTTGTATTTATTCAACGCCAATATTCCAGAGTACATTGAAGCAAATCAATTTAATCATTTTCCAAAGCGTCCTAGAAAACTATTGCTTCACAAAAGACAAATTAGAAAATTCCTAGGATCTGTCCATAAAAAGGGTATGACGTTGGTTCCTTTGTCAATTTATTTCAACGAACGTGGAAAAGCTAAGGTTGAAATCGCATTGGGCAAGGGTAAAAATGTGGTTGATAAACGTCAAACAATCAAAGACCGTGATTGGTCCCGTGATAAAGCCAGAATCTTAAAAGGCGATAGTTAATCTATCTAAAATTTCTATTTAAATATTAAATATTTTGATTTTTTAAATTTTTTCTAATGATGATTAATTAGATAAGAAGAGCCTCCCCTAAAAAGGAGGCTTGTTTTTTATTCACACCATTAATCAAAAAATTATTTTAAATTTTATATTTCATGTTAGCCTAATAGGGTGGGCTTGGGATTAGAGAATGTCGAAGATTTAATGTTGTATGGATCCTCCGGTTAAACCGGAGGAAAACTTGGTGTGGGGCCGTATAAATGAGACGAGACAAACAACCAACAACAGTTTTCTTCGGACTTGATCCGAGGATCCAAACAGATTTAGTCATTCTCAAGTAGGTTGCCAATTGTGGTCAAGTTTTTGTGTATTTATCTAATCATGATCTGTATGGCAAAAGGAACTTTTGTGTGGGCAGAAAATCCTTCTAACGAGGCTGAGCAGAAATCTTTTAAGATGATTCAAGAGGTGGTTTTAAAAATTCTGGACAAAGAGACAGGAAAGACACAAACATTCACAACATCTCTTTCAAAGCCTATTCGTTATAAATCGCTTATTGTGCGTCCCCGAAATTGCGTTAAAAAAAAGGCAGGTATGGCGTATGAGGTTAACTGGTCTTTTATCGAAGCCTGGATTCAGCCTCCGTTAAA
>Ga0214919_10002180_pt1 | contig 31053 bp, 24 predicted proteins | sample LL1503_MetaG_FD_177994 | JGI IMG/M metagenome (GOLD analysis project Ga0214919, IMG submission 177994) | Freshwater microbial communities from Lake Lanier, Atlanta, Georgia, United States - LL-1503 | ecosystem: Environmental > Aquatic > Freshwater > Lake | place: USA: Georgia | collected... | reverse complement strand
ACTTACTAAACTTACTAAACTTACTAAACTTACTAAACTTACTAAACTTACTAAACTTACTAAACTTACTAAACTTACTAAACTTACTAAACTTACTAAACTTACTAAACTTACTAAACTTACTAAAATTAAATAATAAATATAATTGTAATATTAATGTTTTTCTATAAATATAATGTGTAAATAATGATTAATTTTATTTTTTTTTAGTTTTATGTATTTTATTATTTTTTATTAATTAAAAATTGAATTATAATTTATAATCATAATTAAAAATAAATTTTTATAAAAGAATGACACACGAACAGATTAATAATAATAATAATAATAATAATAATGAAATCAAGCAACTTGAATTTAACAACCTATTTATAGGTTTATCAAATGATATTAAACGGTTAATATTACCCTATGTTATATCACAACATATACAACAATTACCTTTACTAAATGAAATTATTAATTATCCATATAGTAGTAAATTAGACTATTATACTATGTTAGTTGAGACTACACACGATAATAAACCTGGATTTATTTTAACTGTTGAAAATATATATAATAGATTATGGGAACCACTTACATATATACAAAAATATATAAATCATTCATGTGTTAAAAAATGGAAATATTATAAAGTGCTCACATATGCAATAAATGCGCATACAAATGATAATAAATCATTTACTAATTTAAATAGTGCACACAGCTTTGTAATGCATTTCTGGATGAGTTTGTATCATTAGTATTCAATTTATTGTGGTTTAGTGTTTAACTTCTTGTAAATTTATTATAAATATTTTTTTAACATCTTCTAGATACCTTAAAAAAAAATAATAGCATTTATATCTATCTTTTTATATATATATCTATCTATCTATTTATATATATATATCTATTTATCTATCTTTTTATATATTTAGTTATGTATTTATACGTAACGTATAAATAGATAAAATGCAATCCCTGCAACAAGCATCGGCCAGCATTCTATTAACAGAATAACTGGCAATGCGAATACCACGTAACATAAGAATATTATAGATAACAGCATGCTTATGTAATCGCGTACTGTTGGTTCTTCTTGTTCAGTATCCATATTGAATATAATGCCTGATGAATGAATATTATTTTTTTTTATACAAAATTAATTTCAATTTTTGTATAAAATACTGTTTATACTGTTTATACTATTTATTATTAAATATTATGTGTAAAATATAAATATTAACAATAAAAAATATTAAAAATAAATAATAAAAAATAAAAAACAAACTAAAAATATAGTGTTTAATATTTTAATTATTTTTTAAAAATAACAATCAACACAAATGTGAAGAAAACCATAAATGGCATCAACAATGTGAAAAGCATTACATTGCTTAAAATCAATTGCATAATTAAACAATCGCAACCCATTTTATTTATTACAAAGTAAAATTATTATTATTTTTTATACAAAATTAATTTCAATTTTTGTATATTATTATGTTTATTATGCTTATTATGCTTATTATGTTTATTATGTTTATTATGTTTATTATGTTTATTATGTTTATTATGTTTATTATGTTTATTATGTTTATTATGCTTATTTTATAGTATGTGCATTACATTCTAATAGAGATAAATATAACATAAATGTATATATTATGAATAGTATAAATATAAATGATTTTATTTTATGTGGTGTAAATCTTATATACATATAAAATATCATAAAATTTAATATAAAATTCATATATAGGTTATTAACCATTATTATATATTTATAGGAAATAATTGCAAAATACAAAGACAAACTAACAAACATTATATTCTTATATGCTTATATGCTTATATGCTTATATGCTTATATGTTTGGGTGTTTATTTATTTAATATAAATGATATACTTTCAATAAATTTATTATTTTATTAATTATATAATACAATATAATATTTCAATTTTTATGTGTGTTATGCTTATAATATGTTATAAATGCTAACTAGCAGATAACTATAAATAATAGTTTTATAATTTATTATAAAGGTATTCAGCATCTTTAATAATATTCGCATTAAATCCTTTATTTTTTAATAATTTTAATGCCATATGTTTTTTACTGACGCCAGGTTTTATTTTATAATCTTTTGTAATATGTTCGCACCCCCCATCATTATTAATATCATTATTAATATCAATATTAATATCGAAATATTGTTTATCAACTTTTAGTTCATTCATATTTGCAAGCACATCAAAATGTGTTGTAATAATATTAATACATTTTTTAAATTTACATAATTGATTAATAACAGCATAAGCACCGCTCATACCTTCTTTATAGTTAGTTGAAACAAATATTTCATCCATAATATTAATACTAAATTCATTATCAATAGTATTGTTTTCTGCACTTTCTAGCATTTCTAGTTGTTGATGACATCTATTCATTTCTGCCTGGAATAAACTTTCTTTACCCTGGCAATCTGGTATATTTAAATATGTTGAAATATTTGTAAATGGTGTAATACTAAATTCTTTTGCTGGAACAATACCTATTGTTTGACCTAATATAATACATTCAATAATAGATTTAATATAAGTTGATTTACCTGATCCATTCGGTCCCGTTATTAAAACTGTATTTATGGGTTCTTTAGGTTCTAGGAGTTCTTTAGGTTCTTTGGCTTCTAGGGGTTCTTTGTGTTCTAGAGGTTCTTTGTGTTCTAGAGGTTCTTTGTGTTCTAGGGGTTCTTTGGCTTCTAGAGGTTCTTTGGCTTCTAGGGGTTTTTTGTCTTCTAGGGTTTCTTTGGCTTCTAGAGGTTCTTTGGCTTCTAGGGGTTCTTTGTGTTCTAGGGGTTCTAAATTAACACAACCCGAATTATATACTGGCGTCTCACAACAGATATTCCACATATCAACACAATTAACTCTAGGTTTAGTATCATCAATATACTTACAAAATGTTCGTGATACACCAAAACTATTATTTTCTAATAACCATATACTATTTGATGTAAACATATCAACATATGCCACATAGTGCATAAATGGTTCCATAAATACATTCATAGTTTGCTTAATATCTAAAAATTCCCTAAACGTTTTAATAATAATACCTTTATTAGAAATTATACCTGGTGCATATGAAAATGCGGGATTAGTTAATAATGTTATAATTGTACTATTCTTTAATAAACAATTAATGTTTGCTATAACGGGTTTTAATTCAACACTATCAAAACATAATTTCATATTATAAAATACCATGCATTGTTTTAACCATTGTGAAATAATATTTAACTTTGAATGAAACATATTAATTATCTTATTAAATGTAATACTAACCTGCAAACTATTATAAATACCATATAAATAACTAATTACAATAAATCCAATATATACATAAGTGCCTACACTACTATTCATAAAACTTATTATTAATTTTATTAACCATAATATACAACTTTTAATACTAATACCGCCTTCTGGGTTAATAATCTTATTAAGACCAGATCCCATTGTATTCATTATCGTATTAAGATTAGAAAATATACCCGTGCCTCCAAGAATCATTTTTTTTATAATCTGCCAAAACACATCAAATGATATAGGAACACGCAACACATATTTTATAAAAATAAATGGCATAAACATAAATAAAAATGGCGATACAATACCATAAATAGGACTAAATATAATTATAAAATAACAAAACAATTTCTGGAATAGTTCATTATAATTTAATTGTTTAAATATAGATGTTTCAAAGAAAATAATTTTATATACTTCATTCATCTCATTCGTATCTGGTAGCATCAATGCTAATAATTCACGCTCAATACTTGCTAAATCTTTAATCCTATGTATTATGTTATTGTTATTGTTATTGTTATTGTTATCTTTAGTGTTAGTGTTATCTTTGGTGCTGGGATTGTGTGTGGGGTTGTTTGCAGGGTTGTTTGCAGGGTTGTTTGCAGGGTTGTTTGCAGGGTTGCTTGCGATGTGGTGGTCTGTATCTTGTAATAATTCTGGTAATACCATTAAATTAGATATCACTTGCTGGCGATTAAGTAATATATTATTAATATCATCTTTACTGTGTAGTGGTTTAAGTAATATGGATTGTAATAACATTAATCCCATTTGTGTATGTGTTCTATTAAACTTATAAAAAAAAGCATCATTATTTATAGTTGTAGTTGTAGTTGTGGGTAGTGGTGTCTCATCTGGGATATTTGGTGCTTCTAGGGTAGTTTTATCTTCTAGATGATGTGGTTCTTGATGTTGTGGTACTGGTAATATAGGTATAACCATATTATTATTAGATTTAAAAAATTCTAATTCATTATATTTATGCCCTGCACTAGTATTTAAAATATTATTAGGAAATGTTGGAGATAGACTTAATATATGTTTTATAACTGGCAACACATCTACATTGCTAGCACTAAATGCTTTTTGTAAATCAATAACATTATCCCCACTAGTATTATTAGTATTAGTATTATTAGTATTAGTATTAGTATTATTAGTATTAGTATTAGTATTATTAGTATTATGCTTATTTGGTGTTAAATATGATAACGCATTTTCTATTTTTTTATAAACACTATTTAAATCCATATAATATAATTATATATTTACTTATATTAATTTGTATTAATTTGTATTATAGTAAATATATATATAGATAATTAAAAAAAAACGATAAAATATATATGTTTTCATAAAAGCATATCAAACACACAGATATAAAATAATAATAAAAAAAACATATTTATTGTGTTTAATATAGTATATATATATATATATATAGCATTTTAACTGTATAATAATGTAATATAGTGAATATAGAATATAGAATATAAAATATAGAATATAAAATATAGAATCTAGCATTTAAAATATTAATCTGATAAACTTACATATTGGAAATGCTTTTACGCAAATTACACGATAATGCATAGAATTTTATAGCATTGCTTATATCTTCTTGTGGTGGTAATATGGTGTAAGAAACATTTTTGATTTCATTATTATGCATATAATAATCACCAAGTTTAGCACATATATCAGCAAGCAACTCATTAAAAATAGGCGAATACGGTTTACAAGCATTTACAATTGCATCAACGCTAACGCGGATATCAATAGCAGGGTTTTCTTGATATGGTTGCTTTAACATTTCAATAATATTAGATATATTCTCAAAATTAACAATATCGCCGATGTTAAAATGCGTTGCGATGATTTCGTATGATTCATAAAGATATATGTTGCAATCAACACCAAAATAATTACAATATCTAATTAGATAAGCAAGCTTACTGTTAATAGTATTAATATCCACAGCAGTGCTTTCACTGATATATTTTTGTAAATTATTCACATAATAGTCAATCAGCTTATAAATCTCATTACAAATATTATTTATATGACCGGTAAATATTTTAATATTGATTGCATCATCCATTTTAATATAAATATTAAGAATGTTTCTGCACAACTGTAGACTTTCTAGATTTGCTAAATTGCTGGGTTCAGATGCTATTGCATTAAATAAATTTAGTAAGCGTTCAAGTTTATTTAGCCGTTCTTTATAGCTGTCATCTCTGTTTGATAAATCCATTGAATAACAAAAAGCGATAAAAGCGATAAAAGCGATAAAAGCGATAAAAGCGATAAAAGCGATAAAAGCGATAAACAGAATTAATAAAATAATATACACTATTAATAATTCAATTTTTTGTATGTTTTGTTGTTTTTACTATTTTACTGTATAAATATATATATATATATTAACATTAATTAGGAACACGTGCACGCACTTACACACACTTACACACGCTTTTACACATTTATGCAAAAATAGTATAAATAATGTAATTAATAGACATTAATATTGTTGATACTAATATAAGATAATATCCTGTGCCATTAGACGTTTCAATATTAATGTTAATGTTAACTTCTGAAGGCGTGCGTCCATTATTAATGTCATTTATTGTATTATTAACATTATTATTAACATTATTATTATTATTAACATTATTAATAAGCGAATATATAATAACTAATATTTGTAATATTACAAATGCAATACACATTAATATTAATGATATTACAAATATTATTTTACTGCTAACTTTAAATAAAAAAGATTTAAAGAAAGCGCAAATTATACCGAATGATAATAACACAGTGATTGCAATACATAAATAATATTCACTCATTAATGCTATTTTAATATTACTATCTATATTATCATAATTAGAATCTGCATATGTATTTTTAATATCGCGAAGAGATGTAATATTAAATAATGTTAATGGTTTATTATCACTCATTATTAAAGGCTGGCTAGCATATCCAACCGTAAATAATATAACAACAATAATATAAATAACAATACAAAAATTTTTAATTAAAAACATTTTAAAAATTCAAATATATACTTACTATTACTATATATTATTATTATTATTATTATTATTATTTATTATTTATTATTATTATTATTATTTATTATTATTTATTATTTATTATTTATTATGGTTTGTGCACGGAATTTTCTTAATCGTGCTTTTTCATAAAAGGTGCTTTTTCATAAAAGGTGCTTTTTCATAAAAGGTGCTTTTTCATAAAAGGTGCTTTTTCATAAAAGGTGCTTTTTCATAAAAGGTGCTTTTTCATAAAAGGTGCTTTTTCATAAAAGCACAACAAAAACCGTAAGTAAAGAGTTTTATACGTGTGCTAGTGGGATTTGCTAAATCGTGCTTTTTCATAAAAGGTGCTTTTTCATAAAAGGTGCTTTTTCATAAAAGCACCCCAAAAACCGTAATTAAATAGTGTTATACGTATGCACATATGTTTTGTTAAGAGGCACCCCCTGGTGCCTACAAAAAATGTTTGCTATTTGGTTTGCGCGCGGGATTTGCCAAATCCTGCAGTTTGCGCGCGGGATTTGCCAAATCCTGCAGTTTGCGCGCGGGATTTGCTAAATCCTGCATTATTATGAAAACCTATAACTCTATAATAAATAATAAATTAAATAATAAATTTAAATACTTAATTGCTAAATGCTACACCACCCATACCTGAAAATATACGTAATATATTATAATTTAGTGCGTATGCTCGCACGCTAATTGCACCTGTATTAGGTTTAATATTTAAAAATAATTCTTTAGTATCAAGTTTTGAAAAATTGCTACAACCGCTAGGTTGATGTTCTTCGGGTTTAACACTAAATGAATATACATATACAAAATTATTAGGACTGCGTGTATGTTTTTGATATGGTTGAATTAATCGAAAATAATCACTTTTACGGACGCTAAACCTTTCAATACCATTAATAAAAATTTGCGATGTTGCTATAATATTATCTTGTGATACTACTGGGTCAACAGTATTTGAATAATTAAATAATTCATTTGTATTATAAACAGCATTAAGTTGTGCTATCCAAAACAATTCTTTAACTGGTAGATTAAAATTTAATTTAAAACGTTCAGTTGCTGTATTAGGTGATATTGATTGATTACCACTAAACTGTAATTGTTCTATTAAATAACGATGTTTCGCATTAGCAAATTCTTTTTGCTCTATAGTATCTAAATAAATATAATCTACATATAAACGTGTTTCTACTATAGAGTTATTATAACTTGTATCTAGCACACCATTTGGTTTAATATATACTGTTGCGTTTGTATATCCTGCTGGTATAGTATGTGTCATTGTAATATGATATGGTGCACCTATTAATCCTGTTTGCCCACTACCTCCAACTGTATCTGTTGGATGTATAAAATATTCTGTATTATCAGGGAAAACTATTATTTTACCTTGATCGCTGTTTGACAATGATGGGGTTTGTGTTGGGAATGGTTTAAATACTTGTATTATATTCGTGCCATCACTGATTACGGTATAATAATTATTTGCTCCAAAGGTATATAATTGACTTAAATTACGAAAATTAATTTCTAATTGTACATCGTGATATTGTAATGCGATAAGCGGTAATGCTAATCCAATATTACGGCAAAACCAAAATTGCAATGGTATATATAATGTCATAGCATCTGCCTTAGGTTGTAAATCCGCATTACGATTTAACATTAAATCCAAACCGCGTTTTTTCGATTCACTTTGACTTAATTGCGTCCATATTTCCATCCATTCACCATATTGCCTATCAATTAATTGCTTACCAATTGTTATATCATAATAATCTATTATTGCGTGTCCCGTATTATTAACCCAACTAATATTACCCATTGATTTTACATAATCCCCTGGCACACCAACACTCGCATCATATGTTGATTTAGCATTTAAATTAGGTAAATCAACTTCAATCATCATTGTATGCATTAAATCAGCATATCGTGTAATATTAAATGTTGTTTTTTGTCCGTATGCTGGTTTAGCATCATAACTTAATTGAAATGCTTCCATTGCAAAATTTGTATGGCGTTTATAAACTGTTTTAAAAAACGTAATCTGAGGATTACCAATTAAATATATATCTTGTATCCCGTGAGCAACTAATTCCAATAATCCTGCTTGTGGCATTTTTAGTTATTTGTTATAGTTTCTTTTACAATGTATTATATTAATTTTATATATATTAATTTTATATTTATTATATATATTAAATTTATATATTAAATTTATGTATTAAATTTATGTATTAAATTTATTGTTAAGTAAAAATCTAAAAATCTAAAAATAGCAAAAAAATAAACATATAAATATTATAAAAATTAATTATAATATTGCATTAAAGCATTGTATTAAAGCATTGTATTAAAGCATTGTATTAAAGCATTGCATTAAAGCATTGTATTAAAGCATTGTATTAATCCATATTAACTTCCATATCTTTTAATCGCCAATATTCATATAAATTACCGATTGGGCGTTTAATCATAAAAGGCATTAATCGCTGGCGTAATTCTTCTTCAGCAACATCAATCATTGATTGACCTGCTAATACTTTTACATTAGGATTAGCACCTTCTTCTAGTTGTTTAGCACGCTTTCCTACTAGTAATGCTTTTTCATATTTAGTAATTTTTGGTTTTGTAATATTTTTAGTAAAATCATAATTCATTAAAATTGTTCTATAATCAAGTTCTTCATCATTAAATAATTCTGTCGATAATACATTATTTTTTTTAACTGGATGCTTATTTTTAATTTTATTTTTATCTTTATTATCTTTATTATCTTTATCTAATTCTAATAAGATTTCTTGTGTATCAATAGTATCTGTGATAGGTTTAATAATTTTAAGAGGTTTTATAGTTTTATTTATATCTTCAATTACATCTTCAACTACATCTTCAACGGTATCTTCAACTACATCTGCAACTACATCTGCAACTGTATCAGTTTTTGTTTTTACAATTTCTGATATAGTTGGTGTTTGCATTTTAATTGTATCTTGATTGCCTAACACAGTATTAGTTTTTTTTTGTATTTTAGGTTTGGGTTTAGTAATAGTAATAGGTTGTTCTATATCATTTGATATAATTATATTATCTAATTCATCACTATTTACTACTACAAATGTTGTTTGTTGAGGTAATGTTTGTTTAATATTTGGTTTTCGGATTTGCTTAGGTGCCTTTGTAGTTGCCATTATTTTATTATGATTAACTTATAATACTATAATAATATATTTTTATATATTTTTATATATTATTATATAATGTTATATAGTGTTATATAGTGTTATATAATGTTATATAATGTTATATATTTTTTTAATATTTTAAAATCAATTTTATATTTCTAGGTTGCTAGGTTGCTAGGTATATAATTATATATTAGTATATAATAGTATATATAATTATATATTAGTATATTATAAAATAAAATATTATAATACTAATACTTAATTAATAAGTATATAATATATAATATATAATATATAATATGGTGTGTAATAATAAAATAACGATATCATTATTTGTATGTTTATGTGCGTGTATATTAGGAGTTATTATATTTTATATTATGCAATTTATGTATAATTTATTAATTAAAAAGATGAGCGAACATTTTGATAATAAACGCAATACAAAACTAAACATATATAAAAGCGATGAAATATTAGATCCTGATGAAAACCCATCACTAGATGATATTGAACTAGATGATACTAATTCACAACTTAGATTATACTAATTACAAAATATTATACATAAAATTATAAAATAAACATAAACATACTATTATTATTATTTATTATTATTTATTATTATTTATTATTATTATTATTATTATTATTACGTGCACATTTAACTATAAATATGTCATTATTGATACCTATTATAAAATATATTAAACCATATGCATATATATATCTATGTTATTATAAAAATAATTACAATAATATAAACTCGCATAATATAAAATACTATTCAAATAACAATTTACCACATTATTATAATAATTATTATAATGATAATTATAATATGAAAAAAAAATATATAAATATAACTGAAAATATAACTGAAAATATAACTGAAAATATAACTGAAAATATAACTGAAAATATAACTGAAAATAATAATGATGATATTAAATATATATTAAATATTCAAAAACGATATAATTATAACTATGATATATGCAAAATTTCACATAATCCAAAATGTATTAATTTATGTAGTTTGTGCGCATATTAAAACTTAATAATGTTATTTATCTATTAATGTTATTTTTGATAATATTTAGCTTTATTAGATTTATTAGATTTATTAGATTTATTAGTGTTATTAGCTTTATTAGTTTTATTAGCTTTATTAGTTTTATTAGATTTATTAGTGTTATTAGATTTATTAGATTTATTAGTGTTATTAGATTTATTAGATTTATTAGATTTATTAGATTTATTAGATTTATTAGATTTATTAGTATTATTAGTTTTATTAGATACATTATTTATATGATATTTTTCATATTTATCTAATAACAAAATGCATTGTGATCCTGGCGTATGTTGCTTAGTATTAGTTTTGTGTTCTAGGTCATTAATTTTTAATTCTTTATTTTTATTAAATAAACAAGTACATAATTTTGCACTAATATTTTTACTATAGTGTATTTTAGGGTTTGATTTTTTTTGAATTTTATCTATACATTGTTTTTGAATTTTGCTACCTAATTGTTCTATATCATATATATCACCTATTGTACTTGATGATTTTATATTGCTTGAACTTAATAACATTGTATTTGAATGGTTTAATGTAAAATCACGAATACTATTATCATTAAAATTAATTCCATTTACAATAGCATTATTATTAATATTATTAATATTATTAGTTTGATTATGTTTAATATGTGGTATTTTCATTATAATATTAATTATAGTGTTTGTTAGTTCTTAATACTTAATACTTAATACTTAATACTTAATACTTAACAATATAATATAATATAATATATTTTATTTTATAACATTATATAGTATATATATATAAATAACTACATATACTTAATAGTGTTATAAAATACAGTATTGAATACATTGAATAATTAATATCACCATATACTAAATTTTTACTGCAAAAATAAAAATATATTATACATATTATACAACCTTGTAAAAATATACCCATAAAATTTGGTTTATATATATATATTAAATTGTATGTTGTATATATATAATATAACCATATCACTGGGAGAAGATGCCATAAAGTATTTAAAATTAAAAATGGCAATCTAATATCTTTTAATTCATTACGCGTTAACTTATTATTACGAAATACATTATAAATTATTTTATCTAAATCTATATATTCTAGGACTAATATAAATATTAAATTTACAATAATAATAGGTGCTAATACAAATACAATATCTATTGCATTCATATAATATGCTAATATACAAATAATAATACTAAAATTAGAAATATATTTAAATGAAACGCTTTTGTCAATCCATTGGCGTAATGATATCATTTATTTAATAATGTATATGTTCTTATGTTCTTATGTTCTTATTTTCTTATTTTCTTATTTTCTTATTTTCTTATTTTTTTTAGTATAATAACTAATATTTATAATATTGGTATATAATAATATTATAATATAAGTTGCTAAGAATTATTAAAAAAATTAAAAACAAAATCTATATTATTTAACTATTTTATTTAATTATGTTATCAATGGCAACATCTATGAGTATTGCAAGTAATATAAGTACTACGCGACCACAAACTACTAACACTAACAACACTAACAATACTAACTACACTACTAACACTATCAATAATCAATGTAAAAAAAATAATACACAGTTTACAGCATATACTAAATATCAAAATAAATTAATACCTTATACAACCCCTCCTGATTTTCTTATTAGTAATTGTAATGGAAATATTGATTTGGATTCACAATCAAATATTAATAATCTTGATGAATTTTTTTCACAGGAATCAATTAATAAAATGCCCGTTTTAACAATATGTAATGATATAAAACGTGATACGCAATCAGAAGACATTTTTAAAAAATATACAGATATATTTTATGATAATTGTGGTAATCCATTTAATATTAAAAATTTAAGTAGTTCGGCATCTGCTTTACAAGCTGGATATTCTGCAAATATTGATTTAGACTCACACTTAAAAAATATTAATTATTATAATGATAAATGTTTTTATGATAATTGGAAATTAGCACCAAACTCATTTATAAAAGATTGTATGCGTGTTAATTCAAATCCTGAAATATTAACACCCAATTATACAGCAGTGGGTCGTAATTATAGTGATTGTATTGGTGTTCAAATTCCTGTAGCAGAGAATGCAATACAGCAAAAACCACAACAATGTTATAATACACCACCAACAGATATTAACTGTGAAACTGATATAAGAAAACGCTATAACTTTATAAATAATACAAATCCACAACTTAAATTACAAAAAGAAAGTTGTATAAAACCGAATGACTGGGTTCCATTTGTTAAAGACAACACAAAAACAAACAATGAAATACAACACGATTATTATAAGTTTTTTGAAAATACACAATGTGAAATATATCCATCACAGCGATTATTTAATAATATTACTAAACGTTCTATGATGCCTAACCATCATTATAAAAATATTTCGCCTATATACAATATCACAAATAAAACTAAGTAAGCAAAGTAATAACACATAATAAAAAATTGATTTAATATTTACATTTACTTAAAATAATAATACATATACATATACATATTTACACGTAAAATGCGTTTTATGATTGATATTGTTAATGCTCTTATTGATGACTTTAAAAATTCTAAAAGAAATTATGAATATATTCGAGATACAAAAATATTACAACTACCAGAAGGTTATGATATGCCACCAATGTCGCGTTCAATGGGAATATCGCCAGCAACACCATATAATATTTCAGCACACTATAATATTAAAACATATGAAAAGTCCGTATTTTATAATTACGTAAAAACATTTATGAAACACCGAAATGCATTTATAAAATATCGTAAAACTGCTGTATGGATTAAAAATATTAAAACAATTATTGATGCTTATACATCTATTTATAATAAAGATTTAACGTTTGATGAAAATATTACAAAACTTATTTATGTGCTTGATTTAAATCCGCACAACTATATATTTAATAATCATATTAGAAATGAAACATACCTTACATTTTACGATGCTATTACAAAAACTAATATATTTGAAAAAGATGGAGAAGGGATAAACGAAATAATACAACCCCATAATAATTATAATAATATAGAACAACAATATAAAAATTTTATTAGCGAGATTTGCAAAGTTGATTTATTATGGGATAATTGTAATAACGAATTTAATATAGATGAGTTTATAGTTGTATATAAAACAGAAATAATGGGTGATGATATAATTATTGAGAAAATATAATGGGCTTATCCTCAAATAAATGAGTGTATATTATTAATAATATATGTTTAACATTTTAACATTTTTATTTTTTTTTTTAGTTATGAATGATATATTTATATTATAATCTAGACCTAGACCTAGACCTAGACCTAGACCTAGACCTAGACCTAGACCTAGTCCTAGACCTAGGCATAGACCTATAAATATAATAATGCTTAACCGATTATCCACCAATTAGAACTATCAATTTGTATATTAATTGTTTGATTTGCTGATAAAGTATAAGGACTACTGCTATTATCTATGTTATTACCATTTCCTGTAATAGATATACTATATAAACTAATATTAACATTCTTAATAATATATATGCGCCCATTAATGCGATAATCAGTATTAATAGGTAATGTAATTACAAGACCGCTACTAGATGGAGTTGCTATAACTGTATAGTGTGTGTCATTTAATGTTAAACTACCTGTTATAATCATAATAGGCATTGATATTGCCCCATTTACAGTAAGTGGTGAATTTGCGGTTGATGTATTTATTCCAACGTATCCTTTATTATTTACATTTAATCCAGCACGATGCACATATATATATTTACCAGTATTACTTATTGCACTAGCACCAATACTAGTACTAGTATAATTACCAATTGCTGTAAATTGATTTTGTGCGGTAATAGTATTAATTATGCCTTGTGTAAATTCTGTATTATTTATAATAAATGTTCCGCCCATTAATAAATAATTACTTTCAGCAGTATTATCAAAAATATTATTACTTACTGTAATAGTTGATGTATTAGCACCGCTACTATTATTATAAGATATACTAGTAATAGTATTTAAATCCCCAGCATTATTACGTATTTCCGGTGATACAGATAATAGGTTTGTAGGGTTTATAATATTAATACCAACATTGCCAGTATGTGTTATACTCATACGAGGTTCAATGCCATTTTTAGCAGTTTTATCATAATTATTTGTTAATAAATCTAAGCGTCCATTTAAGGTTTTACTATTACTATCATTAGAACCACTAATTGCCGATAATACTTTTTTACCAATATTAGTATCACCTGTTTCTGTTATGCTAGACAACCCAGCAAACAAAATATAACTTCTTTCATCATTTATACTTGATATCACAGGGTCTACGTTCGTAATTACAGAATAATTACTTTGCAATATCATCGAGCAGTCCGCAAGATTAGATGTTGTTGTGGCGTGTATTATTGATAAAGGCGAATTTTGTCCCCCAATACCAACCCGTCCATTGCTTGTTAAACTCATTATATTATTTTCTGTTGTGCCGTCATTAGTAAAAAACCGCATAATACCTTTATTATCACTTGCGATGCCATCGTGGCTTGTTTCGATATGCCCTAATTTAATATGCGGATCTAATATATCATTCATATCTATACTATTAAAATTTATAGCAGTTTTACGTGAAAAATTACTATTTTCATTTGTTATATTAGTTAGTGTTATTTCAGGTTTGTTTTTAATGCTATTAGATGTTCCACATACTTCAAGCATTGATGATGCTTTACCATTACCAATAATCATATTACCATAATTATCTATATTGCCTTTAATCTTATCACCATTATCAAAGAATGTAAATATGCTAGGGCGACGTAAAACGGTTTGATATGTTATTGAAGACTCACCGCCATCATAACCACGTGTATCTAATGTTAATAACGTATCACTAGCAATACTTATTATAGTATATTCTGGGGCATCTTGTTGTGCTATATCTAATGTTAATATATCCCCAATTGTTAATTCTGTTGTAAATTTAGTATTAAATCCTGTAATTGTTGTATTACTATTATATGCAATTAAATTACCACTTACAAGCGTATAGGGTAATGGACGAGCATTAAGATTATTAAGTTTCCCAGTATCATCTAATACAATGCCTAAATTATGCGATTGCGTATCATTCGCATTAATAAATAGCGACCCTTTTTGTGCTATATTTGGATTACCATAATTATATAATTCTAATATTAAATCTTCTGTTAATACTGTATCATATATGCGTAATTCATCAATATAACCACGAAAAAAATTAGTATCAGTGTATCCATTACTTGAACCGATATAGGTTTTCATTATAGAATGCTCTCCCCCAGTAATAGTTGACATAATAAATAAACCAGTGCTATTTAATACACCATCAATATATATATTTAAATATGTATTAGTATCAAGTCCAGATCCAGGATAAATATGTGCTGTTGCTGTAATATTATGCCATTTATTATCTGTTATTGATGGTGTTGTGCCAGTTGGTGTTAATATTGCTTCTGCTATAAATACTTCACCATTATATAATAATGAAACACTTATATATGGTGTTAAATTTTCAAAATTAAATAAGTCATTATAGTTTTTTAATCCTATAATATATGTACCAGATATACTCATATCACCACCATTTGACATAATAACATAATTTGTATTAGGTTGTGTAGTTAAACTAACAGGTGAAATATTAACCCATACTGATATTGATAATTTATGCTTAGTTTCGAGAACGGTATTTAAAAAGTTTTTTGCGGTATTTTCAACAAATAAATAATTATCAATACCATTTAATAATAAACAATTATTTATTAATCCATCACTCCAACACGTTTCAATATCAAAGTTTTTTAATATAGCACTAGTATTAATATATATAGGGCTATCATCTGACCTAAATGTTGCTGCTGCCGAACTATCTTTTGCTTGTGTGCCTTGTGTTTCATCAAATTTATAAAATGCAATTAAATGCTCAGGTAATGGATATAAATCATCATATCGTAATGAATTACTGCTTGATATTACATTTAATACATCATTATTACCATTTTTAAAACTAATATTTTGCAAACCATATGATGCGGATGATGCGGATGATGCGGATGATGCGGATGATGCTGATAACGAGGCGATATTAGTAATAATATGTTTATTAGTATTTTGTAAAATTACTGTACACGGATTAGCGGGGTCATTATACTCCGTTGTATTTTGACTTTGAATATGTAAATTCGCAAGTGGGTTATTTGTTCCAACCCCGCATTGATTTTGATGATTAAAAATAAAATTGCTATTACCATCTGCTATATTAACTAATGAATGATTATAACCGATTAATTGTTGATATATACCAGTTGTTAATAAATCTAAACTTTGATTATCCCATAATATAACAAATCCATAATCATTACCATTAATACTTTGTAAATGTGTTATAGTTTGCCCACGTTGTTTTAATCCCGCATATTGTGTAATTATACGTTGCTCGGTATTAATAAATGTGCCCGTTTGTGCATCAAATAATTGATAATAAATGCTTGGTATGCTACCATTGCTCCAAGTAATACACGCTGTGCCTATGTTATCAATCGTAATTGCTGATAAAGGTCTCTTATATATAAATATATTTGGGTTTCCATTTGCGCGGTCTGTATCTGTATATAATAAAGTTGTATTTATTTGTATATTCCATAATGCGCTAGCAGATGATGTTAAATTTGAATTAAAACGGTATGCCACAACGCTTTTGCTCCCAGTATCTAATGTTATTGTGCCTGTGGTATCTGTTGTAAATGTTATGGCAGCGATTTTTTCAATTACTTTATTTACACCTTCTATACTTGAAAATATTTCGATTTCTTCAGATATTAAGAAACGGTTTGATATATTTTGTAATGTAATTATTTTATTGATTGTATCAATTGCCGAAATAATTGCTGTAGCACCACTTAATTTACCAATAACATTATCACCATCTGTATAGAGTGTTAAATCTGCTTGATAATTTCTATAAAATGTTATAATAAATCCCCCATTACCATTACCATTGTTATTTGGATTTACTTGTTGTAAATTAAGTTCTGCCAGAGACAATAATCCATCACTAATGCTTGAAATTGTTGACGACCCTTCAGCCGTTATGGCGATTTCATTGGGTGAAGCTATAGATGGTGTGCCATCGGGATTCATAACACGTAAAGAAACTGTATAGCGCGGGTCAGTAGTTGTATCAACAGCAACCATATAACCAACAACAAAACCGCTAGGTAAATATTTATCATTTGTCGGTAGTCCTGCAACATATGGAAATTTTGCGTGTTTTGTTGTATTACCAACAATATCACTAATATTAAATTTGTTAATTGTAATTGTATTTGATGAACTAACATTTATAATACAACCTTTAATAGAATATACGCCTGAACTGCTACCTGTATCATCTGCCGACCATACAATTACATAATTGCCTGCGTCTTGATATTCATATAATCCTGCAACTCGTGCATTGCGTTGGTCGCTAGTTGTTGGGTTTGATGCATCTATTTGTATATCAGTAGTGCTAATAGGATTATTATTATGATATATTTGACAATACACTTTATATAAGTTAGAATTTGATGGCGATTGGCTTGTCCATACAACAATATAATGATTAGAATTTGTAAGGCGTTGTCCAGCAACAGATGGAAACGATTGATTTAATGATGTGGTATTATTGATTGTAAAGTTGGAACCATAGGGCAAACCATCTGATAAATAGCGTTGACCGATGACATCAAAATGTATAGGTGCGGGTGAAACATCTGTTATATCTTGTGAATTCCATACGGTTATATATCCGCCAGATGTTAAATGTGATGTGCTAGGATTAACTTGATACCCAGTTGTTATTTGATTTACCAGTAATACTTTATTATAATTGCTGTTTAAATCTAAGCACGCGGTGGGGATTGGTGTTTGTATGCCGATTGAACCATCCCCCGTTATACGTAGTTTTTCTTGATTATTGGTTTTAATTACAATGTCTGATGGTGTTATTGTTTTAATATATGAATAAAATGGTTGTAATGTATATAATAGTTTAGGTGTTGAAGGTGATAAAGAGGATGATAATGTTGTATTTACAAGTGCTGTTATTTTAGTTTGAAATGTAAACTGTTGTTTCATAGTATATCCTGTTGATGCGGTAAATCTAATTGTTAAACCATAATCTAATATATTATATGGTGGTGTTGTGTTTATTGGCACAAATTGTGCTTGAAATGTTGTGCCACCATTATTAGACCATTTAAATGTATTGGCAATACTTGGATTCGCATTTATGCTATCAATTTGTATTAAATATATGCGTGATATAGAACCTGTATATATACTGCTTGAATCAATCGTAATATTAGATGTATCATTTGTAGGTGTTATATGCGTACTTAACCCTGTAATTGTATCTTGTATCGTAGATGATTCCCATCTAATATTTCTGCCGATATCTGCATATGTAAATTCATTATTAAAATCGCCTGTGGTGGTGGTGGTGGTGGTGGTTGTATCTGAAGATATATTATAACTTGAATTATCTAATCTAATTATTACGTTGCCTGTTTGATATGCTAAATATTGTTTATATATTGCGTATGGGTTATCACTACCAAAACTACCTAATGATAAAATACTGTTATTGCTAGATTGTAATGTTAAATCGCTAGCAACATTAGATAACATTGAATTAACAACTATACCATTATATCCGATACTATCTGTTCCGTGTCCTGTTGTGCCTTCACTGCCGTGTGTTAATGCTATATCTAATTGATAATCAATATTGCTGTCGCTTTGATTAATTAACACATTACCATCTTTAAATTTTATTACTGGTGGTGCGTCTATTCCTGTTCCTGTGCTAAAATTAAAATCCCCAGTTGCTGACACAAAACTTATTACATCACTACTAACAAAATACATATCCCCAGAAGTCATATTTAAAGTATTTAAACTTTCTATATTAACATTTTGTGTTTGCATATTGTGTGTTGTTGTATCGGGTGTTATGCCAATATCAATATTTGAACCTTGTGATAATAGTGTTATATCCCCGCCCGCACCGACGCTATTTGTTGTTGTAATAATTTCACATCCTCCAGAACCAGCATTCATTGATATTCCTCCAGTTGTATTTGATGCATTTAATTGTATTGAGTTGCTTGTGCTAGCATTACTATTAATAATAATATTTCCAATATCAGCAATTAATTTTAATGTTCCAGTTTTAGATTGTGTTGTTAAATCATTAACGCTTTCGCATATATAATCATTGCTTGATGTAATTGAATGATTATGTGCTATTGATGTACTATTACCTGTAAAATCAAAATTATATGAACCATTATTATTAACAATGCTAAGCGTTTTAGGTGGTTGCGACATAATACAAAATAGGTTAGTGTTAGTGTTATGCCTTATATATATTATAGTTTATTTATATTTATTATATTTTATTTATATTTATTATATTTTATTATAATTTATTATAATTTATGTATATTTATTTATGTAATTCTTAACCACGATACGATACTATACTATACTATACTATATTAATATTTTCTAACACATTTTATACTATTAAAATTTTAAGTTTAAAATATTTTGTTTTTTACTAATAAAATAATAATTATGGTTAAATTCTATAACAATATTAAAAGTTAAAATTAAAACAAGCTACCAGATAACAAAATAAATATATATCTATTATTATGTCATCTTTATCTCAGTATACTATTAAAGAAATTAATAAAAAAGATAAGCAAGCAAATAATTCCAATTCCCCAGGCACGCATAATATACCCACTATTAGTGATGTTTGTAGTATCGTTGATTCGCGTATATTAAAAGATTTTAAGGAGCAAACGTTTGGTGGATATAAGATAGTCCAGGCGAGTTCTGCATTAGATAAGGCAATTATGGATAATAAATTAGAACCCGCGATGCACTGGGCATTACAGTTATTTTTATCAGGTTTAGTGCATCCATTATGGAATAAATTAATAGCATTTGCCAGTAAGTCTATTAATATTTATAATGTAAAATTACCAGAGTTTTTATATAATAAGTCTATACAATGGCAACACATTACAGATAATAGTAAATATAGTAAAGATAATATATTATTATTAAGAAATCATCCAACTATTAGATTATTATTAGCTGAAATGTTATCAGTGTTGTGTTTATCTAAAAAGCGTAAAATAAATCAATTACCTAAGATAAAACCGAATGAATTTATAATTGATAATTTTAAAGCAAAGTTAGAAGCTAAAAATAATAAGTTTATTGATGCTATATGTATTGATGGCGATCCGAGTGAAATTAAAATTGCGATTAATGAATTATCATTACATATTTATAATAGTAATATTAATAAGGCATTATATTGGTTAAGTTGGATTGTTGAATGGGAGAAAATCAATAGTAAAAAATATGGTAAATATGAGTGTGGTATTCGAACTAATGAAGGGGTTGATGGTAAATATTTTAAAGATGTTGTTTGGTTAATATGGGCGGTCATACATAATATTTGTAAGATAAAATATTCGCATTCATCGGGTTTAGGATTGGGTGGTAATGATGTAAGCATCCAGATAGCAAATTTATATAAATTATATATTAATAAGTTTACACCAGCAACCAGACCTAAAAAACAATATTATATTATTTGGGCATTATTATATATAACTGAAGCATTAGATTATGCAACACCATTAGTTGATAATCCAATAATATTATTTCAAAGTATATTGAGTTTTGATAAATTAATTGCGCAATTAAAAAGTCAAGAAGTGCATCATTTAACTAATACGCATTTATTAAATGTTGTAGTTGAAAATAATTATATGCTCCCAGAAGGACACGTTTCATTAGAAGCAAATAAACTATTACAAATTAAACAAAAAGAGCAATATGCTAAAGAACAAATTGCTAAACAAAAAAAAATTAATATAGAAAGTATGGATAAATTAAATGAAATTCATAAATTAGATAGGATGATGTATGCATAGTGTTTGTGTAGGTGATGTTATTATTTTTTTTATATGTTAAAATTATTATTATGCTGTGCTAGCATTGATTGTACTTGGCAAATTGGGTTTCAATGGTCCGAGACTGTGTGGTGAGTATCGACTGTCTTGTTCTCTGTTAGCTTCTACTCTGGCTTGTTCTGCGCGAGCTGCTGCGTTAGCTGCTGCGCTTGTCAAATCGGAGTTCAATGGTCCGGTTATGAGTGGGTATTGTCTTTCTTGTTCTTCGTGAACTTTTGCAATGTCTTGTTCTGCTCGAGCTGTCGCGTTAGCTGCTGCCCTTGTCAAATCGGGGTTCAATGGTCCGGGTATGCGTGATGAGTATTGTCTGTCTTATGCTGCGTTAGCTGCTGCCCTGTCTTCTTCGCTTTCTTGCGCGCGCCGTTTTTCGTATGTGTTGCTTGATGTAGCAGCGTTTGCGTCTGTTTGTGGTCCTTGTTGTTTGTTTGCTTCATGTTCGGCTGCTACGTTAGCTTTAGCTTTAGCTTTAGCTTCTTTAGCTTTAGCTTCTTTATCTTTAGTGTACAATGCTATTTTATAAGGTATATAATTTGATGTTTTAGACTTGTTTGCGTTTTCTTTAATTTTAGATAGGTTGTTTGCTATCTTTTTGTTAACCTGTTTATTGAGTGTTCTGCTGGGGAATAAGCTTCTTAGTCTGTATGTTAATGGTAAATTTTTATGTTTAGTTTGCATTGAATTTTCTAATTTGGATATTTCTTTTCCTGTGTCTGAAAGAATTTTTGCAGAATATCTCGCGCGCGTTCTTGCGCGCGTCGCGCGCGTTCTTGCTCGCGCTGTGTTTTGAATGTGTTACTTAATATTTCAGAGTTGCCGTCTCTTAGTGGTCCGTATTGTTCGATTGCGTAATGTTCGGCTTCTACGTTAGCTTTAGCTTTAGCTTTAGCTTCTTTAGCTTTAGCTTCTTTAACAACATTGTAAAGCGTCCCGGGTCCTTGTCGTTTGTTTGCTTCTTGTTTGGCTGCTACGTTAGCTTGTTTTTTAGCTTCTTTAGCTTTAGCTTCTTTAACAACATTGTAAAGCGTCCTGAAATAAGGTTTATAATTTGATATTTTAGGCTTGTTTGCGTTTTCTTTAATTTTAAATAGGTTGTTTGCTATCTCTTTGTTAACCTGTTTTTTGATTGTTGTGCTGGAGAGTAAGCTTCTTAGTATGTATTTTAATGGTAATTTTTTATGTATAGTTTGCATTGAATTTTCTAATTTAGAAATTTTTTTTCCCGTTTCCGCAAGAGCTTGATCAGCATAGCTTGCGATTTCCATACGGTTTGAGTGTTGAGGATCACCGGTATCTGTGCGTTTCTGTTTGGATTGTTTGTATCTTAAGGCATCAAGTGCTTTCTTAAGGCGTTTATTATATTGCAGCTGTTTGTACATATTGGTATATTCTATGTTATTAATAGCTTTGTTTTTTTTTGTGTTATTAGCTATTATTTGTTTAGCAAAATCTTTCAATTGTTTAGCAGAAGGTATAATTTTCTCATAGTTTGGCGATGGGTCTGTGGAGCTGCTGTTTGTGTTTAATGAATTAGAATTAGTAAAGTCCAAGTTCGCATAGAAGGGTTTCTTGTTATTCTGTTCGTCAATAGTTTTTTTACCCATATGACTCATAACCATATATCCAGTATCATCTCGTGTGTTAGGGTCATTACTAAATGTCTTCAAATTCCGATTATTAGCTATATGTGTAGCGGAATCTTTCGGTTGATTATCAGAAGGTATAATTGTCTCATTGTGATGTGGTGCGAGTGGACTCGCTGGTGGTAGTGGAACGTTGTGTCTTGGGGGTACTGTGTTATGTTGTTCTCTTTGTGTGGCAAACGGTGTGATGGCGTATGGCGCATCGCCCCCAGGAACTTGTGAAAGTTCCTGGGGTGGAACTTTCACAGGTTCCTGCACAACTTTCACGTTTTCCCCAGGAATTTTCACAGGTCCCTCAGCACCCCCACGCAAAAATTTGCGTGTCCGTCTGCTAACATTTTTACGTGTGCGCGCCACACGTATTGAACGCGATTTATGTTTAGAAACATTATTATTGTTTTGCATATAGTGTGCTAGTTTTTTATTAGATAATTTTTTAATCATTTTATATATATAATTTAATATTATCAAATATATTAATAATTTAATAATTTAATAATTTATAATAATTAATAAATAATTAATATTAAATGAAATTTATAAATTATAGGGTTATTTTATATTTGTATTTTCCAATATTACCATTACAGGCAAATGATCGTTGCCAGGGCATCGTAATATATTATAAGTATCTTTATTAATAGTTAATATTCCATTATTACTTTTTATTAAAATACGGTCAGCATATCCAGATAATCTGTTTTTTTTGTGTTTGTCTTTTGTTTTATTTAATTCATATTCAATTTCAGTGTTTGATTTATTAGGAAATAGTTTAAATTTATATGATGGTAAAAAAGTTATTGCGCCTTCTTTATAGTCTTTCAAGTATTCTTTAACTTGGGAGAACCATTTAATCCCTATATTCAAATTGTTATCTATAGGAGTTTGTAATTGTGATAATAAATCTGTGTCTATTAATGATTTTTTTAATGTTTCACAATTATCTTTATCTTTATCTTTATCTTTATCTTTATCTTTATCTTTATCTTTATCTTTATCATTATCATTATCATTAACAGTTAGATTAGTAAGTTTTATACACTTATTTAATTCAGTTTGTAATTTTTCTGTGTTATATGGTGTATCTTTTATAAACTTTACATCTTTATTACAATTAAACACATTATTATTAATTAATGACACAGTATTATTATTATTATTATAGTTTGCATTTTCACTTTTATTATTAGCATTTAAGCATTTATCTACAAACTTTGAACGTGTATTAAAATCACCCAAAATAATAACATTTTTTTTATCTTCTAAATACTTAAATAGTGAATAAAAATTTTCTATTGAAAAGTCTTCATTTTGAAAAGGTAAATGGATATTAACAATTGTATATGTTTCATTATTGCTAACAAATTCTAATATTAAATATCCTTTTGTGTTAATACCTAAAAAATCCATAACATTATTAATTTTACCTATTTTAGCTTTGATTTTTACATTTTTAGTAATAAAATTTGTTTTCGGATGTCGATTATATAATGTTTGAGTTGTATCACTATTTGCATTTGTTTGATCGGTATTATATATTATAAATGTAAGTAAATCGAACTCGTGATTAAATGTAGCTTGATGTGCATAATATATCTGTGTATGTAATGTGATAAATGTTTTTTTAAAAAATGCATCAATGCTTTTTACATCTTCTGTATGAACTTCTTGAAACCCAAAAATATATGTATCTTTAGTATTATTTGTTTTTACTTTATTTATTATACATTGTAGTTTTGCTTCCGAATACTTGCCAAAATTCCAAGTAATTACTTTTATTTTAGTTCCTAATGTAATATATTGTAATGATGTTGATGTTGATAATAATCTTGTTCTTGATGTTGATGTTGATAATAATCTTGTTCTTGATGTTGATGATATTTTACGTGTTTTTTTTTTACCAATTCCAAACCAACCACCTTTAATTTTATGCGTACGTAATACACTTGCTTTATATTTATATATAGAATAATTATTATTTCTATTTGATTTCATATTGTAATAAATATTTTATAATATATTATATTATATTCATATAATATTAATAATTATTATTATTATTATTATTATTATTATTATTATTATTATTATTATTATGGTTTGTGAGCGGGATTTACCAAATCGTGTTTTTTCATAAAAGGTGCTTTTTCATAAAAGGTGTTTTTTCATAAAAGGTGTTTTTTCATAAAAGGTGCTTTTTCATAAAAGGTGTTTTTTCATAAAAGGTGTTTTTTCATAAAAGGTGTTTTTTCATAAAAGGTGCTTTTTCATAAAAGCACCTTTTATGAAAAAACATATTTCTGTGTTTTAGTCATTATATTATTATTTTTTTATATGTTAAATTTATTATTATACAACACTTGCATTGCTTGTACTTGACAAATAGGAGTTCAATGTGCCGTATCTGCGTGGTGAGTATTGACCGTCTTGTTGTGCGTAAGCTGTTTCACTGATATCTGCTTCTGCGCGAGCTGCTGCTGCGAGGCCTTGATTATAGGGTATATAGCCTGAGCCTGAGCCTGAGCTCTTAGTGTCGGCGTGTAATGCACTATGTCGTATATCTGTTGAATACGATGTGCCACTACTATAAAATTTGTTTTTTAATGCGAATTTAAGTCGTCGAAGTGCGGTATTACTAATACACATAACTGGATAACCTAATTCGCTTGGTACTTGTTCATCCCATTGATAAGTATCAATATTAGCATTAGTAGATGTAGAAACACCCGATCCTGATTTATTAGTAAACATCATTTTTTTTTGTTTTGTATCATACATACTTTGATATCCTGTAGAATATACTGTTATATAATCTGTTGTCCATATATGTTCTAATTTTAATGTATCATATAAAGTAATAGATACACTAAATAAAGCGTCACCAATGTCTGTGTATTCTGGTTTTTTATATTGACTATCTTCTTTGTTAGAGCCAGCTTCAATTACATTATTAAAATAATATATTGTATTATTTGTATTATTTGTATTATTTGTATTTTGTTGATCTGTTTTACTTTCTGTACCATATGTAGCTGTATATGCATCTTTAGATTCTGTATTATTATTGGCGTTTGCGATGGCACGTGTAAGATAATACGTACTAGACCAACCAGAATTATATATAGTTATATATTTAATATCACAATATGCATCATCAGTATATGCATCAGCAGTATATGAACTTAACATATTAAAAGCACACAAATGCATCATATTATAACGTGGTATTTTATTATTAGGTGCAACTAATTTCATTACAGTTGCCTCTGTATTTTTATTTAATGTATATATATATATGTCGTTATTTAATGTGTCAAATTTTATAATATATGTTTCATTAGTATTTACACTAAATGTAAATACTTCAGTTTCATCTGTTGTTTTATATTGCGTGATTGGGTCATCATATATTTTGCTTAAAAAAAATGATACTAATTTTAATGTTATACATTTAAATATAGTATATTCTATTAAATAATCAAGTAATGCTTTGTCTGTTTGTGAATTACCAAAAAAGCTAAATTTTGGGTATGGTATAATAGGTGTAGGATGTCTTAAATTTTTTTGTAATTTTGTACGAAAGTCTAAGTATGCTGTAGTTTGAGTTTGCGTTGCGTCAGTTGTATTTAGATTTTGTATAAAATTATTATATATTATTTTTGCTAAATTAGATAGTATTGTGCTGTATGTGCTGACGTTTTGTTTATTTGTGCCAGGTATCATTATTTCCTTGCCTGTTTTTTCTAGTATAGTTTTATCATCATCTTTTATGTTATTATTAGCATTTTTTAATATGGATTGTATAGTTTTTATTAATTTAACTGTCACGTCAGATTCAAATACTGCTAGTCGGTCTTTGCGATTTGTATATAATGGTTTTTGTTTAACTGATTCATGACTGAGTTCAAGTCTTTCTTTATGTGTGAAAAAATTTGTTTTAAATTTGATATCAAACTTACAATATTTTTTTTTATATTTGATAAAAGTGTTATAAAGTTCATCACTATAAACATATAGATCATTAACTTGTTTAACATCTAACAAGCACTTATTAATTTCGTCATATGTAGGATTCTTCCCACCCCTAAGTTTATAAGTGGTTTTTTTACCTGATTTATGAATTCTTCTTTTAATAAGGGTTTTATTATTTTTATGCTTAGTGCCATTTTTTTTATCATAACCTACATATTTTGTTTTATACTTTTTATTAGATATTTTTTTAATCATTTTATGTATATAAATAAGTTTTTAATATTTTATATAACTTATTATTAACAAATATATTATTATTTCTGTGTTTTTGCGTTTTTCGGTTAAATTAGTTTTATCATTTATATATAATAAATTATAAATATAAATATAAATTATAATACATTTTGCTAGCTTGCTATTTTGTTAATATATATATATATATATATATATTTATTATTATGGAAGAAGGGAATATTACAGTGTTAGTTGATGCTAAAGAAGAATATACAAAGCAATTAATTAGTATATTAAAGTTGTCATTATATCAGGGTATTAAGAGTATATTTTTAGATGCCAAAGATATTTGTAATCAGGATAATCGCCCAGCAGATGTTTTAATGGTATTCCAGGATTTATTAGGACGTGTGCCTAAGTGGTCGCAGGATATTATTAATAATGAGTTTCAACGCATTATTAATGTCAGTAAGTGTGATTATATAGATGATTTAATTAAGGTAATTTATGTAACGCATATTAAAGTATTAACAATCGTCCATAGTGCTAAACATAATAGTAAGATATCGTTAAAAGTGCCGTCGGGTTCGCATTTTATGCATTTATGTTATATTGAATGCGCTCGTGAGTTTTGGAAAAACCCGTATTACTTTAGTGAAAATCTTAGTAAATATGAATTACAAAAAAATATGCGTGAAAGCGAATCAATGATTACAGAATGTATTTTAGAATCTGTTCGTAAGCAGTTGCCAGTTCGCAATATTTTAAAAGAATATTTAAACGAACCTGATGCAGATATTGATGAAAAAGAGGAGGATATTAAAGAACCTATAAATAAAAAATATATGAAACGTTTAGAAACTGTTATTAAAAAAGAATTAAAAAACGCAACAACAATTACAAACAATAAGAATAATACAACTAATATTAATAGTGATGAAATAACAGTTGAACTTATTCGAAAAGTTATTCGTGAGGAGCTAGCGACGCATCCAGAAATAAGTAATACTAATATTATTAAGCAAAAATTAGTTGCTACGGTAATCGATAAGATTATAGAACACGTAAATAGCGATAACGAACACGATAATGAAAATGATATAATAATTGAACGCAAACTAGATACTGAAAAGGCATTAGAAGACGACTTATTAAAGCAAGCAACACATAATAATAATGATGCTGGAGATACAACAGATAACACAGATAAGAAAGAAGATAAACTAGACAACACAGATAACACAGATAACACAGATAAGAAAGAAGATAACACAGATAAGACAGATAAGACATATAAGAAAGAAGATAACAAAGAAGATAAGAAAGAAGATAAGAAAGAAGATAAACTAGATAAGAAAGAAGATAACACAGATAAGAAAGAAGATAAGAAAGAAGATAAACTAGACATAACAGATAATATTGCTAACACAGAAGATAAACCAACATTACCTTTAGCAAGTATAGAAAAAACTAAAAATATTAAACAAATTGCAATGAATAGTAATAAAAAAATATTAACACCAGATGCAAAAACCACGTGCATTATAACAAAGGATAATACACTTGAAACAGAATCGCAAAGTATAGATAATTTATTAAATGATATTTCAACTGATGATATTACTACAAAAACAGTTTGTGATGATATTGAGATTGAAACAGTGCCTAGTAATGTGCCTAGCAAAGCATTATGTATTAATAATATTGATGAAATTAATTTAGATTTAAATGAACTAGATACAGAATTAGAGAATACAGTTAATAACCTAGATAATGAATTAGAAGAACTAGATATGACAAATACAATTAGTAATAATAAAGTTAGTAAATCTAGCAATGCTAGTAATGCTAGTAATGCTAGTAATGCTAGTAAAAATGAAATACAAAAAACTAAAACTGCTAGCACAGGTTTTTTTGACAATTTCTAGTTAGTTATGTTAGTTAGTTATGCTAGTTAGTTATGCTAGTTAGTTATGCTAGTTAGTTATGCTAGTTAGTTATGCTAGTTAGTTATGCTAGTTAGTTATGCTAGTTAGTTGGATTAATAATAATAAAGGAACACTCTAATTTTTTAGTAATTTTCATAACAGCACCATTATTCCCGCAATTCCCGCAATAGTTAGGCGCACTAAAAACTGTAACTAATTTATTATTATTTACAAATTTATATCCTTCTGATACTAGTTGATGTGCTCTACATAATAATTGTAAATTATTAGTTTGTAAAAATATATCTATTGCTTCAGAATTATATGTATATGATACACCTCGCGAATTTTCCCCCCATTTATTACTATTATTTATTGATGGATCAGACCATAATAAATCACATAATGCTCCGCTATCTGGAATGCTTGTATATCTGTTTATCATATTTATCTCATCTATTGTATTTATAGAAGGTGAAATTCCACCGTGCACACAAAATATTTTTTCATTAATAATTGCACATAATGGTAGCGCACATAATACTTTATTAATATTATTAAATACAGCAATGCCATCACCACTATTACCATCGCCTCCAAAACGGTCAATACATTCATCATAAAAACCATATAACTTATTTACATTAGGGCATTCGTGATTACCTCTTAAAATGTATATGCATCCTGGATACAGTATTTTTAAAGCAAATAATAATACACATACCTCAATACTGTTTTTACCTCTATCAACATAATCACCCATAAATAAAAATTTATTATTAGGTGGTAATCCTGTCATTTCTAAAAAATGTATCATATCACTAAATTGCCCGTGAATATCTCCAAATACATTTATAGGCGCATTACAATAAATTATATTTGGTTCGTGTTTGAAAATATTATATGCTAAATCACATAATTTATTTATAACATTAACACTTATATTAAAACGAAAAGGATGTTCTGCATTCGTATTGGAATTAGATTGCGATTTTAATAATTCTAATTGTTTATTAAATGTTAATAAATGATTAATAAACTCTATAAAATTATCAGTATTTACATTATTATTATTATTATTATTATTATTATTATTATTATGATTTTCTATTTTTGATATTCTATTACGATTATATCCACTATTAACTCTATTCATATTTGTATTCATATTAATAATATTAATAATATTAATAATAATATATTTGCTGTTTATGCTTGTAATATATATTATATAATAATATACTGATTTTAACCTGATAAATTTAACTTAGATAATATTACTAAATATCATAAACAGAATAAATATATTATAATGGGCTTATCCTCAAATAAATAAGTGTATATTATTATTTATAGTTTATTTTATTAATAAATATATTGTATTTTAAATTTTAACTAAAAAAATAAATTAATTTTATATTATTAATTAAT
>Ga0214919_10002179_pt1 | contig 31055 bp, 39 predicted proteins | sample LL1503_MetaG_FD_177994 | JGI IMG/M metagenome (GOLD analysis project Ga0214919, IMG submission 177994) | Freshwater microbial communities from Lake Lanier, Atlanta, Georgia, United States - LL-1503 | ecosystem: Environmental > Aquatic > Freshwater > Lake | place: USA: Georgia | collected... | reverse complement strand
GTATGAATTTTTTAGAAATATTCCTTTAACTGTATGCACAGGACATACTCTAGACGATGCAGTTGAGTGGTATTTGTTTACTAGCCTAAACGGCCAAGGTCGTTTTATGGATTACAGTCATGCCAATGTAGTCAGACCGTTCTTAACAACCAAAAAAACCAAACTTATGGAGCATGCTGCTAAATACGATTTGAAGTGGTTGGAAGATCCTTCGAACAGTGATGTAAAATTTGCAGCTCGAAATCGAATCCGCCATGAAATTTTGCCCATGTGTCTACAAGTTAATCCAGGATTGTATAACATGGTCAAACGGAGGATTGTAAAACGCACCAACTAACCGAGAATCAAAATGTTGCACCTTATCAAAGACATAGCTGATAGTTTTTTTAATTTCTTAAGCCAAGATCCTGTCAGACCCTCAATTCCACACTCCCTTAGGGTAGGAGAAAACCGAGATATTTTTGTACTCAAAGACAATGAAGAAGTCAGAGCAATCACCTGCGTAAGCTATCAAGATAGCGTACCAACTAGCGAAAACGAATTGTTTGTTGAAGCTAAAGAACCAACTATTGCAGTGTTTTACACTATCTGGAGTTATGCACCAGGTGCTGGTAGACAGCTGATATTTGATTCAGTTTCGCACATCAAAACAGAAAAAACCAACATTAAACGATTTGTTACACTAAGCCCTAAAACGGAACTAGCACGTAGATTTCATTTAAAGAATGGTGCCCAAGTACATAAAGAAAATTTTGAAACCATCAATTACGAATATATTCAACAAGGAAAATCATATGAAAGCCAAGATTCAACAAGCCGCTGAATATTCAGTGGATCTGTGTCTCGACCATGTTGAGGCAACGGGCACCGTCAGGTTGCAGTTTATTTCCAACTACGGTGATCGTCCTGAACGCCCGATGTTAGATATGCATATGACGCATGAAGACTTTATGCGGCTCAAACTAGCTATTGAAAAATTTGAATAAAAAAGTCCCAGGAAACTGGGATTTTTTTTGGCTGTATGTTTGACTTTGACTATTGTTTTTGCTATAGTACTAGTTATGAAACAAAAATTCATCGACTTATACATGGATTGGGCCTCTAGGGTGTCCAAGCTAAGTCACGCTCGTAGACTACAAGTAGGCGCAGTTATTGTAAAAGATGACAGCGTAATCAGTTATGGTTACAATGGTATGCCCGCAGGGTGGGATAATAACTGTGAAAATATTGTAGGATATAACATGGGAGAACCTATGCTTAAAACTAAACCAGAGGTATTACATGCAGAATCAAATGCTATTGCAAAACTGGCGAAGTCTAGTAACTCTGGTAACGGGGCTGACTTATTTGTTACTCACAGTCCTTGCCTCGAATGTGCCAAGCTCATTCATCAGTCAGGTATTAGTCGGGTATGGTATAGTGAAAACTATAGAGATGATGCGGGAATCAAATTCTTAGTTATGTCTCAAGTAGAGGTTAGACAAATAGGAGACAACAATGTCATCAACAACAATGTTAAATAATTCAATTATTGGGAATATATCAGTTTGGGATGGGACTTCAATTCTTACTGACAATTCGATTATTAGTGGTAGTGGTGGTTCCGCCGACACCATTACTTTAAGTGGTCTGTACAACAGTACAGGAACCTATTACACCGGTGGCGCGCTACCTGCCGGTTCTTGGAATTCAATTCCAAGTCTTGGACCTTTAACTTATAATAACAATATAACCATGTCAGTCGAGGCAGACGTTATCATTGGTACTAGAAGTTTAAAAACTTTTATGGAAAAGGTAGAAGACCGCCTGGCTATATTACAGCCAGATCCAGAAAAGTTAGAAAAATTTGCTGCATTAAAGGCGGCCTATGAGCACTATAAATTATTAGAAGCACTATGTTCGGGAGACGTACCCGACATGAAACCCGAATAACATGAACACTGATATTACAAAATTTTTAGATCGCTTTAACATAAAAGTTATTGGATCTAAACAAGGGTATAGGGCAAACTTTAAAAGATTCTTTACAGATCCACACGAAGCCGATTCTGTTGTAGATGGGAGATTTTGGAATCCAGATTCTGATCTAGCAGCAACATACATATATACTGAACCCGAAAAAGTATATGTAGTTGAAATTGGCGAAAACTCAATGCAACATCTGTCAGACATGACCGATCATTGGGCCGGTCGAACTGGCGAATCTGCTAGCCGTGCAGCAAGAGATATACTGGAACGAGATTGGCAGGCAAAAAATTTGCGTAAAAAATATCCTGCTGTCCAAGCGGCGTGGGAACAGTATAGCCTGATGTTGCACTTGTCGTCAAACGGCAACGCTGTAGACAACGATTGATTTTAGTGCTATAATTATGCAGTTAGTTAGAATACGGCACAACGGCCATGTCAAACAGTCGTATGATTGGTGCATGATTAATTTAAAAGACAATGCATGGAAAATGACTTCAAACTGGCCAGCTAGCGGTATGATTTTTGAATTTAGTGACGAGCATGATGCCGTCTGGTTTAGTTTAAACTGTATAAAATAAATACATTATGGAATATTTAGATCTTGTTATTAATATCATTGTTTGCTGCATAATTTTTAAACTTGGAGAACACGCCGGGCGTGCCAAAGTTTGGTTAGAGATAGCTCAAGCAAGAAAACAAATTGTCAATGACTTAGAAGAAACCATTGTTGGCAAAATGACAGTAGAGAAGATTGGCGAGCAATACTATGCATATCTAAACAATAATTTCATAGCACAAGCCAACAGTCTTGAAGAAATGACTACCATCCTTGAACAATTTATTATTAAAAACCCTAGTCGTTATTCAAACATAATCGTTCAGGTTAAGAATTAACAATAAATAACGTATTAAAAGGAATTTGTTTGGCTAAAGAAGAAAATTTAAAAATGGCAGGCGTGGTAAACGAAGTATTACCCAATGCTATGTTCCGTGTGTTATTAGAAAATCAGCACGAAATTGTTGCTTATGTTGGCGGTAAAATGCGTAAGCATGGTATTAAAATTATATGCGGTGACAAGGTAGAAGTAGAAATGTCACCGTATGATCTAAATCGCGGACGAGTAGTTTACAGGAGCAAATAAAGTGGACATCAGAAATGCCATTAATCTAGTAGAATCAAATAGTAAAAAGACTCTAGAGTTGGCACGACTACCTTATGCTAAAACTGACCTTGCTCCGGTTCTCAGCGAAAAATCATTGGATCATCATTTCTCGCAACTAGCCAAAGGTTATGTTGATCGTTATAACAAAGGTGAAGGTGATCCGGCATTCAATGAAGCTGGGGCATACTTGCACAACATATTCTTTGCACAGTTTGTAGCACCTAAATCATCTAACAAGCCGCACGGTGCAAGTTTAAGTTTAATCAATCAAAAGTACGGTAGCTTTGATGCATTCAAAGAAGAATTCACTAAGAAAGCTATGTCTATTCAAGGGTCGGCCTGGATTTATATGAGCCGATCTGGTGATATCAAAACCATCAAAAATCATGCAATACGCACAGATATTGCATTGTTAATTGACTGGTGGGAACATGCCTGGTTTGACGACTACGGCACAAAGAAGGCCAAATACATCGATAGCATGTGGCGTATTATCAATTGGGATACAGTTAACAATAAACTGTAATTCCGCATTGGAATTAAAATTATGATTTTTGGATATGTAACACTATTAGTTGCAATGGTATTGAGTTCTGTTGCAGCTTACTATTCGGTATTGGGGCTCACAGCAATCTTCTCTGCAGCTAAATTGCCTGTGATTATCATGGGCGGCGCACTTGAAGTAGGCAAGGTTATTTCCGCTATGTGGTTGCACCGTAATTGGCAACGTAGCCCTTGGACCTACAAAGCATACCTATTGCCAAGTTTACTTTTCCTTATGATGTTAACCAGTATGGGAACGTTTGGATTCTTGAGCAAGGCGCACAATGATCAAAATTTAATTGGTGGCGATGTTACTGCTAAGATAGCAATATATGATGAAAAAATTAAAACCGAAAAAGAGAATATTGAAGCAAACCGTAAGGCACTTAAACAGATGGATGAGGGAGTGGACCAAGTACTGGGCCGCTCAACAACAGAAACGGGTGCCGACAAAGCTGTGGCTATGCGAAAGTCCCAGCAGAAAGAACGTACTCGCCTTCAAAATGAAATACTACAGTCGCAGAAGTCTATCGCGGGACTTAACGATGCCCGTGCGCCTATTGCCGCCGAGGTACGTAAAGTTGAAGCAGAGGTTGGACCGATAAAGTATATTGCGGCCTTGGTCTATGGCGACAATCCCGAATCGGGCGTATTAGAAAAAGCAGTACGTTGGGTTATTATTCTAATTGTTGGCGTGTTTGACCCACTGGCAGTTGTATTAATTTTAGCAGGATACAGACAAATTGAATGGGCGCGAGAAGATCGTCTCGCGGCAGCGCAAGAAAAATCTCTAGAAGATGAGCCAGCGTCAACTGTGCCCAACTACGAACCCGACGATGGCCCATTGGCTGATGACCAAGTTAACCAAATAAAAGAAATGGTTAAAGATGAGTTGCCCGTTGGCACAGTAATTGCTGAAGAAGAATTATTTCCTGCGGCTGTTACTACAGAAGAAGATGAAGCTTGGCAAGCAATAGAAGAGAAACAAAAAAATGCGGCACCCAATTTACTCGATCAACATCCGTATTTGCTAGCACCGCGTGGTGCAAGTACACCACCCAAGATCAGACCCGTGGGCCCACTGGTGATTAAAGAGGAATCCGTAGAACCTGTAGAACCAGTTGCAAAAGTTGTTCCGGTTGTAAAAGTTGAAGTAGAACCAGTTGCAAAAGTTGTAGCGCCTGCGCCTATAGAGCAAGTTAAGAAAGTTAGACCGCGTTATACCATTGCTGATCACGGCCAGACCATTGATGTCGAAGGTAAAACAATCAGCATGGGAATACTGCAAGATATGTATCCAGACATTTACGCAGAGTTACAGTTAGCTGCCTCAGCCGATAATCAGTTAGCTGGTAAAAAGTTAGCACCTGCTACTTTTGGTATCACTTTTCCCAGACGCCCCGAGCGTGGTGAAATGTTCTTACACGTAGCAACACTGCCTTCTAAATTGTATAAATTTAACGGAGCAGACTGGATTGTGGTTGACAAAAATGTAAATGACTCGTATACTTACAATGTAAAATATTTAAAATTCTTAGTTGAAAAAATTGAGCAAGGGCAGATTAGCCTAGACGATTTAACTGAAATTGAACAAGAAAAAATAGCTGAATATTTAAAAAAGAATGCCTAGTAAAATAATTACACCACCAGACCATTTTAGCACAGAGAAAAATATATTAATTATAAACCCTAAGGAAGACAATTTTGTTAACTTAGTTTTATGGTTAAAAACAGTACCCGATGAGTATACTATACATGTCTATATAGATAAGATGAACCGTCCTGAGTGGGCCTCAATGGTTGCAGAAAGTGCAGATGTTATCTTAGTATCAGACGAACAGGTACCCGAGCAAGTTGCACGGGTTATAAAAAGTAAATCAGTAGTTAAAATTGGGCTTGAAAACTCAGATTTTGTTGATTTATTACAATATTTTTTAGCAAATAGACAATCAACGATATAAATATATTTTGTATACAATGCCGTAGTTGGGTTGTGTACACAATATTCTTGCTTAATTAAAGGAGAAAAATATGAGCAAACATGTAATCGGTATCGACCTTGGTACCACAAATAGCTGCGTTTCCATTATTGAAAATGGAGTATCTAAAGTAATTGAAAACAGTGAAGGCGCCCGTACTACCCCAAGTATTGTAGCATACACTGATAAAGAAATTTTAGTAGGCGCTAGCGCAAAACGACAAGCAGTCACAAATCCCCGAAATACCATTTATGCATCTAAGCGTTTAATTGGCCGCCGATTTAGCGAAGAAGCTGTGCAGAAGGATATCGATCTTATGCCATATAAGATTATCCAGGCTGAAAATGGCGATGCCTGGGTTGAGGCCGCCGACCAGAAACTTGCACCACAACAGATCAGTGCAGAAGTACTTCGTAAAATGAAAAAGACAGCAGAGGACTATTTGGGTGAGGAAATTACCCAGGCAGTTATCACCGTGCCTGCTTACTTTAACGATAGCCAACGTCAAGCCACTAAAGATGCAGGTAAAATTGCAGGCTTGGAAGTACTACGTATCATCAACGAACCAACTGCTGCTGCACTAGCATATGGTATGGACAAGGCAGACAAACGTGATCGTAAAATTGCTGTATACGACCTGGGCGGCGGTACATTTGATATTAGCATTATTGACATTTCAGATGTTGATGGTGATAAGCAAATTGAAGTATTGTCAACTAATGGTGACACATTCTTAGGCGGTGAAGACTTCGACCAACGCATTATGGATTTCTTAGTTGACGAGTTCAAGAAGGATTCGGGAATTGACTTGAAGAAAGACATGTTGGCCCTACAGCGACTAAAAGAAGCTGCTGAAAAGGCTAAGATTGAATTGTCAAGCTCGGGCCAAACAGATGTTAACTTGCCTTACATCACAGCAGATGCATCAGGTCCTAAGCACATGAATGTCAAGTTAACTCGTGCTAAATTGGAAAGTTTGGTTGACGAACTAATCCAGCGCAGCATTGAGCCTTGTAAAGTTGCAATGAAGGATGCAGGAGTTACTGCCAGTGATATCGACGAAGTTATCTTAGTCGGTGGTATGACACGTATGCCCAAAGTACAAGAAGTTGTAGAGGCCTTGTTTAATAAAGCACCACGTAAGGATGTTAATCCAGACGAAGCAGTTGCCGCAGGCGCTGCTATACAAGGTGCTGTATTGTCAGGTCAGCGTAACGACGTATTGTTACTCGATGTTACACCATTGAGTCTCGGAATTGAGACACAAGGTGGTATCATGACCAAACTTATTACGAAAAATACCACTATCCCCACTAAGCATAGCCAAGTGTTTAGTACCGCAGAAGACAATCAGTCTGCTGTAACTATTAAAGTTTATCAAGGCGAACGTGAGTTGGTTAGACACAATAAGCTACTAGGCGAATTCAACTTAGAAGGCATTCCTCCTGCACGTAAAGGTGCACCGCAGATTGAAGTTACATTGGATATTGATGCCAATGGTATTATGCACGTTGGTGCAAAAGATCAGGCTACTGGTAAACAAAACAATATTACAATCAAAGCCAACTCAGGACTATCCGACGCTGAAATTCAGCAGATGATTAAAGATGCTGAAGAGCACGCCGAAGATGATAAGAAAGCAATTGACCTGATCAATATGCGTAATATTGCCGAAAGCCAAGTTAACTCAATGAAGACCGACTTAGCCAAGTATCGTGACAAAGTTGAAGAAGAACATGTTACTAAGCTAGAAGCTGCTATTGCAGCAGTTGATGACGCTTTGAAGACCAGCGAAGATTCTGAATTTATCAACAGCAAGATTACAGACATGATGCATTCAAGCAACGAATTGTATCGTGTAAAATCTGAAGCTGAGAAGGCAGAAGCAGACGCCAAGACTGCAGAAGAAGCTGCAACAGCCGAAGCAACAGCTGAGTCAACTGCACCAGAAGTAGAACCTACTGTAGTTGATGCAGAAGTAAAAGAAAAGCCAACTAACGGTTAATCAGACCAAGGGGGTGCTGTTTACAGGCCCCCTGTCATTACTTGCTTATGAAAGGAGAATAAAATGACACCTGACGTACAAAGATGGGATATGCGTCCCTATGTTAAATTAAGTGTTGGACTAGAAGAATTGTTTGATGAACTAACAAGAATGACTAGTACTGCACCAGAAACTAACTATCCACCTTACAACATCGTTAAGTATAACGATGATACTTATTCAATTGAACTGGCGGTTGCTGGTTTTGAGATGAGTGAAATTGATATCAATTTAGAAAACAATCATTTAGTTGTTCAAGGTATACATGCAGAAAAACCTGCACTTGAATTAACTTACATTCATAGAGGAATAAGTTCTAGAAATTTCACCAAGACTATTACCTTAGGCAACCACATTGTAGTCAACGGAGCCAACTTAAAGAATGGCATGTTATCTATTAGCCTAGTCAGAGTTTTACCTGAAAATCTAAAACCTAGAAAAATCTTGATTACTAGTGACGAGTAATCAACAACCAGGCTGCGAAATGTCTCGCAGCCTATTTTAAGGATATATAATGGCTGAATCAATTGTAAAAACAAGTATCCGTACAGATATCAAAGTACCACCTAAGTTTTGTGTAATTTATATCAATGACAATGTCACCACAATGGAATTTGTTATAGAAAGCATGATATCTATTTTTCACCTTGAACGTTCACACGCAGAAGAACTAACTGATCAAATACACGAACACGGCAGCGCAGTAGTTGCAATTCTACCATATGAGATAGCCGAGCAAAAAGGCATTGAAGCTAGCATATTGGCTAAACGTAATGGATTTCCATTAGTAATTAAACTTGAACCCACTGAATGATATTCAATAAAATTAAACAATTAAAACAAGATGGATTAAAAGTTGGAATAGTTTTTAGTTCATTTGACTTATTTCATGCTGGGCATGTAGCCATGTTAGCAGAAGCTAAAAATCACTGCGATTACCTAATTGCAGCATTACAAACGGATCCTACCATAGATCGTCCAGATAGTAAGAATCCACCTATACAAACTATTGTTGAACGGCAAATACAAGTAAGTACAAACCGAAATGTGGACGAAGTAGTAGTGTATCAAACCGAAAAAGACCTAGAAGACCTCTTGCTTATTTTGCCTGTTGATGTTAGAATACTAGGTGTAGAATACAAAGACAAAGACTTTACAGGTAGAGATATTTGTCTTAAACGTGGAATTGAAATTGTCTATAATGGACGAGATCATTCTTTTAGTAGTAGCAGTCTACGCAAACGTGTAGCAGAAGCAGAAGGAAATAAAAAATGAAAAACTGGTTACGACAGAAAATGCACAATTTTATATTCCCTCAGGATGAGTTAGAGGGGACGCCATCAACATCAAATAAAGTATCAAGAAAGGGTATTGGTATAACAACAGATGGAGAAACTCTTAGCACAGAACCATTACGTTTGAGTATCTATAGTGCCAACGGCGGAGTTGTCATTGAGACTAGGCAATATGATCGTGTAAAAGATCGTAGTATAAATCAACTGTATGTAGTAGGGCATGGCGAAGACATTGCTGATACTGTGTCCAAAGTTATTACCATGGAATCATTGCGCGGATAATGTCAAATTGTGTAATGCTGGACTTGGAAACATTGGGCACTCATCCCGATTGTGTTATTCTGACCATTGGTGCTATTAAATTTAATCCATATAGCACACAGCCGCCAGGCGAAGGTATATACTTGAAATTGGATATTCAAGAACAACTCACATTAGGACGTAGCGTAACCGAAAGTACCATTGAGTGGTGGGGCAAGCAAGATCCGCGTGTGCGTGAAGAAGCAATGGGAGAAACTGATCGTGTAAGTGTTAACGACCTACGTAAAGATCTTAACAAATTTCTAGTAGGTGTAGAACATATATGGGCACAAGGACCAGCGTTTGATATTGTGATCCTTGAGGACCTATATCGACAGCAATCTTGGCCCATTCCTTGGCATTTTTGGCAGATAAGAGACAGCAGAACATTGTTTGGTGTTCATGGTGATCCTAGGGTAGCTGGCCGAGATCAAGCACATAATGCACTAATGGATTGCTATTATCAAGCAGAAGCTGTGCAAAAAGTGTTTAGTAATTTGGGATTAACCAGATAACTACGCACATTTAACAATAAACCGCCTTTAGGGCGGTTTTTTTACGGCTTTCCAATCAGGGCATCCAAACATAGATGAGTATAAATAACATACGTACCTAATTAGGAATTTATTGGATGCATACATCGTTCGAACAATACAGTGATATATTATTAACCGCTTATCAAACGAGTGTTCGCGCTGATGATTTTGCTGCTAAGAAAACAGAAATATTAAATGAGATATTTTACCATTACAACATTACAGCAGATGATGTGTTGTTTGTTGGCTTTGGCCCTGGCATGTTAAAAATCACCAATCGTAATATATTTGTAACGCAGGTTAGTAAAGAAGTTTGTGATTTTTTATCAGAAAAGAATGTAGCGTATACCTATGTTGATTTTGACACTATAAAAGAAAAATCATTTTCTACAGTAATAGCATTTGATGAGTACTTTACTTTTGCCAATGAAGATTCGGAACAGCGCGGAATGGTAGATCGCCTAGTAGCAATAGCACAAGGACATGTTATCACAACTCTTAAAGATTATAAGAACCAAGACTATCGCGAAAAAGAATTTAGCTATCCGGTAATGATTCAAAATGATGATGAAAACAAAATATTTTTTGAACACTATCTACATGACCAGGCAGATAGGAATTTGAATCAAGGTACCATTTATATTGTAGACAACGAAGGTGTAACTCTTGTGGGTCCATTTAATCGTAGAGCTATGTTTTTTAAACAGTTGGCCAAGTTTAGTTTAGATGCAGGTGCAAAGAATTTTCTTGTTCATAAAAATTTAATGTATAAAAGTACAATCAAAAAGAACTATGAACACATAATTACAATCGAGATATAATATGGAAATCAATGACCAAACCAATCAATTTGTTAAGGATTTAACAAATAAATTTTTAGCCGACATACTTAAAACAGCACAAGAAGATGCTACGGCAATAATTCAAACTAAGCTACAGGAGTTTAATGTTGCTAGCATAGTAGAACAACAAATTCACAATACCATTATTCCATTCTTTTCAAATGAAGTGCAGAAGAAAATGGAAGAAGATGTTAATGCCAGACTTGCGGCATCTGACATTGAAAAGAACATTGACAAATATATTGTAGAAACCATAGTCCCAAGACTTGAAGCTAGCAGTAGAACACAGGTTAGTGCTGAAATTGTTCAAAAATTAAATGCTATAGATGTTTCATCAATGGCACAACAAAAGACCGAATTTGTTGTAAAAGACATGATCAAGTCAATGAATTTTCCTAGTAAGAGTATACCGGGCACCGCTATTAATACCACTGGGCTAACAATTCCTGGCAATCAAATTTCAAATGGAATAATTAAAAATCTACAAAGTACTGGTATTCAGGATAATGCATCCGAGTGTCAAGTTACCATTTTAGATAATGCTACTGTATTTGAAAACAAGTTAGTGGCAAAAGATTTAATGGTGGCCGGTAATGTAACCATACATGGCGATATTAGTATTTCTGGACTGTTGCCACCTAATAGTGCGTTTATCAAACAAATTGTTAAAATAGTAATGGATGGTTACAGTTCTAGCTTTGATGCAGGAACGTTTGATCAATACTGTGCTCGTGTAATAGAACAAGTTGGCAAAACTGGTATAGATGCTGGTGCTGTTAAAGTTAAAAATAATCCGCTAATAGTAGACGGTACATTAGACGGAGCCGTTGTTAATAGCAATTTACAATCAGTTGGCGCATTAAGGGACTTGCAGGTAGTGGGCGAAACACTACTAGATCAGACATTATATGTATCACATGGTAGACTAGGCATAAACACCTTAGAACCAAGTTTTACCTTTGATCTCTGGGATCAAGAGATACAAATTGTTGCTGGCAAGAAACAAAAAGATACAGCAATAATTGGAACCACACGTAATCAAAAGTTAATCCTAAGTTCCAACAACAAAGAACAACTAACACTTAATACTGATGGTACTGTTAGCATTGAAAGTTTAACTATTGGTAGATCAACCCATTCGAGCGCACCGAGAACACCAACAGACAACCGAACTCCTGGATCGGTCGTTTGGAATGAGAATCCGGTAGTCGGAGGGCCAGTTGGTTGGATCAGCTTGGGCGGCGCACGTTGGGCATCTTTTGGGACTATTGGCTAGTTGACAACCCGTAATTTTCGTGCTATAATACAGCATGAAAATAGGTTTTGCTTGCAAATGGATTGATAGCCCGTCACAAGTTAACGGCATTGCCGTTACGGACGATTGTAAACAATACAACACAGGTACTACAACTGTAGCCTGGTTAAATAGACAAACACAAGATGTAGCCGAACAACGATTATGGGACCTTATGGTTCAAAATATCGAGTCTACTAGACGTCTTGTAGAACGAGTAGGAACATTAAATGAAAATCTTAGGATGGTTCGTCTTAGCAGTGATATTCTCCCTGTGTATACCCATGCTGCTTGGAATTATTTCTGGCTTCGTAATGACGTCCGCAATTATTGCGAGCGCAATTTCTTATCTATTGGCGCCTGCGCTCGTAGGGATAATGTACGTATTAGCTTTCACCCTGGGCAGTTTACTGTTCTTGCTAGCAGTAATCCGGGTATTGTCGATCGGAGCATAGAAGAGTTTGAATACCACGCAGACATGGTTCGCTGGATGGGTTTTGGCAAACAGTTTCAGGACTGTAAAGTCAACGTCCACATATCGGGCAAAGAAGGCCCTGAGGGCATACGAAGAGCATATGCCCGTCTCAGTGCCGAAGCAAGAAATTGCATTACAATCGAAAACGAAGAAAACGCCTGGGGATTAAATGACTGTTTATCTATTAGCGATATCGTACCTATTGTGCTCGACATACATCATCATTGGATACGCGAAGGGGAATATATCAACCACAATGATAGTCGCGTTATGCGTGTTGTGGATAGCTGGCGCGGTTTGCGCCCTACACTTCATTATTCAGTTAGTCGCGAAGATTATCTTGTGGGTCATGATGGATCTACCGCACCTGCTCATGCCCAGCTCATTTTAGACGGATACAAAAAGCAAAAACTCAGAGCGCACTCTGATTTTTACTGGAATAAAACAGTAAATGAGTGGGCACTGAGTTTCTTAAATCAATTCGACATCATGTGCGAGTCGAAAGGTAAAAATTTAGCCAGCTTTGCTTTATACAAAGAGGCTAAACAATTAGGCCTTCTTTGATTTAGCTTTAGCAGGAGTTTTAACTACTGTTAATTTAGGAGCCTTGGCTTTTGCCGGGGCTTTTTCTTTAACAGCTTTTGGTGCAGGTGCTTTTCTGGCTTTAGGTTTTGGAGTAACATCGGTTACGCTAATCGGCACTACAACTGCTGCTGGTGCAGTATCAATCATAGTTATAGTAACGCCATCAGCAAATGGCTCTAATCCATGTGTAGGTTGCGCAGCAGTACCATCGGCAACTGTGGTTGTAACAACAGGTGCTACTACCTTAGGTGCTGTTACTACTACAGGCTGTGATTCCACTTTATATGGAACAGGGGTTGGTATTGCTTCTGCGGGCTTGCCTACAAAAAACTCTTTGATTGCTTTAAACATTGATATCTCCTATTAAGTTGAATATATTTTATTTATAGTCATTTAAACCCATTAAAAAATAAATATCGTAGTTAAAAGGCATTTATGACTGCTTCAACTACGCTACGTCAATTAATGGCTACACCTCTGCCAGAGAGGGTACAACAGTTACGACTAACATATCGTCCTAACATCAGGCAGGTAATAGAAATATACAACCTGCTAAATCAAGTCATTTTTAAAAACCAGCTGACTCGTCCAAAGATAATTCTGGCGCAACAACGAAAAAAGTGGGGAGAATGTGAGGGGTTTGAACACCGTTTGCGATCGGGCAGTAGTTGCATAATTAGACTGAGCAACAAATGGATCTGCATACAGTGGCTAATTGCCATACTAGCACACGAAATGGCACATCAATATCAATGGGATATCATTGGTCCTGCCAGGCTAGCAGAAGGAAAAGCACCGTTAATGGGACATGGCCCTAGCTTTTTTCAGCATCGCGCACGATTGCACAAGTATAAAATTCCATTGAGAGTACGGCATTGACTGCCAAATTGTAGAGTTATATCTAAGTTAATAAATACATGATCGGCAAACGATCTTTATAACTATACAAATGCGCTTTAACGAATTTATCACCGAAATAACCAGGTTGAGTCCCGGACAATTTCCAGGACTAGATCTGAGTCGTAAAACTATAGATCTAGATCTGAATAAATTAAAACCATTGCCCGGTGGCAGTGGTTTACGCTACTATACAATGGCGTCGGGATATGTAAAAGATATACGAATTTTAACCACTGACAATAAGCTAGCAGGACAATTGACTTTGAGTAAATCCAACTTCCCAATGGACAATGCATACGAATCAAACAGTATAACAGTTGATAAAAAATATCGAGGGCAGGGCATTGGCAAATCTTTGTATGGTATAGCACTGAGTATCATGAAATACACTCTGGTATCAGGTAATGAACAAACACCAGGCGGCCGACGAAATTGGTCAAGTATAGCAAATATACCAGGAGTAGAAGTTAATGGATACGTTAAATTTAATCAATTTGATCTTGGCATTGGAATTGACAGTGCTCAGGACATTTACAAGAGTTCTGCACCATGGTATAGAAATGCCAAAATAAAATTTATTTTGAAAATAAAAGAAATAGAATACTACAAAAAAAATTACGCAAAAACAATCGATACAGTGATGGGCAAAATGGGTGGACAGTACATAGGGCAATCCAACAACGGATATTATTTTAGTTTTCCTGTGGTAGCCAATGAAGCAGAACTTAAATCGGCAATTGATGTTGAACTAACCAGACTATACAGAGATAGGTCAGACACTTGGAATATTGGGTCGGACAAACCAATTCGACCACTGACAGGTCTTTACGCAAAATGGGTAGGATAATATGAAAATAAACGAAGTTATAACAGAACAGTGGAGTCAGAAATATAAAAACAGTATTAACTGTAGCCATCCTCGTGGTTTTAGTCAACGAGCACACTGTGCCGGCAAACGCAAACACAACGAGAGTACCGTGATGGAAATGACCTGCCCCGATTGCGGCATGTGCCAGACACATGGCAATCTCAATGAGATCCGCAAAGGTGAAAAAGACGCAAACGGTTATACTCGTTGCTGGCCAGGCAAACATGCCGAAGGCACCAAGACAGGCAAAAATGGCGGACCGGTTCGTAACTGTGTTCCTAATGAAGATATAAATGAGAACGACCATGATGATATGTTTGGCCAGAGTGATCGGGCAGCAACAAACATGCGTCTAATTACATACCGACAACGCATACCCTCAATGATTAAATTAATACACAGTGGTTTACAAGACAATGCGGGTTGGTTTCCAAAACAAATAACCAGTGATTTTGGTTCAATAAACCCCGGTTTAAAATCCAACCCAAAGATATATGAACTGGCAGAACAGTTGATTCTTCAAGATGTTATGCCTGTAATGGAAAATACATTGTATCTGCTTAGACCCGAGACAATACCAGACCAATCATATGAAGGTTACCTGGCAGACCAACTTGATGATATGACTGCAGGCATACGCGAAGAAAGTGACCTGTGGAGATATATCGAAAGTTTGTCTAGTAGAAATGGGGTCGATGAGGGTATGCTATACGATTTTGCAATGTCAATTGAACATAATTTAGGTGATTTATTGGCCAAGCTCATACATGAAGCCTACACAAACGCAGGAACAAGATTAAACGAAAGTGTAGAAGAACAATTTGATCTTATTGAGGCTATGGTCGAAGCTTGGGCTCAACACCACGGCGTTGATGCTGAACAGATCTGGGAAGAATTTGAAAGTGTTGACGATCATGAACTGCTAGAAGAATCGGCTGCTTGGCATCGCAAGGCAGGTAAAAATAAAAACGGTGGACTCAATGCCAAAGGTGTTGCCAGTTATCGTAGAGAGCATCCTGGTAGTAAATTACAAACCGCTGTTACAACTAAACCAAGTAAACTAAAAAAAGGCAGCAAGGCAGCTAAACGTCGTAAAAGTTTTTGCGCCAGGATGTCGGGTGTAGATGGTCCAATGAAGAAACCCAATGGTGAGCCAACTAGAAAAGCATTATCTTTAAGGAAATGGAACTGCTAAATGAGAGCTACAGAATTTATTTTAAACGAATCTGCTGGTGTCAGACTTGGTGATTTAGCTGCTGTTGGCACTAACATGCCTGACGCAGATTTTTGGATTGTTCGCAAAGGCAGCGAAAAAACAGTAGGTAAACCAATTAAAGAATTTGAACCACAGCGTATTGGTGTTAAAGTAATACGCACAGACGTTATTGACGCCAACTATCTTTACTATCTGATAGTACATTTACATAGCAAAGGATATTTTGCACAAAGAGCAAACGGAGTAACCAATTTGGTTAATATACAGGTGGCAGATGTTTCTGGCATTTCTTTTGCGCAAAATATAACAGAAGGCAACCCAAATCAACAAATAGCATTATACAACCCTGATGGCAGAACCTATCGGGGATCATATAATAAAATGCCAACGTTGGATCCCAATGATCCTGGTCACCAATCCAGCGGATACCGTGTTGATCCTAACAAATCATACGAAACAGATTTTGACAAAGAAGATTTAAAACGTGTCGTTGCCAGGGGAATGTCGGGCCTCACTGACAGTGATAAGCATATTCTTGAACTTAGATTTTGGGACGATCTAACATATGATGAGATAGCAGCAAAACTCAGAATACCCAAAGAACAAGTTAAACAGCTCGAAGCGTTAGCTCTTCGTAAATTAAAGCATCCAAAAATATCAAATACATTACGCTCATTTTCTTGGCTGCAAGGTATGGCGGAAGGCTTGAACGAGTTTGCCATGGATGACGGCAATAATGGTGAAGATCCAACAGATAACTATCCTTGCTACGACTGCGGTAGCACTATATTCTTACATCATACTAAATTGTGTGATTTGGCAGAACCCAATGCTAAACATGATTTACCAGCAAGACCGGGCTCGCAACATTGGACAGGTGAGATTCCCAAAGGCCTGAATCCTATTCCAGGATTACAAGAAAATGTAGCGGAGAACTTTGCAGACGGTCGCCACCCTGAGGATAAAGGCGACAGCAAGCGTCACGGTATCAATACTAAGGCTAGTGTAAGCTCATTACGCAAGACTGCTAAACATAGCAGTGGTCGGAAACAAGAATTAGCACATTGGTTAGCCAACATGAAAGCTGGCCGGGCAAAGGCCAACAAAAAATGAGAGCCAATGAGTTTATTGTTGAACGGCGCGATGCAATGTTTCAATACATCAAAAGTATTGTTCCTACTTGGCCTGATTATGTTGTTCAAGATTGGATATACAATTTAGCTAAGGGCAATCACCAGGCGGGCATCGGCGGCTGGGAAGAAGATCCCGAATGGGGATTTAACCGTCGAACTATTCTTAAAATGATTGCAGATAACGGGTTAAGTCCTGATACACAATGGCAACTTGTTCCCAACATGCAGTTTACATTAGACATGTTTGATCCAAAAAGCAAACAAAAGTTAATTGGCCGAGCAGGTGGGAGTAGTGACTTGGGTATGGGCATACCGCGAGACAAAGAACGACATGCCACACAAGCGGCCTTGGCACAACAACAAGGTGGAGTGCGTAAAGAACCAGTGCTACTACTAAAAACAGCCACTGGTTATGAACTATTAGAAGGCTGGCACAGAACTATTCAGCACTTTGCCAAGTATCCAGACGGCTATACCGGCCCTGCGTATGTGGCGGTGTCACAGGGTCAGCAAGGTGTGGTAGAAAGTGTCAATGACTATCTATGGCACGGGTCTAGGTATAGAAATGAGGTACTAGTACCGCGTCAGGCCAATGATACCGGTGGTAAAGAAGAAAGTAATAAAAATGCTATATATGCTACTCCTAGTGCAAAAGTTGCTATAGCAATGGGGCTAACTACTCCTGGATCAGATACCGGAATGTTTCCAAACGATCCACAAATGGTACTATTCAAAGGCGGTATTAGAAAAGGTGAAATGGTTTACTTGCACAAGGTACCTAAAGATTTATTCATAAAACACAACAGCAGAGAATGGTATAGTAAACCCGATGTAAAAGAAATTACACCTATAGAAGTAGTAACAGTTCCTGTAGACAAATGGTTAAGTTTGATTAGAACTGCTACCCCTAAAGATTTAGAATTACAGAAAAAAAACATGAAGAAGCAAGGTGTGGCGGAAGGCAAATTAGTAGAATCCGCTGTGTTCTTAAATCCAACCACAGTAGTAGTGGGACAGGCACACGGACAACCACTAGAATTGTCCCCTAACACATTAAAACAAATTCAGGCTATAGCAGCCAAGCACGGTGCTTGGTACGAGGGCAACGGCACTGACCGAGGCTATACAAAAGGACAGATTGACAGATATGTTGGTAGTTGGGATGACGAAGTAGCAAAAACTGCCAGCTCCAATGATCCAAAATGGTTATATGTTTTGTTTGCTAATGTAGATGAAAACAATAGAGTTCAACGAGTTGGAATTAATCCTAATGATACAATATTTAACCGATTGTTAGATACTGCCAAAGATAACTCTTTTCAAGGAATAGGATACACATCTCAAGCCCTGCAAAAATTTCTTCAAATGGCTAGCGAAGGCAAATATGATTTTCTAAAAATGAGTCAGCAACCTGCTACACAAGAAAATCTTACTCGCTTTCTTAAAGCAGGCGAGGCTTTAATGTGGCCCAGCAATTGGGAACAATATCCTAACAAGGCAGGAAAAATAGCAAAGGCAGCCACTGTTGATGTTAGAGACCAATATCTTGCTACAAGAAAAGCCGGTGTCTATGTCACTGGGAGTGGGCATCTAAAAGCCGTTCAAAATATTACCGGTAAGCAAGGTGTGGCGGAGAACAGATTGGGTACTCTGCATCTGGGTCCATTGACAATAGAAATAGATGATCATGCATTAGACCGTGCTCGCCAAAGAGGAATCGATCCATATGCGGTAGATCGGATATTAAAAAAATTAACTACCAGATTAGATAAACTTGAAAAAATTGAGCTAGGTGAAAGATTTTGGGTTTATGATCTAACTAGCAATATTGCATTAGGCATTAGAAGACTTAACAACAATAGATACTATCTGAAAACTATGATAGGAACACAACCACAATTAATGCCCGGAATTAGCAAAATTATTACTTTAAAATTATGATAAACATAACTATCTCAAAATCTGCAGGTGACAAGATTACAGACATCATGGCAGAAGAAAACAATCCATTGGTACATGTCAGAATGTTTGTACAAGGCGGAGGATGCAGTGGTTTTAGTTATGGTTTTACTTTGGATACAGATGTAAACGAAGACGATTGGCAAATACCTGCCGGATCTAGTACTATTCTAATAGATAGTATGAGCGCACAATATTTAGATGGGGCAGAAGTTGACTATGTGGAAGAATTAATGGAATCAAGTTTTAAAATAAAGAACCCCAAAGCTGTTAGTACCTGCGGATGCGGCAGTTCATTTAGTGTTTAATTATGAGAGCCGCTGAACTATTAACCGAACGTGCTACTGGTGTATTGTACCATTACACTGGTACTGCTGCGGCTATGAAAATTCTCAGAACTGGTCAATTTGAATTGGCTAGCGTGGTAGGTAATAAATCAGAATCTGATTATGCACCAAAAGGGCATCCATATTTTTTAAGTTTAACCAGAACTACACTAGGCGACTATCATAGATATGTAGGCACAGGCGGTGTGCTTTTTAAATTAAACGGAGACTGGTTTAACAGTAGATACATTGTTAAACCCGTTGACTATTGGAACGGTGCTTGGTTACACAGTGATGGCACAAGAACCAGAGAATCAGAAGATCGTGTGTTTAGTCGTGAACCTGCAATACCAATTGCTGCAATAACAGAAGTACATGTTTTATTAAAAAATCAAGATGGGTTCCGCAGTCCTTATACAAGACAAATTATGATACTGGCCAAACAACAAGGTATTCCTGTATATCTTTATACAGATGAAAAATCTTGGAGAATAACCGATAAGCGTAATACACTTAAACCTAGTCAAGCTAAGTCGTTGTTAAAAGGAAAGCCCAATCCAGGGTATTCACGTAAACCCACAGACTATGTTAAACCTTGGCTTGAATTAATTGAAAAAGATCGCGAAGAATATTTAACTGATCGCGCAGCACGTTTATTAAAAACATTGCTATGGTACCATTACCCCGACAATGATCAGAACATGAGTGTAGATTTAAGCAATGCCCGCAAGCCCGATTCGGGCGATAGAGAGAGCGCTGTAAAATTGATTAAATATATACAAGACCACGGCTACAAGAGTACCATTGACTTAAAAAATGACATTACTGAAAAGTGGAATAACATTATGAAAGCTAAAAATGCGAGTCAATGAATTCATAATTAAGACCACAGTTGATGAGATGGCACTTAAACAATTCACCCCAATGGGTGACTTTAATAAGCCTGGCCCATTCAGGGGAGTCGACAAACAATTAGTACCTCATCCTACCAATCAACTTAAAACACAAAAGTTCTTCAATCAAACTCCCTACGATTTTAGATTGTTCTTCAGTAACATCCCCGGCACAGGTAAGTATAGTGAGACCGGTCCTGTCAATGCACAACGACTACAAAAGATGTTTGGTGAGCAAGCACAACCAATCATTGATGGTAGCGAAGATGCTATCACAGTAGTTTTTGTTGGTAACAGTGGTGATAGCAAAGTAATGATGACACCATGGATAATGGCACATAGATTTGGACATGCTATTCAGTCTGGTGTTCGTTATGGTAGAGGGAGTACATGGGCTGAAGCAGAAAAGCATTTCTTTACCTCAGTCAATACTATGCTAGAAGAATATTATGGCAAAGCAGATAAAGATCAATATGGTAGACCGGCAAGAAGTGGTATGTCATTTGAATTAACTCCAGAATACAACGCATTGTTTAATGCGATTGGTACACAGCGTAGTAGTCGCAGTGGAGAAATTAAACGCCCGTATGAATTCTTATATGAAATATTTGCTCAGTATTTAGGTACTGGTACTGTTTCATTTAATCCATTACCCAGCAACTTAGGGTACGGTCGTAAAAACTGGGGCAATCCTAGTAAGTATATGAACATTAAACCACAGTATCGTGATGAGGCTATAAGGAAACACGCCGCCGAAGTGTTGTCGTATGATATGGAACTTATGTTTAGCGATGTATTATCAAATTCAGTGGGGCAAATCTTTGTAATGTAATGAGAGCAAAAGAATTCCTGTCAGAAGAACTACGTGTTGATGTACCCAACGAACAATGGTTGCAAGACGCAATTGACTATGCTAAAAGTAAAAGTCCCGATCGTAATGGTCTACCCTACATGGGCAAAACTACTGCTACTGTTAGGAATGTTGACGTTCCACTACGCATATTAAGACGAATACCGGGTATGCGACAGGAGCAATCAAAAGTACGACACCACGATCTTGCTGCTATTAGAAAAATCATGCAAACTACAGGTAAACTACCACTACACGGACATACAGGAAATGAGTACAAGCCATTTATCAATGTAGCATATGATGGCAGTGCTTGGGTCAATGAAGGTAATCATAGGATCATGGCCGCAGCTGAACTTGGGTGGGAGTCATTGCCTGTAGAAATTAGTTACTTCGATGGCGGCGAACGAATTAAAGATGGGGCCATGTATCCAGGTCGTATTGGATTAGGAAACCCACTAACGGAATCTGTTAATGCAGATTGTTTTGATACAGAATTTACCGACACACAAATTTTTGATGACGATGAATTAATATATCGTGCTACAGTAGAAAAAGAACACGGACAACCTCTGCTGATAATTAAAGTATCCGATGTCAGTGATAATGATAATACAGTAGGTCTGGCTAAATTTAAACAAAGTAAAAATGATAAAGGTGAAGAATGTGTGGTATCATTAATTACTAGTTTTAAACCTGAGTACCAAGGCAGGGGTATAGCACGTAATGTATATGCCTATGTCAGAATGTTGGGCAACACTATTAAACCCAGCAAGAAACAATTGTCTCCTGGCAAAGCAATGTGGGCTGCTTGGAAGAAGTCGGGCGAAGATAAACACTTAACACACGATCTAGCAGAAGCTACTGATCCAAAGTTCTTAAACTTTATGAATAAGACTATGAGCAATAGAGTAGATGGCCCTAAGTATGCAGAGCCAGATACTCGACCAGACTGGATTAAAAATGCTCCTGTAATGAATATGAATAACATGCCAGGGTATAAACGTGCATTTAAGTTTGGTATGAGTGTACTGCAAAAAATGGATCCAGAAACCAAACAGCATTTTGCTCAATCGAAAGATGCCGATTTGTTCAACTATATGTTGGACCTGGCTGAAAAGAAAAAACTCGTACCCAGATTGTTTTTAGAAGAAGACCTTGATGAAGTTACCCAATACTTTGATGAAATATTCCATGACCCTGCAATGGCAACTTGGAGTTGGGCAGACTTGTTACGTAGCAGTATGGGCAACAGTAATTTAAATGAATTTGCTCCGTTCAGCGACGATGACGATGATGAAGATCCAAACGGTTTTAATAAAGATCGTATACAGGGTAAAATAGAACAATACTTTATTGACAACTATCCAAACTTAATTAGACAACATCTAAGACAAGTAGCCGAAGCTATTATTGATGTAGCAGCAATGGTTTACTCTAAGAATCCAACTGCACCAAATTTTAACAACTTGCCAATTTGGGTAAATACAGTATTGATAAAATTACGCAAACATGGTATTAATACAAAATGAAATTTAGTGATTTAAACACACCAGTTAATGAAATTTGGCTAAGCCAAATGCCAAAAGAGCCTGCGCCAGATCCTAATAGGTTTGCGGGCATGTCCAGTGCTCAATTGCAAGACAGAATGGTGGGTTTGAATGCCGCAGTAGAAAAATTAAAACAACTTAAAAAATTATCAGACAAAGTTGAAAAAATGGGTCTGATGAATCCGGGACTGCAAGCTGATACAGATGTTAGTTTGTATGTTGCAGCCGGTGAAAAAGATAACTACAAATCATTAATAGAAAAAACAGATCAAGCAATTGCAAAGCTAGCACAAAGACTTAATGTGCATCAGGCTGCTTACAGAAAAAAACCAGTTATAAGAGAACAAGTTCTACTAGAGTATAATCGCGAAGTTACAATGCAAAACTTTGGCAAAAATATACTTGCGGCAGCGGCCAAAGACAAATGGTTAGTAAACGAACTAATGGCACGTATGCGCTTTCTCGTTGGCAGCGACCAGCTTGCTCTAAAGTTTGCCGATTTAATTAAAACTGATCCTCAGGAAACACTGGCAAAAATTATGCAGTACATCGAAGCCGGTGATCCTACTCCACATAAAGAATATGCTGCTACCATTGCTAAACTGTACAGCAGAGGGCAGAGCCCAATGGAAGATATTGTTAGTACATTAGCTGACTATCTAACAAAATTTGATAAACTTAAAAGAAGAAAAATGATACCGCCGCCACGTAACGACTTTAATCGTTACACAACAATTGGAGACTTTTTAAGTGTAGTCGACGAATATCCAGACCCAGATCAAAATGCTAATGCTGCCACTGAAAAACAAAATGTTAAAGAGCTGTATAGAGACAATAGTTTAATTGTTTTAATTCCATTGGATGAAAAAGCATCATGCTATTATGGAAAAGGTACACGTTGGTGTACTGCTGCATCAAACGCCAATAGATTTAAGTATTACTCAAAAGATGGCCCTTTGTATATAATAATTCCAAGGCAACCATTGAATAAAAATGATCGATATCAATTCCATTTTGAATCAAGACAATATATGGATGCAGAGGACCGTGGAATTGGAATGCCAGGCATTGAAAAATTAGTTCAGAGATTTCCAATACTTACTAAAATTTTACAACAACCTGCTGAGAAATTTAAGATACCTCCATTGATTGGGCCCGAGTATAGAAAAATTATTGCCGACTATACTCCATGGGCTAAAACCTACCTGACTCAATTAATTCAAAAATACGACAGCAGAATTCTTGACTTTGGTATTAAACAATTAGACGAGTACGGTATAAATTTACATCAAGATGAAATTCGAATACGTGAACTATTTCCCGAATACTTAAATCAAGTTATTCAACTATTAAACAGCAATAAAGTTAAATTCTGGAAAGAGCTACAACAGGTACCCAGTCAGGAAAGCAACGAAAATGTTATTGAAACAAAATTTCTAGCCGATACTGCCCTTGCCAATGCTGCAACAAAAAGTCGAGTATATACTGAATTAGTTACGTACTTAAAAAAATCAAATTCATTCAATGGTGACGGGGGTGCTCATCCTGATTCCATACCACACATAGCAGATTTATTATTGCGTGACCCACTGGCTAGATTTATAATGAAACAACTATCTCAGTTATACACCGCTGAATTGAAGAGGCACGGGCATGCGATATAGAGAGATAATTGAAACTATCGAAACTGACAATGCATTGTTTGGCCCTAGTGCTGGTATAGAAAAAGCCTGGCAGGGTGTAGCCAGGTATATGAGTTGGTTCCCCAAGGTCTACACTGTTCTTAGACAGTCTGGAAAAATATACGGAGAACTCAAAAGCAGGACTGGCACTAGCGACCCCGAATTTAGTGAGATAGTGGCGGTTGCTACCCCGCCAGAACTTGTGGCACTGGCAGCTGAACTAAAAAAGATTGCCAATATCACAGAATGGGAATATCAGAGGCAGCGTAGGGTAGACGAAGCTCCTGAAGATGATATGTTTTCTCATAGAGAAAATAACAGATTTTTGATTTTTGGGTTATCTGGCATAGATTATAAATCCATTGAGTTTGGTGATATTGATCGCAGCGACTATCCAGACTTGCACGGTTATGTAAGCTATGCAGAATTTAAACCGGGAGTAGTACCAGCAGGGACTGAGATGTTGAATAACGATGAACTAGAGTATTTAAATGACGATTTGTATCGGTCTGGACATATGTATGATTTAATGCATAGCCAGTTGTTTGGGTCATAATGAGAAAAAAATGAAATTTAACGAAATTAACAATGATGAGACCAACGATGAATTGTTTGGTCCAACAAGCCTGCGAGATCGTCTTCATGCACAACTAAATGCACTTGATAATAAAATAATGCAGGAATATGATGATCTCGGATTTGAAGCATTGATGAATACCAAGGTTTATAGTAAACTATTTGATAAATGGGACGATGGTGAACACGACCCTAATGATGTAATTGCTTACTATGAACCCGTGCCTGTAGTTATGCAGGCAATAGCCGAAATGGAAGATGTTTCCCAGAATGCATATGACTATTTGGATCTTGAAGAAAGCAACAATTCTGATTCTGATATGTTTGGTAACAATAAGTTAGCATCTACAATTGCATCTCGATTTGAATTCCCTGAGGGTGGCAATCTTGGATACACCGAAGGCGGCGGTGGCATTGGCTATGGTGGACAGCGTACAAATGGACTAGTTATTGTTAACCGAGCCAGCAATCAGATTGCCTTTGTTCCAGACTTTACATATTTTGACGAAGAGCCTACGCAAGAAACTCTTGAAGAGTGGTGGAACGACGATAGTCCTGATTACGCACTGGATAAACTGCCACTTACTTTACAGACTATACAAAAGATTCTAACACTTAACGAAGAAGACGACCTTTTTAGTGCCAGAGCAGCGCCGCCACCTAAAAATTTACACATGTTAAAACAATGGGCAATTTCTCATCCAAGAGCACCAAGGTCTAGAGCATTTAGAATTGTAGCAGAATTTGGTATTTACCGCGGATTAAATTTATCTCAAACATTACATATATTGTCCGAAATGGATACGGAGCATGGTCGGGAAGAGGGCATAGACGAAGACGTTGCTGAACAGTTATATAGAGCATACGAAATGGTTTATGATGCATGGGTACCAAACGATCCGGACGACATTGATCAATCGGCGGCTTATTATTGGAATGAACGTCCGGGTCAGATTAACGAAATTGATGACAACATGTTTTCTAGTAGAACTACTAGATTTTTGGGGTTTAACTTTCCAGAAGGTGGACGTTACGGATATCAAATCCGGCGCGGTGCATATCATATGCACGGCGAATTACCCGACTTGAAGATCATGGATAGAACCAACCGAGATGTGGTTACTTTGCAGGAATATGATGTTTATGATAATCCGGAAGAGTTAAATCAAATTGAATTAGAAGATTTGTATCACATGATCAAGTCAGATAAATCATCCGATGGATTAAATGAAGTAGCAGATGATAGCATGTTTGGACATGACACTACTATAAACAAAATTCACAATGCATATGGCCGCATCGCCGATTACGATCAGGACGGGTATGAGCTCCTGGATTTCTTAGGTGGTGCCTATAATCAGTTAAGTGACAAGTACGACAGCGGCGGCGACATTGACGATATAGTTGCACGATCCAATGCTATTGAACGTAAACAGTTATTGCTTGATTTAGAATATATTGCCGACCGTTGCGACGACCAATACGGAAATGTAAACGAAGCCGAAGCAGATATAGCAGAACCCCCAGAGCGTCCGCGTAAAACTAAAACTAAAACTGCCCCTGACATTAATTTAAATCCGTTTCAGTCACAGCCTGATCAACCATTAACTAATCCCAATGCACCGGCAGGGTCTAATAGCAATCCTGTTAATATGCGTCGTGCAGATCAACGTACTACATTAAATAAAACTGCTGGTATTACTCCTACCGGTGATATGAAAAACATGCTAGGACGTATGCGTAATGTTGACATTGATCCCAATCTGCCAGACTACCCAGATCAACAACCAAACACATTACCTAGCGTTGATGTAAACACTAATAACTTACCAGCTGTGGCAGGACAAACATTACGAGCAGCAGGTGTACAAAGTCCTGAATTTCATCAGGTAGCAAACTTACCCGGCAACATGGCAGCACAGATACGACAACTTGGAAGAGCATTGTTTGGTAGTTTGACAATGACTCCTACTAATCGTATATACATGATTGCCAATCTAGGAGGTCAAGGACCAAATAGTACACAAGAGGTTGGTGCAGTAGCTAACTTTTTAAAACAACATGGCCAAGATCGCGGCCCTGGAGAAATTGACTTTGATGCAATTATGCCAGGTTACCGAGCAGAAACACGCATGTTTACCGCATCTGGTATACGTTGGATGCTGGTAAAAGATTTTGCAGGGCAATACATTTACTCTTGGCCTGAAGAAGACAGTGCAGATGCTGCCCCCAGACTAGACGAATACGAAGTAGATGAAGGATTTGCTGACTACGCCAAGAAGGCGGCCGCTGCTGCCACAATTGGAGCAGCAGGCATGGGTATGTTTGGTGGTGGGCAGTCAACTGCTCCTGTTCAACAGCCCGCGACCCCTGCACGAGCGTCTGTGGCAGCACCTGCTCCTGTTGCAAAATATACGCAACCAACGTACAAAGAAACGCAGCCGCCTGAACAACACCTGGCGCAGATGCAACAGTCGTTGTCTAAACCCAATGCGCAATTGCTGATAAGAGTTGCACGTAAACACGGATTAGAAGGCAACGAATTGGCACAATTCTTAGCACAGTGTGCGCATGAATCTGCAGGGTTTGGTATTGCTGGTATGAAAGAAAAACCACAGCCGGGAAAGAAGAATTATTTTGCCAAGTACAAACACAATGCAGGCAACAAATCAGTTGACGATGCTAAAAAATTCTTTGGACGCGGATTTGTACAGCTTACAGGCAAGTGGAACTATTCAGAAGCATCCAAGTATCTATACAGAAATCATCTGGTTAAAACACCAGATGCGCTATTAAGAGATCCCAACTTGGCAGCGTCCCCAGAACTTGCAGCTGAAATTGCAGTTTGGTTTTGGAAAACTTTTGTACAACCCAGCGTCAATAACTTCAATGACACAGCAGCAGTTACTAAAAAAATCAATCCAGCCATGCGAGGATTTGATGATAGAAAAAACAAATATGCTGCCTTGCAACAGCTAGTAACAAAACGATAAATAACATAAAGGATTTTCAATGAAAAAATATCTAGTAACACTTGCCCTTGTATTCACGTCCGTGTTTGGTTATGCATGGGATCAACGAGCACCGCTTCCACCACAGGCCTGTCAAGTACACAGTCCCTACGGATTTGCTGCCACACAAAGAACAGCACAGCCAATTTGTCGCGAAGCGTATTTGGTTGCATATGATGCACCAGTAAAAATTCCTGTGTATGTTGCATATACACTACTACCACAAAATGCTCTTGGATGCTTTCCACGCACCAATGCATTTGTAGCTGATCAGAGCTTAGGCGGCGCAGGCGCTCGACCAGACGACTATGCTGGTACAGGCTACGACAAAGGGCATGCAGCACCAGACGGCGACCTAAGCTGGAGTCAACAAGTGGAATACGAATCATTCTTGATGACCAATATGTATCCACAAGCTGGATCATTGAATAGAGGAATTTGGAAGTTGTTAGAAACCAGTGTGCGCGGTTGGGCAGTGCAACTAAATCAAAGTTTCACAATTTATGTCGGCGGCGTGTATGGAGCCGGTGATAAAGTCATTGGTAACGGTGTGCTGGTTCCACATGGATATTACAAAATTGTAATCAACAATAATACCGGAGCAGTAGCTGGTTGGGCTTTTCCACATGTGGCACCATATCCCAATTTAGGTAACGATCTAACCAAGTTCCGTATGCCAATTTCTGACATTGAAATGGCTGCTGGCGTGGATTTTAAACTTCCACCAAATGCCAAAGAGCTGCAACCAGGGCAAGAATGGCCTGTAGACTTTGGCGCACTGACCAACGCCAAACGTGCCAAGTGCGGCAAGAACGCTGAGTAAAAAAGGGCTTGACAGCCCTGCTCGTTTTTGTTATAATTGCAGCATGAAGACACTATCTTTTACTGTTGCAAAAACACAACACCCTAATCCTAGGGTGCATAATCTGTTGTTTTCCAGCAACAGCCCGTTTAAACCCAAAAAAGTGCTGAAAAAAACAGCATTTCGACGTCAAATTAAGCATAAAAATCAGCAAAATTTCGGTTGACTGCTAGCCCGAAAGGCGCTATAATACATACATAGACAGCAACAAACAGGAGTTTAAAATGGATACAGGTTTTGATATGTACACAGATGCTGGTGATGCAGTGGCACAAAAGATTGTAGATCTCAGCAAGGCAGCTGGCCTAAACTGGGCACAGACCCAAAAACTGATGCAGCTGATTGCAGATCAAAAGTCCGATCTCTTTGGCGAACTGATGGATACAGCGGTGCGCGAAGTTGTTTACTCGCGTTGTGATTTTAAAACCAGTTTTTATTCTTAAGGAGCCAGGTATGAATGTGTATAAAGTTTACAGTGGCAAGTCGGGTTGCATGTGCGGCTGTCTGGGCAAGTATTCTTACACCGCAGATGGTGCGGTGAATCACGGCCCAGGCTATGATGTCAGCGACAAAGTGAACGAGCGCAGCGTCAAGATCATCGCCAACAAAGTGTTGCGTAATAGCAACAAAAAGATCGAAGATGGCATTGCCTACGTTGAGGAAAATGGCAGGATTTTGGCTGCTTATTTTAACTAAAACGGTTGACAATCTAGCCCGAAACTGCTATAATACACACATGAACAGCAACACACTGGAGCACATGATGGCAATCGTACACAATGTTCAAGTCTACCCTATCTATGCCGGTCATGTGAATGATCACAAGGTACTCGGAGAGGAAGAGTTCGACACCCGTGAGAATGCACTCATGTGGGTGGAATCCTACAATCGACATCGTGACGTCTGGAACATAAATGGCTGGCTTGAGGAAGGCAACGGCGTCGTTGCTGTCTACACTGGTGCTATTGATACAGTCTCTGGTGAGAATCTGTAAAGACCCTTTGGTTGACAGGGGCATTGTTTCCTGCTATAATACACACATGAACAGCAACACACTGGAGCACACTATGGAAACAATGACCCGCATGGAAGAACTACAGAGCATCTTCTGGGATATGTACAAGGACGCACACGGCTTCCGCCCACGTCACATCCGCTTGGACCTCTGCACTGAAGCAGAGATTGAAGCAGACTTGGATCGTCTGCAGGTCATCATCGCTGACAACGATGCCCAACGTAAGATTGCAGAGCACGAAGCAGCCCACGCATTCGAGATGCGAGTCCAATCCGTACTAGCCTGCGGTGCCAAAGACCGTGCTATGGCCCTGCGTTGGATCCACGAGGCAGAAGGCACTACAGGTGATGACGAGTTCCTATGCTGGACCTTGGGCTTGCCCTATCGTTACTTTGCACAGGTTGAGGTACAGAATGACCCTACAGAGTGGCAGGATATCGGTTGCGAGTTTGATCAAAAGGTCTTATAATACATATATAGCAACAAAGGAGCACCATATGGGCTACCGCGTAATGGAAACTGTGGATCAAATGCGTGACAAGTATGGTCCCCGCAAGGGACTAGAAGGTCCGTTCAACTTCTCCGGTCGTGTTCTGTACTACGATGTCAAAGAAGGTCTGTACTACGATCCCACCACAGACTTCTACGTAGAGAAGAACGAGATGGACACGATCAACAATCAATTTATGGACACGTTCCGAAAGGCAGGCGCACTATGATCACTATCCCTGGACTGAACCCTAAGCAAAAGGCCCTCTGCGACATCATGTGGTCGCTTAGAGAATACGATGCTGTGCAGACCTTCATCGCTACCCTGCCCAAGCCAGAACGTCTGGAATGCCGGTCATTGATCCATATGATGGTCATGGCCTTTGCTGATGAGATCACTGAGGTCAATGAGGCTAAAGAAGTTCTTGACCAATTCCGCATTTAGTGCTATAATACAATTTTAGGAGCAGAAGATGATCAAATTTTTAGAAGACGCACTAGACTTCACTATTGTACTAGCAGTAGGGACCATTATCCTTTCTGTAATAGGCATTGTTATTGTAAATATTGTTCTTTAAGGAATTACCATGCAAGACGGACTCGCAGCACTAGGTGCAATCATAGCAGGGATCGCCGCACTAGTGTTCATCTCCTTCCTCCTAAGTTGGCCGGTGATGATGCTGTGGAATGAATGTCTAGTG
>Ga0214919_10002178_pt1 | contig 31079 bp, 31 predicted proteins | sample LL1503_MetaG_FD_177994 | JGI IMG/M metagenome (GOLD analysis project Ga0214919, IMG submission 177994) | Freshwater microbial communities from Lake Lanier, Atlanta, Georgia, United States - LL-1503 | ecosystem: Environmental > Aquatic > Freshwater > Lake | place: USA: Georgia | collected... | reverse complement strand
GCAAGGGCAGCACGTGGCGCCTCGCAGACATGTACGAACTCTTTCCCCGGCTGGGCGAAAGAAAGAATACGCCGGCGGGATCGCTTTCCGGCGGCGAGCAGCAGATGCTGACCCTATGCCGAACCCTGATGGGCGATCCGCAGTGCATCCTGATCGACGAACCCACCGAAGGGCTCGCTCCGCTGATCGTGGCGCTGGTCGGGCGATTCCTTGAGCGCCTGCGCGATCGCGGCGTCACGGTGGTGCTGGTCGAGCAGAAGCTCGACATCGCCCTCAAGATTTCCCGCCGCGTGTATGTGATGGGACACGGGCACATCGTGTTCGAGGGAACTCCTGCGCAGCTGCGTGCCGACCACGCGCTGCGCAAGGAATGGCTTGAAGTTTGACGCAGAAAAGATACTCACCTGGAGACAAACCATGAAATTGACTCACCTTTCCGCCATCGCCTTGGCCGCCGCGGTCGTCTCGTTTGCCGCAAAAGCCGAGACGGTCAAGGTCGCTTTCATCGACCCAATGTCCGGGCCCTTTGCGGCCACGACCCAGAACCAGCGGCGCAACATCGACGAGACCCTCATCTACCTTGCGAAGCGCGACAAGTGGCCAGCTGACTTAAAGTTCGAGGTGGTTCCATTCGACAATAAGAACGAACCGCAGGCCTCGCTCATTCAGTTGAACAAGGCGATCAACGAGGGATACCGCTTCGTGCTGCAAGGTCTGAGTTCCAGTGTCAGCCACGCCATGATCGAGGCCGTCAACAAGCACAACGAGCGAAATCCAGGCAAAGAGGTCGTGCTGCTGAACCCGACTTCGACAGATACGGAACTCACCAACGAGAAGTGCAGCTTCTGGCACTTTCGTTTTGAACCTAACACTGACATGAAGGCGGAGGCGACAACTTCGCAGATCGTTCAAGGCCTGCCGGATGTCAAGAAGATCTACCTCATCAATGCCAACTACGCGATGGGGCAGGCCACTTCGAAGGCACTGAAGGAACTTCTCAAGCGCAAGAAGCCGTCCATCGAAATCGTCGGGGACGATCTCGTGCCTTTCGCCCAGGTCAAGGACTACTCGCCTTATGTGGCCAAGATCAAGGCATCGGGCGCGGACCTCGTGGTGACGAGTCTCTTCGGTCCTGACATCATCGGCATCGTCAAGGCGGCGCGCGACTCGAGCCTTAAGACCAAGTTCTTCACCTACTACGCGCACAACCGGGGCGTTGCCGGCGGGCTGGGCGAACCTTTCATCGGCCAGATCTACAACACCACCTTGTGGAATCCCAACAATCCCCCTGACTTCAAGGGTGGCGAGCTGTTGACGGCGTTCCGCAAGAAGTATCCCGGTGACGACATCAATGTGCCGAACATCCCGAACGTGTTCGCGATGGTCGCGCAGGCGGTGCTGAAGGCCAAGAGCAGCGATCCCGTCAAGGTCGCCTATGCCCTCGAAGGCATGAAGATCCAGGGGCTGGCTGACGAAATCGAAATGCGCAAGTCCGACCACCAGCTGCAGCAACCGCTCTATGTGACCACCTATGTGAAGGTGGACGGCAAGGACAAGGACCTGAGATTTGACACCGATGGCTCCGGCTATGGTTGGAAGACGATCAAGCGGCTCGATCCTTACGTGGCGAGCCAGCCCACTTCTTGCCAGATGAAGCGTCCTTGATCCGTCAGGGCCGTTGTCCGTGCAAGTCCAAGAGTGAATTCCGCAGGACCCAACGCCCACTCGTCAGTCTGGGCCCCGTTGGTCATACCCGCGTTTCGCGGCGTGTGGCTCGCGGGCGCGCTCTTTTATGTCGGCAACGCGATGCTCAACATGGCAGCGTCGTGGCTGATGATCGAGATGACAGGTTCGCCCTTCCTCTCGGCACTTGTCCAGACTACGTCGTTCCTGCCGATGTTCCTGCTCTCGCTGCCTGCAGGGGTGCTGGCTGACACTGCGGATCGGGTGCCTTTCGTCACGCGCGTGCTCGCCATCTACGCGGTTCTGGCCGCTGTTTTCTCGGCACTTGCCCTTTTGGGATGGCTCAGCCCGCCAGCGATGCTGGTCTTCACTTTCGCGCTCGGTACGTGTACGGCGTTGCAGGCGCCCTCGGCCAACTCCGCGGGCATCGACCAGGTGCCGGCATCGTTGCTCGCACCTTCGGTCACACTCTTTGCCATGGCGTTCAACGCAGCCAGGGCAGTCGGGCCTGCGCTGGCGGGCTTGCTTTTCGCGGTGGGGGGCGGAAGCGCAGTTTTCGCGATTGGCATCCTCACCGCGCTGACCGTGATTGCGGCGATGCATCGATGGCCCCCACCGGTGCAGGTCTCGCAGCGACTGCCGCCGGAGAGGTTGTGGAACGGAGTCATCACTGGCCTGAGATACGCGCGCCATACCCCCGCGGTGGGTTCACACCTCGTACGCACCGTGGCCTTCGCCGTGGCGGGCGCGTCGATCTGGGCCCTCGCGCCGGCGATAGCACAGGCGCTCGGACTGGGCGCTGCCGGGTACGGCCTATTGATGGCGTGCCTGGGTAGCGGCGCCGTGACGGGCGGCTTCTTCTCCGCCAGACTTCGGGCGCACATCGGTTTGGAGAACCTCGTGCGCGGATGCACCGTTGTCTTCGCGCTTGCCATCCTGATATGCGCATCGTCGAGAGAGCGGTCCGTCTTCTTTCCGGCCTTGTTCCTGGGCGGCGCGGCGTGGATAGGCATCACGGCCACTTTGAATGCCGCGGCGCAGACCAGCGCGCCACGTTGGGTTCGCGCAAGAGTGGGGTCCATGCACACGGTGGCGGCCCTCGGTTCATTTGCACTTGGCTCGGCCGGCTGGGGCTTCTTGTCCAGCATTGTCGGTGTCCCCACGACGCTGATATTGTCGTCCGGAGCCTTGGTCATTACCCTCCTGGTGGGACGGTGGTTTCCGCTGACCGTTGGCACCAAGGAAGATGTTGCGCCGGCGGCGCCCTGGGACGACCCGTTCCTGCCCCACGAGCCGGAGCCTGACGCGGGTCCGGTGGCAGTGGAGGTCCGGTACCGGGTCGACAGCGAAAACATCGACGAATTTCTCCGCACGCTTCGTGCGCTGTCGTCGTTTCGGCGACGGGACGGCGCGTCGTTCTGGAGGATTTACCAGGATCTGGGTGATCACACGCGCTACGTGGAGCGCTTCATCATCCCCAGCTGGGCGGATCACTTGCGCCAGCGCGCGCGCAACCGTCGCTGCAACGGCGCTGGAAGAACGCTCGCGCACCTTCCAGGTCGAAGGCGAGCCGGTGACAAGCCACTACTACATCGCACAGTAGTCCAAACGACGCATGAACGACTTTGACGTGGTGATTTCGGGAGCGGGCCCAGTCGGACTCGTGCTGGCCATAGACCTGGGCCGACGCGGCGTGCGAACACTGCTGGTCGAGAAGGACGCAACGACAAAGCGCTTTCCGAAGATGGATCGGTCCAACGCACGCACCATGGAGATGTTCCGGCGGCTGGGCCTGGCGGATCAGGTGCGAGCACTGGGATATCCCGAGCACGCTTCGATGGACGTCTTCATCGTGACTCGGCTGGTCGATGAACCTCTGCTTCGGCTTCGCTACCCGACGGTCGCGGAGCACCGGGCTGCAATCGCTGCTTGCACCGACGCGTCCGAGCCGCTTGAGCCTTACCAGCTCGTATCGCAGAACGATCTGGAGCCCATGCTCAAGGAGGTCGCCGAGGCTACCCCGAACGTGACGGTGCGCTTCGGCTGCGCGCTTGCTTCGTTCATGCAGGACGCTGAAGGCGTGGACGTTCATCTGGAGCGGATCGACGGGACCGGTGAGCGCAGCAGGGCAAGCTACCTCGTTGGATGTGACGGGGCGACGAGCTTGGTTCGCAAGTCTCTCGGCATTGCCCTCCAAGGAAAAGGCAACCTTCGCTCACTGCGGCAGGTGACCTTTCGGTCCGAGACGCTCTATGAACGTCTGCCGCACGGGCAGGGAAGACACTATTATTTTGCGGACGACGGTGGCGGCGCCATCGTCGTGCAGGGCAGCCGCAAGGAGTTCACGATGAACGTCGCCTTGCCGGAGGACGCAGACCTGGAGAGGGCCGTGCGCGATCGCGTCGGCTTTGATTTCGACTTCCACATCACTGCAACCACGAGCTGGAAGCACCATCTGCTGTTGGCAGAGCGCTACCGCGACCGGCGCGTGTTCATTGCGGGTGACGCAGCGCACTTGATGATCCCGACGGGCGGCTTGGGAATGAACACGGGAGTGGGGGACGCGATCGACCTGGCATGGAAACTCGCAGGAACCGTCCAGGGCTGGGGTGGATCGGGCCTTCTGGAGAGCTACGAATTCGAGCGAAGGAAGGTTGGCGCACGAAATGTGGAGGCCGCAGGCTGGGCAGCAGCCGGAGTAGGCATGTGGAGGTCGCTATGGCGCCCCCATGTGGGCAGCAATACGCCCGAAGGCGAGCAACTTCGCGCGGAGATTGCCCAGACGGCGAATCTCCATCATCGACGCGTCCACGAGATGTTTGGCGTCGAGCTTGGCTACAGCTATGCAGGGTCCCCCTTGATCGCTACCGAGCCGGGCGACCGAGGTGAATGGGACACGTCCACCTACACGCCTCACACCCGTCCGGGCGTGCGTCTTCCGCACGTTTGGCTGAAGGACGGGCGGGCGATGCAGGACGTCCTGGGTACGGACTACACGTTGTTGGATGTGGTGGGGCAACTCGACGCAAATGAGGCGATAGCGGTGCGCGAGCCCTTTCAGCGGCTCGGGGTGCCCATCAAGATCGTTCGCCTCGATGAACCCCATGTACGCGAATTGTTGGGCTTCGACTTGCTGCTGATGCGGCCCGACCTGCATGTGTTCTGGCGCGGCAATGCCTTGCCGGGGGATCTGGATTTTCTTGCCAATGCGGCAGCGGGGGCGTTGCATGCGGATGCGGTCCGAGGCGCCGATCCGGTCGTCTACCCATGAAAGCCGATGTCGTCGTCGTCGGTGCGGGACTCGCGGGCAACGCAGCGGCCTTGGCCGCGGCTGAGTCGGGTGCAACGGTGTTGTTGCTGGAGAAGCAGTCGCACTTCGGGGGCTCCTCGATTTTGGCCGGCGGAGGTCTTGCGTTCGCCGGCACAGACCTGCAGAAGGACCTGCGGATCGGCGACAGCGTCGAGTCCCTCGAGCGGGACCTGTTGACAAGCGGTGCTGGCCGCAACGACCCGCAGATGCTGCGTGCGTACCTTGACCACCAGCTCGCGACTTTCTACTGGCTGCGCGAGCATGGCGTGAAGTTCAAGCTGGCGCCAGCGGCGACGCGCAGGGGCATCAACCGCATCCATGGTACCGAGATGGGGGAAGCAGCCCGCGCCCTCCATGACCACGTGCTCAAGCATCCGCGGGTGAAGTATGTGTGCAACGCGCGTGGCCGCCGGCTGCGTCAGGACGCCCGCGGCCGCGTGGTCGGACTGTCCGCCGAAGTTGAAGGGGAGGCCGTTCAGGTGGATGCCGACCGTGGCGTGGTCCTTGCCAGCGGAGGATTCGTGCACAACCGCGAGTTGCTGCAGGTATTCGCGCCGCAATGGGTCGATGCTATCGCGATGGGCGGGCGGGGCAACACGGGTGATGGTTTTCTGATGGCTTGCGCCGTCGGAGCCGGTCTTGCCGACATGGCCTACATCGAGGCCACTTTGGGCGCATCACTCGATCGCTATCCGGACGTGACACAGCGGCCAGACTCCGACCCGAGCTTGCTCTTTCCCATTGTCCGAGGGGCGATCCTCGTCAACCTTGACGCGCAACGCTTTTCCAACGAAGCATTGAATTACAAAGCCCTGGGCGCCGCCGGGGCGCGCCAGCGCGATGGAGTGGCCTTCCAGGTCTTCGACCAGAAGGTCATGGATCGCTCGCTCGCCTCGCCGGCGCCTGCCAACTACAAGGCCGCTTACAGCCAGGGAATCGTGCGCGGCGCCCCGAACTTGGCGGCTTTGGCCGCTGAATTGGGCATTGACGGTGCGCAGCTGGAAGCGACCGTCGAGCGCTACAACGCAAACGCGGCCAAAGGAATCGACCCTGACCAAGGGCGTCCGATCCCGGACTATGGCGTTGCGGGCGGCGCCTGCGTCGACACGCCCCCCTTCTACGCCTTCCCCTGCGCTGCCGCACTGACGACGACCTACTGCGGTATCCGCACTGACGCGCAGCTGCGCGTGCGAAATGTCTTCGATGAGCCGATCGATGGCCTCTACGCCGCTGGCGAGGTCACCGGTGGATTTCACGGCGCGGCCTACCTCAGTGGTACCGCGCTCGGCAAGGCCGCCGTGCACGGCCGCTTGGCCGGGATTTCATGTGCAAGCAATAACCCGACAGGACTTTCCAAATGAATTCGAGCATGCCCACCAACCGCGAAAAGGATGTTCTCGACTTGGTCGATGACGCGCCGGTACCCCAGGACTCACCCGAAGGCCGCGCTACGGCACGTCGCCTGATCCGGCATTGGTGGACCACCGTTCGTGCCAAGGATCTCGACGCATTGGAGACGATCCTTGCGGATGACATCGTCATCGAACTGCCGTTCAACGAATCCGGGCGGAACGAAGAGGGCGGGTTTCGTCGCTACGAAGGTATGCAGGAAGTGCGCGGCTTTTGGACCGCCGCCTTCAAGGCCGAGGGCAAGAGCCACGGGATGACGGACGTGGAGATCACGATCAACGCGGACGGCAGCCTGGTTTTTATCGAAGGACGGGGCAACCTGACCATGGCCAACGGGAAGAGCTACCGTAACCGCTACGTGTTTCGTTTCCTCATCGAAAACGGACGGATCAGGCACGTGCGCGAGTACTACAACCCCATTACGTCCGCCGCAGCGTTCGGGCGGATGGTGGCTGGAAAATTCAGCATCGACTCTCTCTAAGAAAATTTGACTTCCCATCTTCTTACTAGTTGACAAGCAAGTAAATTGCGGTTACCTTTGCCCCGTCATTGAACTGCTTGCCCGCCCAGGAGACATCAGAATGAAAAAGTTGCCGCCACTCAACGCTGTGCGTGCTTTTGAAGCAGCCGCGCGCCATGTGAGCTTTACCAAGGCGGCAGCTGAACTTTGCGTCACCCATGGGGCGGTAAGCCGCCATGTGGCGACGCTGGAAGATTGGCTGGGGGTACGCCTGTTTCAGCGCTCTCCCTCGCATCTCACCCTGACAACCGCCGGCTTGAGTTACTTGCGCGACGTTTCCGTGGCGCTTGGCCGGCTGGAGACCGCATCGATGTACATCATGCAGCGACTCTCCCCCTCGTTCTTGCGGGTGAACACAGCCCCCACCTTTGCAATGCGCTGGCTCATGGGCCGGCTGTCCGCCTTTCAGCGTAAGCATCCTGAGCTGGAACTGCGTCTTTCAACTTCTGGCGAGCCCGCGAGCTTCATCGGCGACGCCTATGACGTGGCGATCCGCAGTGCGATCGAGCCCGTGGGCGGTTGCGGGGTTGCCCGGGTCATGTCAGACGTCTTGGCTCCTGTGTGCCATGTTGACCTGCTGGAATCCCGTTCGTTGCGAACGCCCGCCGATCTGGCGGGAGTCACCCTGATCTCCTATGGATCGGCTCCGCTTGGCTGGGCCGACTGGTCTGACATCGCCGGTGCGCCATGCCTGCGATCGGCCAGTACGCTGCACTTCGAGCACATGTGCCTAGCCCTCCAGGCGGCCCGCGAAGGGCTTGGAATTGCACTTGTTCCGATCGGACTGGTGGCGGACGAGCTCGTCGCCGGCCACATGTGCGTCCCCTTGGGTACCCAGGGCATGTCGCAGCTCAGCTGGAACGCGCACTTCGCCGGCAGCGCGGGCGAATGCCCGGTGGTGGGCGCCTTTATCGAATGGCTGGCACGAGAGGGAAGTGATTCAGAAGAGCTTCTCAGCGCCTGGGCCTCCGAACGAGGGTGGGCTTTGAATACCACCACTTCGCCCAAACCGATCGCCAGTCGCGACAAGGCACGACTTCCCGAACTCGCTGTGCTCGCATGACACGCGCAGTCGCGGGCAACCAACCCATTTCCAGGAGCAACCGTGATTACCTTTGAATTGAGCGAAGAGCAAATAATGGCGCAATCCGCAATGCAGGATTTCGCATCGAACGTGCTCGGCCCCGCGGCACAGAAGGCGGATCGCGCTGCATCGGCCGACCAGGCCACTCTGGACGCGCTGTGGGAAACGGGAATCGTGCAGTCGCAGATTGATCAGGCCGACAGCGACCGCTCCGCCATCCTGAATGCGATCATCCTGGAAGAGCTTGGCGCCGGCGATGCATCACTGGCCATCGCACTGGCTGCGCCATTTGCATTTGTGCGAGCGATCGCACAGTATGGTTCACAAGCCCAGCGCGCCTCTCTCGCGCAATTTGCAGAAAGCGCGTCTTTTGTTCCCGCGGCCGTCGCCCTCATGGAACCCCAATTCGGCTGGGACCCCCGTGTACTGAAGACAACCGCGAAGAAGGTCGATGGCGGCTGGCAGTTGGACGGAGCCAAGACCATGGTGCCGTTCGCATCGAAGCTGGCAAAGGTCCTGGTGATTGCAGCCACGCCCGAAGGAAACAAGGCGTTCGTGGTCGATGGTGCGGCCCAGGGCCTGCGGGTTGCTGGCGCGGTGGCGACACTGGGACTGCGTTGCCTGCAAATGGGCGACATTGCCTTGCAAGGCGTTCGAGTTTCCGATCAGGACGTGCTGGGTGAAGGCGGGGAGGTGGACGTCCAGGCCATCATTGACGCCGGCCGCGCCGGACTGTCAGCCGTCATGACGGGCTTGTCCCGTGCCGTTACCGATTACGTGATTCCGTACACGAAGGATCGCTCTGCCCACGGCTCCGCGCTCGCCCGCAAGCAGGTGATCGCGTTCCGGATTGCAGATATGCATATCGAGACCAATGCGATGCGTTGGATGAGCTGGCGCGCGGCGTTCGATGTCGAAAAGGCGCCGGCGGACGCCACCCGCAGCGCGCAGCTTGCCTACACCTATTCGGCTGGCCGGTGCATGTCGATCGCCGACGAAGCCCTGCAGGCCTTTGGCGGCCATGGCTATGTGCGCGCCCATCCCATTGAGATGTGGTACCGCAACGCGCGCGCCCTCGGCATGCTCGAAGGCCTGGCTTCCGTCTGAACAACATCGAGAAACGACATGGTTGACTTTACCCTCACCGAAAAAGACAAGCAGATCATCCAGATCCAACTGGAAGACGAGCAAACTGTACTGAAGTACGCCCGCTATTACGACCAGAACCACGACGAGCTCCAACCTGAAGAATTGCCAGAAGCCAAGGGTCGCCCGAACCCCTACTACATGCTGCAGGATTCGCCGGACGGTACTAGCGGCGCCGTTCTGACGGAGGCGTTCCTGCATCTGCACACGCCGGACGTGCGCATGCGCATCACGAGGAGCGGCTTGGGCGACAAGATCGTCAATTACGGAGGAACGCCGGAGCAAAAGGCACGTTGGGGCAACAAGACTCTCTCGATCGCGATCACCGAACCGGGCGCCGGGTCGGATCCGATGATGATCACCGGCAAGGCGCGCTACGACGTCGCGACGGCCGAGTGGATCCTCAACGGCGAGAAGATCTACTGCTCGCAGTTCGGGATGGCTGATGGCGCCGTGGTCATGTTGCGCGGTGAACCCGACGCCAACAACATCCGCCCGTTCCTGTCTTTCGTCGTCGAGAAAGGCACCAAGGGCCTTCAGGTCCTGGGCCAGGTCGACAAGATGGGCTGCCGCAACTGGGACACAGCGGACTTCGTCCTGCAGGACTGCCGGGTTCCATCAATCAATAAGCTCGACGTCGATTTCGGCGGCGCGCTGCAAGTTTTCAACGGCACGCGGCCCATGGTCGCAGCGATGGGCTTGAAGTACGCGCGCAGCATCATGGAAGCCGCGGTGGCCAAGCTGGAAGAACAGGGACAGCGCATCGACTACGCAACAAACACCAATGGCCGTAGCGCTGTTCAGGAAAAACTCTTGTCAATGGAGGCCGAATACGAGGCCGCGACGATGGTCATCCTCCATTCGAAGTGGACAGAGCAGAACCAGGGTAACGCCAGCAAGCTCACCATGAAGGAAGCCGCTGAAGCCAAGGCAATCGGCGGGCGTGCGTCGCGCCGGATCAGCCAGGAAGCCCTGGCGCTCCTCGGGCCCGCCGCGCTCAGCGAGGAAGCATTCCCCGAGAAGTGGTTCCGCGACACCCGCATCTTCGACATCTTCGAAGGCCCGGGCGACATTTGCCGCCTGATCGTGGCGCGCCACATCCTCGGCTATTCCAAGAAGGAGCTGAGCTGAAATGAATGCCCCCGACAAGGAACTCCTGAAGATCGACCGCGAGCGAGGTACCTTTCTGGTCGCCCGAACGTGCTTCACAGATCCGGCAATCTACAAGTCCGAACGCGATTCGATTTTCGATACCTGCTGGCTGTACGTCGGCCATGACTCCGAGCTGAAGAAGCCGGGCGCCTTTGCCACTCGCGCGGTCGGCGGGCGGAATCTGCTTTTCAATCGCGATGCACAGGGCGTCGTGCACGCCTTTTTCAATACGTGCCCGCACCGCGGTTCGACCGTCTGCCGAGAGCGTTCGGGCAATGCCAAGAACTTCACCTGCTCCTACCACGGCTGGGTTTTCGCCGCCGATGGAAAACTTCGCAACGTCCCGGGCATTGAGGCTTACTGCGAAGGCTTCGCCGATGAAGCGCATCACAACCTGATGCCCGTGCCTCGCCTGGAACAGTACCGGGACTTCTGGTTTGTTTGCTACGACCGGAACGCGATCAGCTTGGTCGAATACCTCGCCGGCGCGGCCGAATACCTGGACCTGCTGGCGGATCAGTCCGAAGCGGGCATGGAGATCGTCGGCGGCACGCAGGAATACGCGATCAACGCGAACTGGAAGTTGCTGGTTGAGAACAGCATCGACGGCTATCACGCCGCGACGACGCATTCCACCTACCTGGACTACCTGCGAAATGCCAACGGCGCCGCGGGCATCATGCCGGGCATCGGCAAAGGCATCGACCTGGGCAATGGCCATGCGGTCATCGAGTACCTGGCAGCGTGGGGCCGCCCGGTAGCGAACTGGGTGCCGTCCATGGGCGAAGAACGCAAGCCGGAGCTCGATGCCGTCATGGAACGGCTGGTCAAGCGCCATGGACCCGAGCGTGCGGAGCGCATCGCGAAGTCGAACTTCAACATGCTGATCTTCCCCAATCTCGTGGTGCTCGACATCATGTCGGTATCACTGCGCACGTTCTACCCGCGTTCGCCCGACCAGATGGACGTCACCGGCTGGGCACTGGGCCCATCGGAAGAGACACCGGTGCTGCGGGCCACGCGGCTGGACAACTTCCTTGAGTTCATCGGGCCCGGAGGCTTCGCGACGCCGGATGACGTCGAGATGCTGGAGCACTGCCAGAAAGGCTATGCGAACAGCAAGGAAACCGGGTGGAACGACATCTCCAAGGGAATGTCGCCGGGTTTTGAGATCACGCACAAGGACGAACTGCAGATGCGGGTCTTCTGGGAACGCTGGCACGAGCGCGTGAGCGCCACTAATCAACCCGCGTGAGGCTACCCATGCAACCCTTGCGATACAAGCAGATCGGCTACGTGGCCCTGGATGTGACCGACTTGGAGCGGTCCATCGCGTTTTACCGGGACGTCGTCGGTCTAAAGCTCGAAAGTTCGGACGCTCAGGTGGCATACTTCCGCTGCAGCGGCGATCACCACAACCTCGTGTTGTACGCGGCCCCTGAAGCGGGGTTGCGCCGGGTGGGGTTCATGCTGGAAGAGCCGGGCGCCGTCGGGCCCGCGCGCGAGTACATCCAGTCTCTCGGTTGGCAGGTGCAAACCCTGGATCGCGCCCAGGCCGAGGAACTGCACCAAGGCGAAACCATTCGGTTCCGACTGCCCACTCACAGCCTCGAGTTCGAGTTCTACGGAACGATAGCCTCCGCTGCCACGCCGTGGGAGCCCACGGTCGCCAAGATCGCCCGGCTTGGCCATTGCGTGATCGGCGCCGGGAAGAAGGACCAGGTCGTCAAGCAGCTGATCGAGCAGCTGAATTTCCGCGTCTCCGACAACTTCGGGGAAGCGGTGACGTTCATGCGCTGCTTCCCGAATCCGTATCACCACTCCTTCGGCGTCAGCCGGACCGATGTCGACCGGTTCCACCACGTCAACTTCATGGTGTCCGATATCGACGACGTGGGCCGCGCAACGAACCGGCTGAAGAAGAACAACGTGGAAATCGTGTTCGGCCCTGGCCGCCACGACATCTCGGACTCGATCTTCCTGTACTTCCTCGACCCCGATGGCCTCACCGTGGAGTACAGCTTCGGCATGGAGGAGTTCGACGAGCACGAGCCGCGGACTGCCCGGATGTTGCCGACCAAGCCGGAAGTGCTCGATTCGTGGGGCGGCGCGCCTACACCGCGAATGGGCAAGCAGGGACTCATCGCCAAACAAGAGCCTGTCAAAGGGTAGAGGGACGTGGACAGAATGAACAACTCAATCCTGGCAGGGACCGTCAGTCGGACGGAGGTCGAAAATTTCCTCTACCACGAAGCGCAGTTGCTGGACGACTGGAACCTTCGCGACTGGGAGGCCTTGTTCACGCCGGACGGCTCCTACTTCGTGCCGACGACCGGCGCGCCGGAAAATGCCTCGCCGACGGACACCCTCTTTTATGTCGCGGACGACCGTTTCCGCATCGGCGAGCGGGTGGCTCGCCTGATGAAGAAGGGCGCGCACGCGGAGTATCCCCGCTCCAGAACACGCCACATGATCATGAACGTCCGCATCGAAAGCCGGGCCGAAGGCGAGGTGATCGTGCAGTCGTCCTTCATGGTGCATCGGTCGAAGGACAGCGCGAGCAGCATGTATGTGGGCCACTATCGGCATTGCCTCGCGGTCGTCGACGGACAGCTGAAGATCCGGGAGAAGCGCTGCACGCTCGACACGGACACGCTGCGTCCGTTGGGGCGAATCAGCATCGTGCTGTGAGCGATCGCATGTCCAATCGCTTCGACGGTCAGGTCGCCGTGGTCACCGGTGCCGGCCAGGGGATCGGCCGCGCCATCGCGCATCGCCTCGCAAGCGAAGGAGCTTCGTTGGTCATCGCAGACCTGCTGCCCGACGAGCTGCACACGACGCGCGACGAACTTGCCCAGTGGGGGCGGGACGTCGAGATCGTGAGCGGTGACCTTTCGCAAGAGAGCGGCGCCGAGGCCCTCCGCAATATATCGCTGGCCCGATTCGGGCGCGTCGACATCCTGGTGAACAACGCCGGCGGCGGCGTCATCGCGCCGTTCCTCAGTCACACCCCTGACACCTTGCGCGCCACGATCGATCGCAATCTCTGGACGCTGCTGTGGGTGACCCGTGCGTTTCTGCCGGGCATGGTCGAACATGGCTACGGCCGGATCGTGAACCTCGGAGCCGACTCGGTGCGCAACGGCCTGGACAACCACGCCGCCTACAACGCTGCCAAGGGCGGCATGCACGGCTTGACGACGGGGTTGGCCCGCGAGTTCGCCACGAGCGGTGTCACTGTGAACACGGTCGCGCCCTGTGCGGTCGCGACGCAGAAGTTCCGTAAGGCAATGACCGAACGCCCGCAAGCTGTCGCTCCTTATCTGAGCGTCATTCCGATGGGGCGCCCGGCCGAAGAGGAGGAAGTCGCCTCGATGGTCGCTTATCTCGCCTCGCGCGAAGCTTCCTTCATCACGGGCCAGGTCGTCAGCGTCAACGGCGGAAGCACGATGCTATGAGCGCAGCCCCATCAGCGATCGACATCCACACCCACGTGGTACCGGAGAACTTCCCGGCCTACGCGGGCATGGGTGGCGGCGCCCAATGGCCATCGATGGCGCCGGCGCAAGCCTGCCACAAGCACGTCAGTTTGAACGGGAGCGTCTACCGCACGGTGTCTCATCAGTGCTGGGATTGCGCCGTGCGAAGCGCCGACATGGCCGCCATGGCCGTTTCGCGGCAAGTTCTGTCGCCCATGCCGGAGCTGTTGTCGTACTGGATCCCGCTGGAAGACGGCCGGGCGATGTGTCGCTATCTGAACGAGATCATTGCGGAATTCGTGGCACTGGAGCCAGCGAGGTTCGCTGGCCTGGGCGCGGTGCCGCTGCAGAATGTAGACGCAGCGATCGCCGAACTCGACCATGCCCGGCATGCGTTGAAACTGGCGGGAGTGGAAATCGGGACCAATGTGAATGGTGTCGCCATTGGCGACGCCCGCTTCGAACCTTTCTTTGCCGCCGCGGAGGCCATGGGCGCCGCGATCTTTGTCCACCCGCTGCGACCCTGCGGCATGGATCGGCTCGTCGGTCCAGCCCTCCTGGAGCAGGTGCTTGCTTTCCCGGGAGAAACGGCGCTCGCGGCGGCATCGATGATCACTGGGGGGACGCTGGCGCGCCATCCCAAGCTCCGGATTGCCTTCAGTCACGGCGGGGGCAGCCTGCAGGCACTTCTACCCCGGCTGCAGCACGGGTGGAAGACATTCGCGAAGCTTCGCGATGAGGCGGCCATCGAACCCGTCGCAGCAGCCCGTTCCATGTACTACGACAGCCTGGTTTACGACGCTGCGTCTCTTCGCCGTGTGCTGGAGGTATTCGGGGCTACCCAGGTAATGGTCGGGTCGGACTATCCGTTCGCGATCATGGATAAGCGGCCGCTGGACGGCATCCAGGCACTGGCCCTTGACGACGCCAACCGCGAACTGCTGCTTTGGAAAAATGCCAGTCGGTGGCTGGGGGAGAGCCCGCATTGAACTCAGCTACCTTCCGCATTGCGGTCGCGGGAAGTGATGTTTCATATTCCTGCGAATCAGCGGACACGCTCCTGCGCTCGGGCCTGCGTGGCGGCATTGGCCTGTCCTACGAATGCAATGCGGGCTCGTGCGGCACATGCAAGATCGAGGTACTCGAGGGCGAAGTCGAGGACCTCTGGCCGCAGGCACCGGGCCTGAGCGAGAAGGACAGGCAGCGTGGCCGGCGGCTTGCCTGCCAAAGTGTTCCGCAATCGGATTGCACTATCAAATCCCGGCTTGCCGACCAATACATCGCGCGCCACGCGCCCACCCGCCAATGGGCCAGGCTAACCGACGTCCGCTCCGTCACTCACGACATCGGTGAGTTCACGTTCAAGACCGAAGGCGCCGCGTTGTTCCAGTGCGGGCAGTACGCGATGGTTCGCCTCCCGGGGACGAGGGGTCCCCGCGCGTATTCGATGTCGAACACGTCCAACAGCGATGGCGTCTGGAAATTCATGATTCGACGCACACCGACCGGTGCGGTGAGCAATGCTCTTTTTCAGCTGCCTGTGGACAGCCACATCGAACTGGATGGGCCGTACGGTCTGGCATATCTGCGAGAGGAGTCGCCGCGGGACATCGTGTGCGTCGCTGGCGGATCCGGCATTGCGCCGATGGTGTCCATCCTCGACGGGGCGCGTGACACCGACAGTTTGCGAAAAGTCGGGGCATGGCTGTTTTACGGCGGCCGGGGCCCGTCGGACGTCCCTGCGATCGACACCATTCTCGCGTCCCACCATCTGGAAATTGGCCTGGAGTGGCACCCCGTGATTTCGGTGCCCGCGCTGGCGGAAGGCGGCAATTGGGGCGGCGAAGTCGGCTTCGTGCACGACATGCTGCCGCACAAGTTGCCGAAACCACTTCACGAGTACGAGTTCTATTTCGCGGGACCACCGCCGATGATCGAAGCGACGGTCCGCCTGCTTGTCGTGGGTCACAAGGTTCCCATGACGCAACTTCACTACGACCGATTTTTCTGACGGCCATGGACCAACCAGAACTTGCCCTCTGCCAAGCCTCGGATGTGGAGGAGGGGTGCGCGCTGCGCGTCGAGATCGAGGGACATCCTCCGTTCGCCGTCTACCGGCTCGATGGCGAGTACTACGCCAGCGACGACACCTGCTCACATGGAGAAGCCTCGCTCTCGGAAGGCACCGTCGAAGACGGCCAGGTCGAGTGCCCCTGGCACAGCGGCCGGTTCTGCCTGAAGACTGGCGCAGCGCTCACCTTCCCCGCCGTCGTTCCCATTCGCGTTTATCCCGTTTCCATCAAGGACGGCACCGTTCACATCCGACCAGAGGCAGCTAAATGACAAATCTCTCGACCTTGGCGCATATCCAGAGCGCAGCCATTGCGTTGCGTGAGGCACGCGCCGACCGCAGGCCCATAGGACCCGTGTCGACGGGCTTCGATGTCCAAGGCCTTGAAGCGGCCTACGCGGTCGCCGGATTGAACACACAGGCACGGCTCGCCTCGGGCGCCCGCATCGTGGGGAAGAAGGTGGGCCTGACGTCCAAGGCCGTGCAGCAGCAGCTGGGCGTCGATCAGCCGGACTTCGGCGTGCTGTTCGACGATATGGAATTTCTCAGCGGACAAGAGGTCGACACCAAGTTGCTGATGCAGCCGAAGGTGGAAGCCGAGGTCGCTTTTGTGGTGGGACGCGACCTGACTGGCAAGACGCCCAGCTGGTCCGAGTTCATCGGGAGCATGGCGTACGCCCTCCCTGCACTGGAGATCGTCGACAGTGCGATCGCCGACTGGAAGATCAGTCTGGTCGATACCGTGGCCGACAACGCCTCCTGTGGCGTCTACGTGCTCGGCGACCAGCCTGTGGCAATCGGCGCTCTGGCCCTTGGCGAAATCGGCATGCAGATGACCCGCAACGGCCAGGTGATCTCTGTCGGCACGGGCGCTGCATGTCTGGGGCATCCGCTGCGCGCAGCCTATTGGCTCGCGCGAAAGATGGCGGAGCTCGGTGCGGAACTTCGCGCCGGGGAAGTCATTCTTTCGGGAGCACTCGGTCCCATGGTGCCTATTGCCGCGGGCGAATCCATCCACGCCGACCTCGGACCTCTGGGTTCCGTTGCCTGCCGCATGACCTGAAGGAACGGAATTGAACCGCAAACTCAAGGCTGCCATCATCGGCAGCGGCAACATCGGCACGGACTTGATGATCAAGATCCTGTGTCATGGCAAGAACATCGAGATGGGTGCGATGGTGGGAATCGACGCAGCTTCCGATGGTCTCGCGCGCGCGACTCGCATGGGGGTTCCCGTCACCCACGAAGGCGTGGAGGGCTTGATGCGCATGCCGGTATTTCCGGACATCGATGTCGTCTTCGACGCCACCAGCGCAGGTGCGCACGTCCACAACGACAAACTGCTGCGCGCAGCGCGCCCCGAGCTGCGCCTGATCGACCTGACGCCGGCAGCGATTGGCCCCTACTGTGTGCCGGTCGTGAACGGCCAGCAGCACCTCGATGCGCCGAACGTCAACATGGTCACGTGCGGGGGACAGGCAACGATTCCCATGGTGGCCGCGGTCAGCCGCGTGGCCAAGGTGCACTACGCGGAGATCGTGGCATCCATCGCCAGCAAGTCCGCGGGTCCGGGCACGCGGGCCAACATCGACGAATTCACCGAAACCACTTCGCGCGCCATCGAGAGTGTGGGCGGTGCGGCCAAGGGCAAGGCCATCATCGTGATGAATCCCGCCGAGCCTCCACTCATCATGCGCGACACCGTGTTCGTGCTGAGCGAATTCGCATCCGAGGAAGAAATCACGGAGTCGATCGAGCGGATGGCAGCGGACGTGCAAGCGTACGTACCGGGCTACCGCCTGAAGCAGAAGGTGCAGTTCGACCGCATCGAAGCCGACAGGCCCATCCGTATCCCGGGCGTAGGTGAGCGGATGAGTGGCCTGAAAACCTCCATCTTCCTGGAAGTGGAGGGCGCGGCGCACTACTTGCCGGCCTATGCCGGCAACCTGGACATCATGACCAGTGCCGCATTGGCCACCGCCGAGCGCATGGCTGCGGGCATGCGTGCCACGGCCGCAGTTGCAGCCTACTGCTAAGGACAAGTCCATGAACGGCAAGAAGATCTACATCGCGGACGTGACCCTGCGCGATGGCAGCCACGCCATTCGCCATCAATACAGCGTGGCACACACGCGCCAGATCGCGCAGGCCCTTGACGAGGCCGGCGTTGATTCCATCGAAGTTGCCCATGGCGATGGTCTGCAGGGCGGCAGTTTCAACTACGGTTTCGGCGCCCACACCGACCTCGAGTGGATCGAGGCGGCGGCCTCGGTCGTCAAACGCGCCAAGATCGCCACGCTGCTGCTTCCCGGCATCGGCACCGTGCATGACCTGAAGGCGGCTTTTGACACGGGCGCCCGAATCGTGCGAGTCGCGACGCACTGCACGGAAGCCGATGTTTCGAAGCAGCATATCGAATACGCGCGCTCGCTCGGCATGGACACGGTCGGCTTTCTGATGATGAGCCACATGACCGAACCCGGCGCGTTGGCGAAACAAGCCAAACTCATGGAGAGCTACGGTGCCACGTGCGTGTACGTGGTGGACTCCGGTGGCGCGCTGGGGATGTCGGATGTACGCGACCGCTTCCGGGCGTTCAAGGACATCCTCAAGCCGGAAACATTGACCGGCATGCATGCGCACCACAACCTGAGCCTCGGCGTGGCGAACAGCATCGTGGCGGTGGAAGAGGGTTGTGATCGCGTCGATGCAAGCCTGGCCGGGATGGGCGCTGGCGCCGGCAACGCACCGCTCGAAGTATTTATCGCCGCCATTTCACGCCTGGGCTGGAAGCACGGATGCGATGTGCGGAAGCTGATGGATGCGGCTGATGACATCGTTCGGCCGTTGCAGGATCGCCCTGTCCGTGTTGACCGCGAAACGCTGGCCTTGGGCTATGCGGGCGTTTACTCGAGTTTCCTGCGACACGCCGAAGCGGCCGCCGCGAAGTACAACCTGAAGACAGTAGACATCCTGGTGGAGCTGGGCAAGCGACGAATGGTGGGCGGCCAGGAAGACATGATCGTTGACGTGGCGCTGGACCTCACGAAAGAGACTGCGTGATGACAGACGCCAAAACCACCCCCCGCGGCCCTTGCACGGGCATCCGCGTCATTGAACTTGCGGCGATGATTTCGGGGCCTTACTGCGGCCAGATGCTGGCCCAGTTGGGCGCGGAAGTCATCAAGGTCGAGCCTCCGGGCGGCGACCTGCTGCGCCAATCCCGCCCCGTCTATCGGGACCTCGGCGCGCTGTTCACGCACCATAATGGGGGCGGAAAAAAAAGCATTGGAATTGACCTGACCACGACTGCGGGCCGCGAGTTGGCGCGCGACCTGATTGCTGGTGCAGATGTCGTGCTGGAGAACTTTCGGCCGGGCGTGATGGAGAAGCTCGGGCTTGGCTACGAAACGCTTTCGGCTGTGAATCCCCGACTGATCCACGTGTCGATCACCGGCTATGGGCAGGATGGTCCTTACGTGAAACGCCCGGCTTACGACCAAGCGATCCAGGCGCTTTCGGGCTACATGTGGGTGCAGGGCGAAAACCAGAAGCCCGAACCCATTCGGAGCACGATCGTAGACAGGCTGTCAGGCGTGACCGCTTGCCATGGTGTCCTTGCGGCGCTGTTGCACCGGGAGCGCACTGGGGAAGGTCAGCAGGTTTCCGTTCCCCTGATGGACGCATTCATGGCTGTCATCCTGCCAGGAAGTACCAACAACGAGACCTTTCTGGATGCGAAGCTTGATCACTACGAGCCGCGAAAGATCTACCAACCGGTACCGACGAGCGACGGTTATGTCATGGGCCACATCCAGACCGACGCGCAGTTCGAAGCCTGCGCAAAGATGTTCGGACGCGAAGACCTCCTGTCTGATCCTCGATTCAAGGGCGTGGGAAACCGGCTGTCCAACATCGAAGCCATGTGGAGTGAGATGGCCGTCAATGCCAAAGAGATGACAACCGATCTAGTGATCGAGCTGGCCGTGGCGAACGACGTCCCGTTGAACAAAGTCAACCGCGTCCAGGAAGTGATGCGGGACCCTCAAGCCCTGCACAACGAGACCTTCGTCGAGTTCGAAGACCCCGAGTACGGGCGCATGCGCCAGCTAAATTTCCCGGTCAAGTTCTCCGCTACGCCCGGCTCGGCGAAAGTCCGTGCACCCAAGCTGGGTGAGAACACCGATGAGATCCTGCGCAACGCCGGAATCTCCGACGAGCGCATCGCCGACCTGCGCGGCAAGCGTATCGTGAGCTGAATCCCCCATTTTTTTGACGGAGTTGCAGAATTGAAAGTCCTTGTTGCAGTGAAGCGCGTCGTCGACGCGAACGTGCCCGAACTTACGAGGTCGCTGTGAACCCAGTAAGTAATTACGACGAGGTGATGCAGTGCGCGGGACGCGAGATCGGTGTGAGCGATTGGGTTGTGATCGATAAGTCGTTGATCAACCGTTTTGCAGATATCACCCTTGATCGCTATTGGGTCCACGTCGATCCGGAGAGGGCCAGTCGCGAACTGCCGGACGGAAAGACAATTGCGCACGGGCTGCTGATCCAGAGCCTCGTTCCCGCCCTTTCGGCCAAGGTCATGTCACCCGGCTCGTATGCGAGCGCTCGCAGCTACGGGACCAACCGTGTCCGGTATCCGGCATCTGCCCAGGTGGGTGACCGCGTTCGCCTGCACACCAGGCTGACGAAAGTGAAATCCACAGACAAGGGCGTGCTGGTAACTCTCGAGCACAGCATGGAAATCGAGGGGAAAGCTGCCCCTGCGATGGCAGCGGAAGGCCTCACGCTCTATCTCGGATTGAAGGAGTTGCTCAAGTGAGATTTCAAGGCAAAGTAGCACTGATCACCGGTGCTTCAGACGGGATCGGGCTGGCAACGTCACGCATGTTTGCTGCCGAAGGCGCAAAGGTGTTCATGGTGGCTCGGGAAAAGAGCAGACTCGCGCGAGCAGTAGCCGACGTGGGCAGTTCTGCGGTGGCGCTTCCCGGTGACGCGACGGAGCCAGCTGCGGTATCGGAGTTGGTCGACCGGGTCATGCAGGAGGCAGGCCGTCTCGACATCCTGGTCAATGGGGTCGGCGGTAGTACCGTCGTTGCCAAAGCTGGGAGTTTGGTAGAGGAGATGTCGCTTGAGGATTGGCGACTGTTGTACGGTTTCAACCTGGACCCCATGTTCCTGTTCACCAAGGCGGCGATTCCGATCATGAAGAAACAAGGAGGCGGCAAGATCGTCAACCTGTCCTCCCTGGCCAGTCGCGGCACGAGCGGGATGATCAGCGCAGCCTATGTTGGGTCAAAGGCCGCGGTCACGGCCGTAACCCGCAAGTTGGCCTTCGAACTCGGGCCGCATGGGATCAACGTGAATTCGATTTCGCCTGGGTTCACCCTGTCCGAGCGGATGCGCCCGACCTGGGATCGGCTTGGATTCTCCGGTCAGGCGGAACTGCGCAACCGGATTCCGCTGCGCCGTGTGGGCACGCCGGAAGACCAGGCGCGTGTGATTTGTTTCTTATGTTCCCCGGATTCCGAATTTGTCACCGGCGTCAATATCGACGTCACAGGCGGCCAGTAGTTCAGGCTGTGATTTCCCGGACGTAGTCAGCGACCGAGCCCGCGTGGCTCGAGATCCCCGCGCCGAGTACGGAATTCCAGTGCATCTCGGAGCCATGTGCCATTCGCCATTCGTGGAGGCGACGGGTGTAAAGCTGCAAGTCATATTCTTCGGTGACGCCAATGGCTCCGTGCACTGCGTGTGCGATCGAAGCCACAAGTTGTGCGGCCTCGCTCGTACGTGACTTGGCCGCGGCGCAAGCGATGGTTCTCGGCATCAGTGGATAGCCCGCAAATGCAGCTTCTGCGGCGATGGAAGATGCAGCGACATGCTCGGCCATCACGCTGAGCTGGTGCTGGATGGCCTGGAACTTGCCGATGGCCTTGCCAAACTGGACTCGGTCATTGGCGTATTGCATCGTGAGGTCGAACGCAGCCTTCATGGCCCCCGCAAGCAAGCCGGCGTGCAACAACGCAGCCAAGGGTTGAAGCTCCGCCGGTCCTGCGCGCGGTTCGAGTGCCGTGCCGACACCCTGTTTCCACCGGAAGCTTGCTACCGTGCTGGCATGTATGCCCGTGACGGAAATCTCTGCATCAGCCGTCGTAAAGAGCAGTACTTGATCGTCCATCTGGCCCAGGACATGCGACGCCACGGTTCCGGCCGGGACGTGGGGGGCGCGCACCTCCCCATCCAGCTCAGTCAGGCTCGGTGCGAAGGTTAGCAAGGCTCGAGGCGGCAATCCTGTACGCACAATGAGCCTGGAAGCGATCGTTTGAAGGAGAGGGACAGGCACTGCATGCCCTCCGCACAAAAAGGCAATGGGAAAGAGGTCCGACAAGGTCGCGCCGCCGCCTCCCTCATCTTCGGCGGCGAGGAGGTCGAAAAAACCGCTGTCTGCCAGCGCGTCGATCAAGGCACCGGCGCGCTGTCCGCTTTCGACTGCCCGGAGGGTGGCCGGCGTGCAATGATCAACGAGGATGGCTTCGATAGCTTCAGCAAACATGGAGTGTCCTAACGAAGGCCGAGGCCGCGCGCGATCATTCCGCGGAGGATTTCGCGCGTTCCGCCGCGCAGAGAAAAAGTGGGGGCCATCTGGCTGACGTATGCGCTCGCACGCAAGAGGTCATCATCGACCCGCAGGCCCGGCGTGGCAGTTAGTGCAGCTTCGACGAAGGCGGGAATGCTCTGTTCGAATTCCGTGCCGATGTCCTTGACAAGTGCGGCCTCGACAACGGGACTCTCCCCCCGGGCAAGCTTCGCCGTGACCGCTATCGACATATGCCTCAGCGTAAACAGGTGCGCCGCGAAGCGGCCGATGGCCTGTGCGTGCTGCTCAAACTCTCCCCTGTCCTTCAGCCATGTTATCCATCGGTCCAGCAGCACGATGCTGGAATACAGCCGCTCTGGTCCGCTGCGCTCGAAAGCGAGTTCTGCATTCACCTGATGCCAGCCCTGCCCTTCGTCACCGATCAGCGCGTCCATCGGCAGTTCGACTTCGTCGAAGAACAACTCGCTGAAGTGGGAGTCGCCGGTGAGATCACGTATGGGGCGCACCGTCACGCCTGGCAGCTTCAAGTCGACAATGAACTGCGAAAGTCCCTTCTGACGGTCCGCTGGGTCTCCCGATGTACGAACCAGGGCAATCACGAAGTCGCACCTGTGGCCATTGGTTGTCCAGATTTTTCGACCTGTCAAACGCCAGTGCCCATTGGCTTGAAGCGTCGCGCGGGAGCCCACGCTTGCGAGATCGGATCCGGAGTTGGGTTCGCTCATTCCGATGCCAAAAAAAATCTCGCCGCGGCATATGCGTGGGAGATAGTTCCGCTTTTGCTCGTCGGTGCCGAAGCGCAGGATGAGCGGGCCGCTTTGGCGGTCAGCGATCCAGTGCGCCCCGACCGGTGCGCCGGCGGTCAGAAGCTCTTCGACAAGAACGAAACGGTCGAAGGCGTCGAGATTGGCGCCACCGTAGGCCTCGGGAAGCGTGACTCCGACCCATCCACGCTTTGCAAGCTGGCGGCTGAAGGTGGCGTCGAAGGCCATCCACGATCTGGAACGCAGGTCTGCAGGCATGCCCTCCACGTGTTGCTTCAGGAAACCCTTGACGTCCTGGCGGAACGCCTCGCTTCGCGCCGGAATCGCCGACAGGCGAAAGTTGTCAAGAAGTTGGCTCATGGTCTTGGATCGTGGAAACGCAAGGCTAACATCGCGCTGCCTGAAGTCCAATAGCGATTCGCTTCGACGCCATAGCGATTTCGAATGGCGGTCAACCGAAACTGTATTGGACGCGCGCTTCGGGTCAACATACGCTTTGTCAACTGGAGAGAACATGTCGAAATTCCTTATCTACGAACAGCGCGATGCGGTTGTCACGCTGACCATGAATCAGCCTGAGCAGCGCAATCCGCTAACGGGCAACACGGCGGTTTCTGAGTTCCTCGAGGCAATCGATCGCATCCATGACGACCATTCGGTGCGTTGCGTAATCCTCACCGCCAATGGCCCCACTTTTTCGGCTGGCGGTGACATCCGTGAAATGAAACGGCAAGCCACGCCGGAAGTGACCGAGATGCGAATTCGGCAGGACTACAGACGGGGTATTCAGCGACTGCCGCTCGCACTGTTCAACCTTGAAGTCCCGGTGATCGCGGCAATCAATGGCCATGCCCTTGGCGCCGGACTGGACCTGGCTTGCATGTGCGACATCCGGATCGCCTCGGAGAAGGCGAAGTTCGCGGAGAGCTTCGTCAAGCTGGGGATCATTCCCGGCGACGGCGGGGCCTGGTTGCTGCCTCGCGTAATCGGACTTTCACGCGCAGCCGAATTGGCCTACACCGGTGAAACGATCGATGCGCAGCAGGCGCTGGCCTGGAACCTAGTATCCCGCGTCGTTCCGCACGAAGACCTGTTGGGGACGGCGAACGACCTGGCTGCGCGCATCACGGCCAACCCCGCCCATGCCTTGCGCCTGACGAAACGGCTTATGCGAGAGGGACTTGATACCAGTTTGGCGAACTTGCTTGAACTCTCTGCCGTCTTCCAGGCGATTTCGCACAAGACTGCCGACCATTCCGAAGCGGTCAACGCTTTCCTCGAGAAGCGCCCACCGGTTTTCGGTGCCGGCGGCCTGTGACTAGGTTGCGGTTTTGGCGGCTATGATACGTGGATGGACCTGCGACGAATCCGGTATTTCACAGTGCTCGCGGAGACGCTGAATTTCAGCCGCGCCGCGGAAAGGTTGCACATAGCGCAGCCAGCCCTCTCGGTATCGATTCAGAAGCTGGAAGCGGAGCTGGGGACCAAGCTTTTCGATCGCACGCCCACTGGAGTTCAGTTGACGGTAAGTGGCGAGGCCGTGTTGCTGGACGCGCGGCGGCTCTTGCATCACGGCGAGCGGATCAAGCGGACGGCTGGCGGCCTTGTCCAGGGGACGAAGGGATTGCTTCGCATCGGTTTTGTCGGCTCGGCGGTCTATCGGCTGCTCCCGGCCCTTGTTCCTCGTTTCCGCGCGCTTTATCCCGAAATCGACCTCGAGCTTCGGGAAGCGACTTCGGTGCGGATCATCGAAATGCTGGCTGAAGGATCGCTCGATGTAGGCATCGTCCGGACGCCTTTGCTGGGCCAGCTCTCGGGTGCCAGGTTGAGTCCGCTGCAGCGCGACCGCTTCGTGGTCGCCGCCCCGCGCGAGCATTGGCTGGGCCAGCGCGCGTCGGTATCGATGCGCGAGCTTGCGAACGAGAAGTTCGTCATGTATTCGTCGTCGGAGGCTGCGGGGCTGCGTGCTGCGGCGCTCGCTGCCTGCCAAGCCGCAGGATTCCTGCCGGAGGTCGCCCAGGTGGCCATCCAGATTCCCACTGTTCTGGCTCTGGTGGCCAGCGGTCTCGGAATTGCGCTGGTCCCAGACGTCATGAGTCTCCATCGCCAGGAAGACCTGGCTTACGTCGAGATCGATGACTTGTCGGAGGCGGGCCACAATTCGCTTTCACTGGCCTATCGCGACGGATCGGAGGGTGCTGTGGCTAGAAGCTTCATCGACTTCGCCTGTGAACACTGTGGGCCATTGGGTATGCCTGGGAAAGACTAATGGGAAAGATCATCAGCGGACAGCGCCAGCTGGGTACCGACGAACTTCAAGCGCGCGCGAGGCAAGCCGCGGCCGGTTTTGCGAAGCTGGGCGTTTCGGTCGGCGACACCATCGTGCTCTACCTGCGAAACGATTTCGCGCTGATCGAGGCCAGCCTGGCGGCAGGCATGGTGGGCGCCTACCCGGTTCCCGCCAATTGGCACTTTACGGCTGACGTAGCGGCCTATCTGTTCGAGGACACCGGGGCCAAGGTTGTCGTGATCCATGCTGACTTCCTGCCCAGGATCGGAATGTCCATTCCGCCGGGCGTCAAAGTGCTCGTGGTGCCGACTCCCGGTGAAGTACAAGAAGCCTACGGGGTGACGGCCAGCACCGAAGTCCCGCGTGATCGGACGAACTGGAACGAGTGGCTTTCCGGCTTTGGGCCCATCGAACGGGCGCAGGCCACCGCTCCGGGCACGATGATCTATACCTCGGGCACGACTGGGCGCCCGAAAGGCGTGCGGCGGTTACAGCCGACCGCAAAGCAGGCCGAACTGGGGACGCACATCTGGAACACCACATTCGGATTCGACCGAATCGAGCCGTCAAGTCTCGTCACTGTGGTCACCGGGCCGATGTATCACTCGGCGCCAAACTCATACGGCATCCTCGCGACCAGGTTGGGGTGTACGGTGATCCTCCAGCCGAAGTTCGATGCGCTGGAGATGCTCGCGTTGATCGAGCGTCACCGTGTGACCCACCTCCACATGGTGCCGATCATGTTCAACCGGTTGCTGAAGCTGGACGCGGCCGATCGCCAACGCTACGACCTGTCTTCACTGCAGTTCGTCGTTCACTCGGCCGCGCCGATCTCGCCCATAGTGAAGCGCGAAATGATTGATTGGTGGGGGCCTTTGATATTTGAATACTACGGTACAAGCGAGACGAGCATTCTGGCCTCTTGTGGTCCCCAGAAATGGATCGAACATGCTGGCACGGTGGGTAAACCGCTTCCTGATGTCGACATGCAGATATTGCTCGATGACGGCAGCTTTGCGCCGGCAGGCGCCAGCGGGCAGATCGGTGTGCGGACCCCTCAGCGCGCCGGCTTCTCGTACCATCGCGACGACGCCAAGCGCGAGCGCGCATCTCGCAATGGGTATTTCCTGACGGGCGATATAGGTTTCCTCGACGGCGATGGGTTCCTCTTTCTCTGCGACCGCGCCACCGACATGGTGATCTCCGGGGGCGTGAACATCTATCCGGCGGAGGTCGAAGCCGAGCTGCACAAAATGCCCGGCGTCAAGGATTGCGCGGTGTTCGGAATGCCGGACGACGAATTTGGGGAAGCAGTCTGCGCAGTGGTCGAAGTGCAGGCTGGCACCGACATGACCGCCGATGACGTCAAGGCTTATCTACGGAGCCGAATTGCGGGGTTCAAGGTACCCCGTCGCATCGAATTCGGTCGTGACCTTCCGCGCGAAGACTCCGGCAAGATCTTCAAGAGAAAGCTCAGGGAGTCATACTGGGTCCACACGGGACGGAAGATCTAGGCAGCTGCCTTTCAACGTGATCAGATCAATAAGCGACCCCTGACGACAGAAGATCGTCCACTTCCGATTCGGACAAACCCCAGCCGGACAATGCCGCGCGAAGGTTTACCCCGGGCTCCGAGCCTGCTCTGGGGACGTCAGCCGGGGTACGACTGAATCGCGGCGCTGGCGCCGGCTGCAGGATTCCGTCGACCTCGACGAAGGTGCCACGGGCCTTGTTATGCGGGTGCGCTGCCGCTTCCTTCATGTCGAGTACTGGTGCGAAGCAAATCTCTGTCTGGCCAAGGATCGCGTCCCATTCGTCTCGCGTCTTGGTCATGAAGATCTCTGCAAATCGGCGCCGGATTTCCGGCCAATTTGACCGATCTGTACGAACGGGTAGAGAGCCGTCATTCAAACCCAGGACCTGCAACAGTGCGTCGTAGAACTGCTGTTCAGCGGCACCGATGCTTATGTATTTACCGTCTGACGTTCGGTACACACCGTAGTGCGGCGAGTTGCCACCCAGCGCTTCCTCGCCCCGTCCTCTCCACCTGTCCGCTGCGATGTAACCGTAGAAAAACGTCATGAGTGATGCGGCGCCATCGACCATGGCAGCGTCGACCACTTGGCCACGGCCCGATCGCGCTGCCTCCATCAACGCGCAAACGACACCGAACGCCAGGTACATGCCCCCACCCCCAAGATCACCGATGAGGTTGAGCGGCACTATCGGAGGTTGACCTCTTTCACCAATGGCATCGAGCACACCAGCCAAGGCGATGTAGTTGATGTCGTGGCCGGGGACTTGCGCAAGCGGCCCGTCCTGGCCCCAGCCTGTCATGCGGCCATAGACCAGCCGGGGATTGATCTCGAGCAATGGCTCCGGTCCGAGGCCGGCCCGTTCCATCACGCCGGGCCGAAAGCCCTCGATCAAGGCGTCAGCCTGTGAGGTCAGGCGCCTGACGAGTGCGGCGCCTTCCGGCTTCTTGATGTCGATGGCGACCGCCTGTCGATTCCGGTCCAGCAGGGTGAAGCGGGGCTCCAGCGCACGAAATCTCGCTTGAGGTCGGTCGATCCGCAGCACCTTCGCACCCATGTCGGCAAGCATCATGGCCGCGAAGGGTCCCGGTGCGAGCCCTGCGAATTCGATCACCTTGATGCCTTGAAGAGGTCCCACCTGCGTTACTACGCCGGGGTCAGGATGGAGCCGCCGCACACGGAGATGCATTGACCGGTCACAAAGCTGGAAAGGTCCGTGGCCAGGAATTCGACGACGTTGGCGCAATCCTCCGGCTCTCCCGCCCGGCCAAGAGGGATGCGCTCGACGTCCTTCGACGTGCCTAGATTTCGTTGTTGCGCGGTGTGTTTCATGCGTGACGAGAGGATGAGTCCAGGCGCGATGCAGTTGGCGCGAATCCCGAAGGATCCGAGCTCCATCGCAAGGTTGCGGGTGAAGTGAGTCACCGCTGCCTTCGCCGCGCCATAGAGCGCAAACCGTCCGCCGGCGACCACGTTTCGAGCGGCAGCCGACGATACATTGATGATGACGCCCGACCTTTGGGCCTTCATATGCGGTATGGCAGCCTGGCAGCAAAAAATTGCATTCATCAGGTTGGCGTCCAGCGTAGTGCGGATGTCCTCTTCCGGCACCACTGATGCGTGGCTGCGCTCGATGGGAGTCAGTAGTCCACCGGCGTTGTTGACGATGATGTCGACACGGCCGAGCTCGCTTACCGTGCGCTCCAAGAGCAGTTCGGCTTGATCGCGCTTGGAGAGGTCGCCCTGGAAGTCGATGGCTCGCCGGCCAAGTGCCAGAACCTCTTCGCGAACGGAAGGAGCGCCAAGTTCTTCCCCGTAGCGTTCCGCGCCCCTAAGGTCGATGTCGGCAATCGCAATGTCAGCGCCTAACTTCGCGAGGCGAAGCACGTAAGCCCGCCCGAGCCCGCGAGCGCCGCCGGTGACGATCGCGACTTTCCCTTGAAGGCTCATTGCGTTTTACTCCGAATTCATGGAATCAAGCCGGTAAAGGCGACGCATGATGGCTGGCGATCTTCCAACTCGTTCCCGAAAGCACGAGCGTAAGCGTGAGCCGGTAGCGGGCCGCCGGTCCGTTTACCCGACGGAAGGCAACGAAGCCTCCTGTTGATATCACCGTAGGAGCCAGCAACTGCACGGACTGCTCTTCGAGATTGACGAGAAGTGGCACAGTAGGCAAGGCTTCGAAGTAGGCGCGGATGCCGTCGACTCCCGCCGCGAGAGTCGGCTTCCCACCGAACAGGAACGCTTCGGCCGAATAGAGCGCTACGAGGGCTTCCACGTTTCGCTCTTCGAAAGCCGTCTTCCACTGCCGAAGTATCGAACCAGTTTGGGTGGCAGGGTTGAAGTCCATGCTCAGCTCATGCTTTCTATACCCGCGTCCACGCTGATCGCCTGCCCCGTAATGCAGGCGCCGAAGGGACTGGCCAGGTAAAGGGCCATGTTCGCGATGTCCTGCGGCGGCACCATGCGACGGAGGCTGACCTTGGCCATCGCACGGGCGGTGTATTCCGCGACGTCGATCCCCGCCTGCGAGGCCTTGGCTGCGAGGATTGTTCGAACGCGAGCTCCCTCGACGGCGCCGGGAAGGATGGCGTTGACTCGAATCTGGTCAGGGCCCAGTTCGATGGCCAGGGAACGCGTCAAGCCCACGACGCCCCATTTGCTCGCCGCGTAAGGGGTGCGCAGGCTGAACCCGAACTTGCCTGCGGCAGAGCTAATGTTGATCACGCACCCGCGGGTTGATTCTCGAAGGGCGGCCACGGCCAGTCTCGTGCAGTGGAACTGGCTCGACAGGTTGACACTCAGTACCGCATCCAGATCCGCGGGTGTTATCGCTTCTATCCCAGCCACGGGGCCGGCAATGCCCGCATTGTTCACCAGAACGTCCACACCACCCAGGCGGGAAAGCGCTTCTCCCATGAAGCGGCCCACGTCTTGAAGTCGACCCATGTCCGCGACCGAGCCGGCGTGCTGGCTCGCGGCAACAGCTTGCTCGTCAATGTCGCTGATGTGGACAGCCCCGCCGCAGGCGCTGAACGCGTCCGCGATGGCTGCACCGATACCCGAGCCACCGCCCGTGATGATGACGCGCACGCCTTTCATGTCGACCGGAAGATGAGTCACTGCGCTAGTGTCGGGGAAGTTGGTGAGAAGACTTGAATATGGGGGGTGGGCGAGAGGGCGTCAATGGAAGCTTTGTCGCGGTGCATGAGTTTTTCTGCGATGGCTGGGTGCCCGTGCCGGTGCCAGCGCAAGCTGACGCGATGAACAGTGGCCCAGGAGGGTGTAAGGACTTTTGTGTAAACAGTCAATCGGCAGGAAACTGCTGCAATGTAAAAGAGATGGATGGAAATGACTGTCACAAACGAACTGATAGACATTCTACAAATGAGTTGATCGAGTTGTATCCTCCTTTGTCCACACACTTTGAATCTAATTCATTCAATCCACACCTGATTTTTATTAATCTTATTATTCGATCAGTCATTGTTGTTAAGTTGATTGGACGCGGTCGAGTTGAATCGTATTTGCTCCCTAATACAAATGTGGATTTCGATAAATTTCAAAAACTCGATCATGCTAGTGTTATCAAAAACCTTACTGATGCACTTAAAGAAATTGCTGATGCAGACTACAACATGGTCTATACAGAAATCGATGAAGGACATATTCAAGAAGCTGAAGCAGAAGGGCCAGATTCAGATGGCATGTATCTAGTAGGATCACATGGAGATGACGGCGAGGGAATAACAGCGAGCGAACTTGCAACAGCAAAATCAGAATTGGAAATTTATACAAACTCTCTTGATGATGGACTGTACGAATTTAGGATATTTTTTCCTTTGCGTAAAATTCAATTTGATAATTTCCAGGCCGACTATTGAGCTTCAATCCGGCAGCGAAAGTTGCTAAAGATTGCTTCCACATTTGCTTCCACACCACTGTGGATCGCTTGTAACCTATTGATTTATATAGGTTTTTATTTCTTGAAGCTGCTCATAATCCTTTGGTCCCAGGTTCAAGTCCTG
>Ga0214919_10002176_pt1 | contig 31086 bp, 30 predicted proteins | sample LL1503_MetaG_FD_177994 | JGI IMG/M metagenome (GOLD analysis project Ga0214919, IMG submission 177994) | Freshwater microbial communities from Lake Lanier, Atlanta, Georgia, United States - LL-1503 | ecosystem: Environmental > Aquatic > Freshwater > Lake | place: USA: Georgia | collected... | reverse complement strand
CTATGTCTATGGTGAAGCTCACGTGTTCGCTGACATCACTGGATGGTTGGCGTCTGGGCAGACGGTGTACACCTCAATGACGCCGGTTCGATTCTCTGATACGCGTTCTGGTCTCGGACCAATCCCCGGCCGTTAAATTCTGCGAAATTGGGTCTGCCTGTCTAGCCTGCAGGTATGGATATCAACGGAGCAAGCGCAATTGTCACTGGTGGGGCATCCGGTATCGGAGCTGCCACCGCTCGTCTTCTCGCCTCAAAGGGGGCCAAGGTCGTCATCGCCGACCTTCAGGCCGACAAGGGCGAGGCTTTGGCCAAAGAAATTGGCGGAGCCTTTTGCAAGGTTGACGTCACCAAGACCGAAGACATCATGAACGCCATCGAAATGGCTAAGGACATGGGACCACTGCGCGTGCTCGTGAACTCGGCTGGAATCGGCTGGGCGCAACGCACTGTTGGTAAAGATGGTTCGTACGATTCAGCGGCCAACCTTGACGCTTACAAAAAGGTCATCGCGATCAACTTGGTCGGAACATTCGACTGCATCCGTTTGGCTGCAACTGCAATGAGTACCACTGAGCCGTTGAACGATGGTGAGCGCGGTGCAATTGTGAACATCGCATCGGTTGCTGCATTCGATGGTCAGATTGGACAGGCTGCTTATTCGTCATCAAAGGGTGGCGTTGTTGGAATGACCCTTCCGATCGCTCGTGACTTGGCTGCAATTGGCGTACGCGTCAACACAGTTGCACCTGGTCTCATCAACACACCGATTTATGGTGAAGGTGAAGGCAGCGAGCAGTTCAAAGAGAAGTTGCAGACCGGTGTGTTGTTCCCGAACCGTTTGGGTTACGGCACCGAGTTGGCGTCAATGGTCGTCGAATGCGTGACCAACAGTTACATGAATGCCGAGACCATCCGCGTGGATGGCGGCATCCGCATGCCACCCAAGTGATGTGATTTCATCGGTGCAGGTAGAGAGCCTCAAAAGTTCTCTATCTGCACGAAATCTGCACTAAATGTGCGTGCTACGAAAAACGACACCACCATTTGCTAATTTCCTCGTAGCGGGTAAAAAAACCTTTCCCTATCAAGTAGAAAATAACAAGGGGGATATTGTGTCTAGATTTTTACGTTCATTAATGGTTTTCGCCGGGCTCATTGGGGCAAGCGGGATTTTGCTGTTGGCAAATTCGAGTTCGGCCCAAGCCAGCACTATTTACACTTGGGATGTTGTGCTCGGCGAAGATTCTGATCACATTTGTTGTGGTGCCGACCATGAAAGGTATGCCACATCTGCTGATACTTTTCCAGTCGGAACCGTATTGACCTTGGTCTCTGTTTCACTCGAGGGTGACACCACCGCATGTGCTTCAGAAGGTTGGAATGCAACTGTCAAATTTCCTTACGACAAGGATGCTGAAGCGGCTTCTGTTCCTTTCAACGGACCTGGTTTCGACCGGCCGACAATTTTTTTGGAGCAGTGACGCTGCCAACTTGAATATTCCTAGCCCCTACTATTACTGATACGAAGGTGACTCATTCGGTTCATGGCCAACTGATCCTTTCGTCACGCACGTCACCGGTGAAGCGCAGTCGTTCTATTTCAGAGTTGCCTGTGGCCCATCGGGATTTATTGGACCAGTCACATTTAGCGTGCGAGTTTCGGCTGAATTGCCAGCAGGTGCGACAACTACGAATGCACCTCAGGAGACAACCACGACATCTGGAAGTGCAATTGATCTACCTGTCACAGGCAACTCATCGAATTCAACCCTGGCGGTGGCTTTGATTGTTCTTGGTTTTGGTACAGCAATCGGAGTTCGACGACGTTTGCTTCGCTCGAATTAACACAATGAACAAATAACACAGTCGTCAATCAAAAGAGGCTGGTCGGTTGCCAACTTGGCGACCGACCAGCCTCTTTTTTGTTCAGGTGAACTGAATCACTTGGGAATAATGGCTCCGGTGATATTTGCTCCGGTGAGAATTGCGCCAGTCATGTTTGCGCCAGTGAGGTCGGCGTAATACAAATTGGCATTGGTGAAGTCGACGTTGGAGAGATCGGCACCCGTTAAGACTGCATCAGAGAAGTTGGCACCAGTCATGTTAGCGCCAATGAGCGATGCGCCATCAAGCTGAGCCTTACGGAAGGTCGCGCCTTGTCCTTGAGCATCAGCCAAGTTTGCATTTGCGAAATTCACTAATGAAAAGTTGGCGTTGGTCAATGTTGCTCCGCTGAGGTCGGCACCACTCAAGTCGGCTCCAGAAAAGCCCGTCTCAGTGAGGTTGGCCTTCGAGAGGTTCGCTGTGGTCATTGTTGCTGAACCGAAAAATGACTTGGTTAAATCTGAACCTGACAGGTTCACCTCGGTCATGTCTTTGCCCTTGAAATCCATGTCGATGAAACTGCTGTTTGACAGATCTTGACCGATGAAGTCGGCGGGTAGTGAATCTGTTGCGGTATCACTGGTCATTGGAGCCGTGTCGGTTGACGGGGTTGATGCGGTTGACGAACCTTGTGAATCATCACCACCGCAACTTGTCAAGACAATGAGTGAGAACAATGCGGTTGAGGCTAATTTTTTAGTTGTGTTTTTCATGGTTGTTTTACCGTAGTAAAGAACCAGTTATTGAACACCCGTAAAAAGTGTGACACGAATTACTAAAGATTTAACTCAGACTTGTATTGAGAACTTTCAAGTCGTGTAATCGGCGTTAATGCGCACGTAGCCGTCGGTGAGATCGCAACCCCACACGGTGCTTGCTGCGTCACCAGTTTGTAATGAGACATGAATTCGTACGTCATCGCCACGCATGTATTCGCTCAGTTGCTTGAGCCCAAATTCGTCGACTGCAACTGGGTACACCTCTTGTGTGCCAAAACGAATAATGACTTTGTTTTGATCGATGTCGGTGTACTGGCTGCATTTTCCAACGGCCATAGCAACTCGACCCCAATTGGGATCGGCGCCATGAACAGCTGTCTTAACAAGTGGTGAGTTAACGATCGCTTTAGCGACAGTCTTTGCTTGTTCGCTATTGCGGGCTTGATCAACACACACTTCAATCAATGTTTCGGCACCTTCACCATCGCGTGCGACTTGTTTGGTAAGCGATTGAGTGACCTGCTCGAGGGCCACTTCAAGTTCGGCAAGATTGACTGCGCCGGCAGCACCGCTGGCCAACACAATCGCGGTGTCAGAAGTTGATGTGTCGGTGTCGACTGAAACGCAATTGAATGTGCGATCAATGACCCGACGCCAGATGGCATCGAGTGCATCACCTGCAACATCGGCATCGGTGAACGCCATCGTGATGAGGGTCGCCATGTTCGGTTCAATCATGCCGACACCTTTGGCAACTCCAACGACTCGCGCTGGACCAGAACCAATTGTTGCTTCGGCAATTTTGTGCACGGTATCGGTGGTCATGATGCCGCGGGCCACTGAGTCTGCATCGTTGTTGGGCAACGGAAATGGCAAAGCCGTCAAGCCAGCACGGACTTTTTCAATGGGGTATTGGCGACCGATGACACCCGTTGAAGCAATGAGCACATCATGTGGGTCGCAACCAATTTTCTTGGCGACGCCTTGCACTACTTCGAGAGCGTTGGCAAGACCTTGTTCGCCCGTTGCAACATTGGCATTTTTTGAAATGACCACAACGGCGCGGGCCGAATGGCTGGCAATGTGTTTGCGCGAAACTAAAACACTCGGGCCAGCAAAACGACTTTGCGTGAAAACGCCGGATGCAGCAACAACAGTGTCGGCGGCAACAACTGTGAAGTCATCGCTGGTGTCTTTGATGCCGATGTTGGTAACAAAGCTGGTGAACCCTTGGGGCAGAGCAGTCATGGTGACTCCTAGTTTTTGTGGAGGGCGGCATTGAGCCCACCCCAGTTGCCCGAACGTTGTGTTGCTTCAATCGCACCCGTGACACTGTTGCGGCGGAACAACAACCCGCTTGCCCCCGACAACGTGCGACCCTTCACGACTTCGCCATCGGGCAAGGTGATAAGCGAGCCGCCCGTGACATACAAGCCAGCCTCAACGATGCACTCGTCGCCGAGGCTGATTCCGATGCCAGCATTGGCACCAAGCAGGCAACGCTCGCCGATACTGACAACTTCTTTTCCGCCGCCTGAAAGTGTTCCCATGATTGATGCGCCACCACCGATGTCGCTGCCATCACCCACAACAACGCCGGCTGAAATGCGTCCTTCAACCATTGATGCACCAAGTGTGCCGGCATTGAAATTGCAGAAACCTTCGTGCATGACGGTGGTACCTGACGACAAGTGAGCGCCAAGTCGCACACGATTGGCATCGGCAATGCGAACGCCAGATGGCACGACGTAGTCGGTCATGCGTGGGAACTTGTCAAGACCGTGCACGTTCAGCAGGCGACCACTGCGGCGTTCTTCCCAGCGAACTTGATCAATGCTTTCGGGCAAAATCGGCCCGATATTGGTCCAAGCGACATTGGTAAGCAAGCCAAATGCGCCGTCGAGATTGAGTGTGCGGGGCTTGGCCAAGCGATGTGACAACAAGTGCAAGCGCAAATAGACATCGATGGCATTAATCGGTGCAGTATCGGTGTCAATCACGATTGTGGCGACTGAAACGCGTACTCCACGTAATGCGTGATGTTGATCGTCGGTGAAACGATCAGTTGTTGGTGCAGATTGGCCCCAACCTAGTTCGTGAAACCAAGCATCAAGAACTGTTCCATCGTTGCTGGAACCATTATCAACTCGAGTGACTAGTGCGTGACCCCATGCTGCAGGCATGACAACTCCTTATTTACTGTGAAATTAAAACGCTTCTGGGCGAAGCGTGGGGAACAAAATGACTTCCTTGATCGACGACACACCTGAGAGCAACATGGCGACGCGGTCCATGCCGATTCCGAGACCGCCTGTTGGTGGCAAACCAAATTCAAGAGCGCGTAAGTAATCTTCGTCAACAGTGCCACGTTCGGCATCGCCAGCATCTTTGGCGGCCTGCTCTTCTTCAAAACGCAAACGTTGTTCAACAGGATCGTTGAGTTCGCTATAGCCATTGGCAAGTTCGCGCGCACCAACGAATAATTCAAAACGTTCAGTAATAAATGGGTCATTGCGGTCGGCGCGCGCCAACGGTGAAATCTCAACCGGATGACCAGTGACGAATGTGGGACGAATGAGCGACGACTCGGCGGTGAATTCAAAGATCTCTTCGATCATCTTGCCCGAACCCCAACGCTTGTCGTAGCGCATGCCCAACTTGTCGGCGAGTGCACGGAGAGTTTCGACGGGTTGTGACGGGTGAGTTTCAACACCAGTCTTTTCGGCGATGAGTTCCATCATGCTGGCACGACGCCATGGCTCTGCCAGATCAACTGTATGTACAACACCAGCGGGATCGGCAATACCAACAATCGTTGTGCCGATGGCATCGCGCGCTGCTTGCACGATGAGTTCTTCGCAGATGGCCATGACTTCGCTGTAGTCACCGAATGCCTGGTAGAGCTCCATCATGGTGAACTCGGGGTTGTGGCGCGTACTGATGCCTTCGTTGCGGAACACGCGACCAATTTCGTAGACGCGCTCCATGCCACCAACGATGAGTCTCTTGAGGTGAAGTTCAAGCGCGATTCGCAAATACAACTGCATGTCGAGTGAGTTGTGATGGGTTAAGAACGGTCGAGCATGTGCGCCACCGGCTTCGACATGCAACACAGGCGTTTCAACTTCGATGAATTCTTTGGCGGCTAACGAACGACGGAAACTTGAAATCACGGCATGGCGAACTTCAAATGCACGACGAGCGTCTTCGTTCACAATGAGGTCGGTGTAACGCTGTCGGAAACGAGTATCGGTATCGGTGAGACCCTTCCACTTGTTGGGAAGTGGACGCACGGCCTTTGACAACAATTCAAGACGCGAAACCTTGATTGAAAGTTCACCCTTGCGAGTGGTCATGACGTTGCCGTACACGCCGACCCAGTCACCAAGGTCGAGAGATGCAACATCAGCAAAACCTTCGTCGCCGATGACTGCCTTAGAAACAAACAACTGAATGTCAGATGAACGATCGCGAACGGTTCCGAAAATCAATTTGCCCTGTTCGCGCTTGAGCATGATGCGTCCAGCGATGGCAACTTCGTTGTCGGTTTCTGTGCCAGCTTCAAGGTGGCCCCAGTTGGCACGAATCTCGGCCAAGGTGTGGGTACGGTCAAAGCGATAGGGGTATGGGTTGACGCCCTTGGCCCGCATGTCGTCGAGTTGGCCGAGCCGACGGCTCTTTTCAGCTTGAAGTCCGCTTCCCGTCAGTTCGGGGATATCGAGATCTTCATTTTCGTCGGGGGTATTTGACTCTGCACTCACAAGAGAAAGACGGTAGTTGGTGGAACGCCGTTGCGCTGAGTTCTTTTGGGTTTGCATCGTGAGAAACGACGATTGCTGAGTGATTGAGTTGACCGCTGTCTCAGGAGAACCGCTCAAACGGCATAGACCCGAGGGCTAGCCTGAGCCTATGTCCGTGCGTTTTCTCATTATTGGTGGCGGTCCAGCCGGAAATACTGCGGCGACATATGCGGCTCGCTTGGGCGCCGAAGTGGTGATGGTTGAACGAGAAATTGTTGGGGGAGCAGCCCATCTTCTGGATTGCATTCCATCAAAGACAATGATCGCAACTGGCGGGGCGATGACCCTTGGTCGTAAATCGGCTGGAATGGGTCTTGAAGAAATGCGACCCGAAGTGGACGTCGAGGCTCTGACCGACCGCATCGAAGACATTAAGGATCATCTGTCGAATAGCACGACCGAACTTTTGGCGAGCCAAGGAGTACGAATCATTAAGGGAAGCGCCAGCTTTGCTTCGTCGCAAAGTGTTGTTGTCACGACCCCCGATGGCCTCAAAGAAACGATTGAGTTTGACGCGGCCATGATTTCAACTGGTTCGCGTCCTCGTATTCCTGAATGGGTGCAACCTGATGGTGAAAGAATTCTCACTACTCGCGACTGTTATCCACCCAAGATTTTTCCGACCAATGTGTGCATCGTCGGTTCAGGTGTCACCGGCGTTGAGTTCGTGCATATGTTCGAATCATTCGGAGCCAAGGTGTCGTTGGTTGTGAGTCGTCAACAAGTGTTGCCAGGCAAAGACCCCGAAGTTGCTGCAGTTCTCGAAGATGACTTCTTGCGACGTGGAGTACGTTTGTTGAAGGGCGCGCGAGCTGAGTCAATTGAACGTGAAGGCGATGAAGTCGTCATCAAATGTGATGATGGTCGACAAGTTCGTGCGAGCCATGCAGTTCTCACAATTGGTTCAATCCCCAATAGCGACGGACTCAATCTTGATGCTGCGGGTGTGCATATGGACGGCGGCGGTTACATCCCGATCAACCATCACTGCATTACCAATGTTGAACACATCTATGCGGGCGGTGACGTGAGTGGCAAGTTGCCGCTGTCGTCGGTTGCGTCAATGCAAGGCCGCAAGATTGCCGAACATGTGATGGGATTGCACACTCGCGATCATCGTCACCTTGATTATGACAAGGCAGCATCGGCGATTTTTACCGAACCCGAAATCGCTGACGTTGGATTGGCTGAGGCAGAAGCGTTTGCTCACGGACGTAAAATTCGGGTGACCAAGGTGCCGTTCTCGGCAACACCTAAGGCTTTGATCAATAATGATTCGCGCGGTTTTGTGAAGATTATTTCTGACCCCGCAACTGGCGTGGTGCTTGGCGGATCAATCGTTGGACGTCATGCGGCAGAACTAATTAGCGTGATTGCGCTTGCCGTGACCGCCAATTTGAAAGTTACTGACATTGTGGAAAGTCTTTTAGTTCATCCCGCATTGGCAGAAGCCCTAGCCGAAGCAGCAGAATAACTACCTATGAGTGATTTTGATCCGCCAATCATTGTTGAAACCCCACGAGCTGACGCTTTAGCAAGCGTTGGCCAGCGCGCGCTGGCCCAAGTGTTAGACGGACTGATTATCGGAATCCCGTTGTTCATTTTGACGCTGTCGTTCGGGGGCGATCTGACTGACGCGCAGGACGACAATCTGTTGTGGCTGACCCTGTTGTGGCTGGGCGTTGGCCTGTTTTACAACACGGCGTTCGTGGCCATTTCGGGGGCCACACCGGGCAAGCGCATCATGAAGTTGCGCGTGGTGAATCGCACTGACGGCTCACCGGTGAACTGGACCTATGCAGCTGTGCGCGCGCTGATACCCACCGTGGCCGGTGTGGTGCCGGTGATTGGGTTCGCGTTGAACATCGCGGTGTATGTACGCGCAGCATTTCACCCGTTACGTCAAGGTCTGCACGATGCCGCCGCCGGCACCATCGTTGTTAAAAAATGAAGTGATCAGGCAATAACAACGACAACGTCGCCAGAACCGACGGTGTCGCCAGCCTTGACTTTGATCTCGGTGACTTTGCCAGTCTTCTCAGCCAAAATCTGGTTCTCCATCTTCATGGCCTCAAGCACGCAGACTGCCTGACCTGATTCGACTTCTTGGCCGACTTCAACGAGCACCTTGACGATGGTTCCTTGCATGGGCACGGTGACTTGGCCAGAACCTGCACCGCCGCCTGCGCCACTTCCGGCAGCACGCTTCGGCTTTGCGGCCTTTGGTGTACCGCTCGAAATAACAGCAGTCTGTTCGGGAACCCACATCGCAACATCGAAACGCTTGCCATTGATTTCAATGGTTGTGTTGCGGCGCACGAGAGGTTCGGCATCGTCACCAGATGATGCCGGTGCAACATTTTCAATTCCCGAAAGATCGAGAACTTCTTCAACCCACTTTGTTGAATGCTTGAAGGCCGCAAAGTCGGGGTGCTTCAAGATTGCCAAGTCGGCAGGAATAGTGGTGTAAATGCCTTCAACAACCATCTCTTCAAGCGCACGAATGGTACGAGCGATTGCGGTCGGGCGATCTTTGCCCCACACGATGAGTTTGCCGACCAAGTTGTCGTAGTACTGGCTAATCTCGTCGCCACTTTCGTAGCCCGAGTCGAAGCGCACGCCAAAACCGTCTGATGGAACAAGCTTCGTGATCTTGCCTGGTGAAGGAAGGAACTTTCCGCCAGCGGGATTTTCGGCGTTGATACGAATTTCAATACCGTGACCGTTACGACGTGCGGTTACTTCTTCTTGAGTCATCGGCAATTTCTCGCCACCGGCAACGCGCAGTTGCCACTCGACGAGATCGATGCCCGTGATGACTTCTGAAACGGGGTGTTCAACCTGCAGGCGGGTGTTCATTTCTAAGAAGAAGAATTCGCCATCTTGGTAAATGAATTCAACGGTTCCGGCGTTGAAATATCCAACGGCGCGAGCAGCGAGAACAGCGGCTTCGCCCATTGCTTCTTCAACACCTTCGCCCATGGCTACCGCAGGAGCTTCTTCGACGAGTTTTTGGTGACGACGCTGTGCTGAACAGTCGCGTGTCGAAACCCATACGTAATTTCCGTGTTGGTCGCCTACTAATTGCACTTCAACGTGGCGTGGCCAGGTGAGGTACTTCTCAACATAAATTTCATCGCGACCAAAGAATGCTTTTGCTTCGCGTTGTGCACTATCCATTGCTTCTTGCACTGATTCGGCGTTCTGCACAACTTTCATGCCACGACCGCCACCACCAAAGGCGGCTTTAATTGCGATGGGATAACCAAAGTCGGCACCGAACTGCTTGATTTCTTCAGCAGTTGTCACGAATTCGGTGGTGCCAGGAACGATGGGGCAACCGCCGCGTAATGCTGCTTTACGACTTGACACTTTGTCGCCCATTTCGCGAATTGCATCGCCTGGGGGTCCGATGAATGCCACGCCCATATTGGTGATGGCGTCAGCAAAATCGGCGTTCTCACTGAAGAATCCGTAACCGGGGTGAACGCCGTCGGCTCCGCTCTTGCGAATGGCATCGAGAATTGCCTCGGTGTTGAGGTAACTCTCGGCTGCGGTTTGACCACCCAGGGCGTAGGCCTCATCGGCTAAACGCACGTGAAGTGCATTGCGATCGAGCTCGGAATACACCGCCACGGTGGCGATTCCCATCTCTCGAGCGGCTCGGATCACGCGGACTGCGATCTCTCCGCGGTTGGCAATCAGGATCTTCGTAAGGGGTTTAGTCGACACAAGTGACAATGTTGGTCTGATGGAGACCCCTTTCGCCACCCCAAACGACGAGAACTTGCCCGGAGAGGCGATTTTTGGGGAAAAAATCGGGAAATTTCCCGATTCTTGGCAGGTTCGGTGGTTGGCGACGACCGGAAGTACCAATGACGACCTCTTCGAGGCCGGACGCGCCGGAGCGCCAAGTCGGGTCGCTTTGGCCACTGATTACCAATCTGCGGGCCGGGGGCGCTTAGACCGAACGTGGGTGGCCCCAGATGGAGCGAACTTGCTGGTGAGCTTGTTGTTGCGCGACGTGCCGCGTTTTCCTCATGCTCTGACGCACGCGGTGGCGTTGGCGGCAGTGGCAGCGAGCGAGGCAGTTGTGTCAGCAGCAGGAGGAAAAGTCAAAGTTGACATCAAATGGCCCAATGATTTATTGGTTGATGGGCAAAAGTTGGCGGGAATTTTGTCGGTTGCTGGACCAACAAAGCCAATGATGACCGATATTGAGTCTTATGTTGTGCCCGAATTTGTTGTGGTGGGTTTGGGACTCAATGTTGGTTGGGCGCCGGAGGGTGCCGCATGTTTGCAGACACATGCACCAGTTGAACTCGCCCGAGATTCAGTATTGAAGGCGCTGTTAGTCGCGCTTGATCAATTACTTGAATTGACACCGGTGCAATTACACGAGCGTTATCGCACCAAATTGTCAACTCTGCGTCGAGCGGTGCGTATCGAATTGCCATCGGGTGAATTTGTTGAAGGTCGGGCATTGGACGTAGAAGCCGACGGTCGGCTAGTCGTACTTGATTCATGTGGGGTCACGCAACGCCTTGATATTGGAGACATTGTTCACCTGCGATCGTGATCAGTCGGTAGGGATGACGAGCCAGAGGGGTAATGGGCGAATAGTTTCTATGACATGTCTTCGCCGCGTTCTACTGCTCGACGCCGGCGCAAAATCTTTCCGCAAATCAACACTCTCACCGTTGGCGCAGTATTTGTTGCGCTGACGGCGATTGGTCTCGTTGTTGCGACAAGGCAACAAGAAGCAAATGTGAATCGAGCGGATGAACTCGGCGGAATATTGGCTGACAAGTCAGGTCCATTTGTTAATTACTTGTTTGTCGGCAGCGATACCCGCGAAACCGCCGACCCCAACAGTCCCGACTATGGCGGAATCGGCAGCACCAACGAAGCCGGTGGCCGCCGCTCTGACACGGTGATGATTATGCACGTTGATAACGAATTGGGTGTTGCCTCAATCATGTCGCTGCCACGTGACCTTTGGATTGATATTCCTGGATACGGAAAGGACCGTTTGAATTCGGCGTATTCACATGGTGCCGATGGTTTAGTCAACACGATTCAAGGCAGCTTGGGGATTCCGCTTAATCACTACATCGAAGTTGACTTCACTTCGTTTAAGCACATTGTTAATGCTTTGGGCGGTGTCGACATTTGTTTTGAATACCCAACGCGAGACATCAACACCGGTCTGAATGTTCCGACGCCTGGTTGTTTCACGCTTGATCAGTATCAATCATTGGCGTATGCACGAAGTCGCTACTACGAAGTCTTTCGTGATGGAGCATGGGATGTGGATGGCCGAGCTGATCTCGGTCGCATAGAGCGTCAACAAGTCTTTTTGCAGGCTGCGATTTCAAAGGCGATTGAGCAGACGACCGCCAACCCAATGCGTTCAAGTGAACTCATCAATGCTGCGGTCGGTTCGCTTACGGTTGATCCAGGTTTGAACTTGCTTGAAACGGCGGACTATCTCAAGCCGCTTGCTTCGGGTGGAGTTCAACGGTATTCATTATCGGTGTTGCCAGAAACGGTGAACAATAAAGATGTACTTGTACTTGGCAGCGACGCCGGAGCTGTTTTGGCCTATTTCGCTGGTAAAGCGGGGCCACCACCCGTTGGGTGACATGCAGAACCATCGGGATTCGTAGTCAGATGGCAGAATAGATCCACGGTCAGGTCCGACCAGATTGATCCCACGAGGTTTGTAGACATGAAAGCCCTGATTTTGGCAGGTGGTGCTGGCACCCGACTTCGTCCCATCACGCACACCAGCGCCAAGCAGTTGGTACCAGTTGCCAATAAACCCATTTTGTTTTACGGGATTGAAGCCATGGTTTCAGCAGGCATCATCGAAATTGGCGTCATCGTTGGTGACACTCGTGCTGAAGTTATGAGCGCACTCGGTGACGGAAGTCAATGGGGCGCCAAGATCACCTTTATTCCTCAAGACGAACCACTCGGTCTTGCACATTGTGTTTTGATTGCCTCTGACTTTTTGGGCGATGACGATTTTGTGATGTATCTCGGTGACAACTTGCTCGAACAAGATCTTGGAGCTTTCGTACACGCCTTTGAGTCAGCTCGTCTTGGTAGTGAACCTCCGACCGCACAGATACTTTTGAAGAAAGTTCCTGATCCGCACCGCTTTGGTATTGCCGAACTTGATGCCGCCGGAAATGTCATTCGCTTGATTGAAAAGCCAGCGAACCCACCGACCGACTTGGCGCTTGTCGGTGTCTATTTATTTGATCGTACGATCAACGAAGCTGTTCGTGCAATTGCACCTTCGCCACGGGGTGAGCTTGAAATTACTGATGCCATTCAGTGGCTGGTTGACCAGGGCAAAATAGTTCGTCAAGAATTGCTCACTGGTTGGTGGATTGATACTGGCAAGCTGACGCCGTTACTTGAAGCCAATCGTTTGTTGCTTGAAGTGATTGAACCACGAGTTGATGGAGACGTTGATGAAGCATCGTCGCTAGACGGACGAGTAGTCATTGAAGTTGGTGCAATTGTCCGCAACTCAACTTTGCGCGGACCATTAGTAATTGGCAAAGACGCCCGTATCACCGATAGTTTCATCGGACCATTTACAGCCATCGGAAACGGTTGCGAAGTTGTGAACAGTGAAGTTGAACACTCGGTTATTATGGAACGCAGTCGCATCATTGACATCACACGTCTTGAAGACAGTTTGATCGGACGTGAAGCAGAAGTCATTCGTTCGCAAAAACGTCCACGTGCATTGCGCTTAATGGTCGGCGATCACTGCCAAATTGATACGGAGTAATGACATGCCCAAAGTGACAGCTAGCGACAAAATTGACGGTGTTTGGATTGTTGAACCAACAATCCACGGTGACCAGCGTGGATTGTTCATTGAGACGTACCGTCGTGAGTGGTTTCCGAATGGCCGTGAAATGATTCAAGGCAACCGTTCGAACAAGCAAGCCGGGGCCCTGGTTGGGCTGCACTACCACATGCATCAATCCGACTATTGGTACACGCCGGTAGGCACAATTCGGGTGGTCTTGCATGATCTGCGCGAAGGTGGACCAACCGACGGCGCAACACAGATGATTGAAATCAGTGGAGAGAACCACATGGGTGTCTACATTCCGCCGGGTGTTGCCCACGGATTTTCAGCACTCACCGATGTCGTCATGACCTATCTTGTTGATGGTTATTACAACCCTGCAGACGAACTCGGTGTGGCATGGAATGACCCCGTGATTGGTGCTGATTGGGGAGTTGTCGACCCAATCATGAGCGAACGAGACCACACGAATCCGATGCGCGCCGACCTGCCTTCAGGTCGCCGTCCTTACTGGCCCATGAGGACCTGACATGAAATTGTTTGTCACTGGAGCTGCCGGATTTATTGGTTCAAACTATGTGCGCTGGCTTTTGGCGAACTCGGACGACACTGTCACGATCTTTGACAAACTCACCTACGCCGGCAACTTGGAGAGCATCAATGATTTGGTTGATGACAAACGTTGCAAGTTTGTGCAAGGTGATATTTGTGATGCTGAAGTAGTACATGCAGCGATGATGGGCCACGAAGGCGTAGTTCACTTTGCTGCTGAAAGCCACGTTGATCGATCGATCGTTGACCCATACGCATTTGTACGAACTAATGCATACGGAACCAATGTGATGTGCGATGTGGCGCGCCAGGTTGAAGTGCAGCGCTTCTTGCATATTTCAACTGATGAGGTCTACGGAAGTATCGATGAAGGTTCATTTTCTGAAACTGACATTTTGTGCCCACGTTCGCCGTATTCGGCATCGAAGGCATCAAGTGATTTGATTGCTTTGTCATATGTGACGACACATGGATTGCCAGTTGTGGTGACACGTTGTTCAAACAACTTTGGTCCGTACCAGTTTCCGGAAAAGTTGATTCCGTTGTTCACAACTAACTTGCTTGATGGCAAGAAGGTGCCGTTGTACGGCGATGGTGGAAATGTGCGCGACTGGATTCATGTTGAAGACCACAACATTGCTGCTCACCTAGTGTTGCAAAAAGGTGAAGTTGGCCAGGTGTACAACATCGGCGCGCATAACGAAATCACTAATCGCGAAATCACTTATCGCTTGCTCGAATTGTGTGGCCGAGATGAAGGATCAATCACGCCGGTTGCCGACCGGCTCGGACACGACCGCCGTTACTCGGTGTACATCGACAAGGTATCGGCGCTCGGCTGGAAGCTCAGTCGCACATTCGAAGACTCACTTGCCGAGACTGTTGAGTGGTACCGCAATAACCGCGCCTGGTGGGAACCACTCAAAGCTCGCGCTGGTCTGTGATTAACTCGTACTTATGAAGATTCTTGTTACTGGGGCAAACGGTCAACTCGGTCAAGATTTGATGCGAGTGATTATGGCCGCTGGTGACGAAGCAGTCGGAATCGATATCGACACAGTCGACATCACAAGTCGCGAGGCAGTTCATGAAGCGTTAGCAACGATCTATCCAGATGCGGTCATTAACTGTGCGGCCTTTACTGCCGTCGACGCATGTGAAGACAATGCCGACACTGCTCTATTGGTGAACGGAACTGCGGTGCGTTGGGTGACCGAAGCTAGCGATGCAGTTGGCGCACACCTTGTGCACATCAGCACCGACTATGTATTTGACGGAACAAAAATTGGTCCGTATGTCGAAACCGATACACCCAATCCGCAAAGTGTGTATGGCAGTACAAAGCTGGCGGGCGAAGTTGAGGCGCTCGCTAACGGTTCAGGTGTTGCAGTCGTGCGCACTTCGTGGGTGTGTGGCTTTTATGGCAACAACATGGTCAAGACCGTGCACAAGTTGGCTCAAGAACGCGATTCGTTGTCATTTGTGAGCGACCAGATCGGCCATCCAACGTTTACATCTGATCTTGCTCCGTTATTGCATCGACTTGCAGTTGACCGTCGCGACGGAATCTTTCATGGCACCAATCAAGGTGCCGTGAGCTGGTATGAATTCGTGCAAGAGATTGTGCGTTTGATGGGTAAAGATCCGGGCATGGTGCATCCGATCACCACTGCCGAGTTGCAACCACCGCGTCCGGCGCAGCGTCCTGCCAACAGCGTGCTTGACAACAAAGCATTACGTGATGCTGGTTACGTGCCAACTCGCGATTTCCGTGAGCCATTGGCCGAATTGTTGCGACTTCTCTAACGACGATTGGATTATTGCTCGAAGGTGATGGGGTCGCCAGCGGTGATATTGCCTCGTTCGACCACGGTTGCGTAGACCCGACAACTAGACGTTCCATGTTCAAGATCACGATCGTGATGAATGCGATTAAAACTTCGATTGACGAACAAGTCAGCCAACTGTTTGCAGGGCACGGCATAAGACGTGATATCGCATAACACTTCACCAATACGTACGCGAGTTCCGGGACGGACATCGCTCCAATTGAGTCCGCTAACGGTGATGTTTTCGCCGGCCGAACCCGGGAAGACCTGATGTCCTTCTGAACGCAATATTTCCATCACTTCGGCTGACCATAGGCATAGAGCTTGGAAGGGGCGTCCATGATGTTTGCGCGTCGCTTGGCGATCACCCTCAACGCCTTTCCAGTCGATGTATGCGGCGTTAATTGCTTTCTTGGGTACTCCGCCGTTCGAAGCATTGAGTTGCAACAAAGTGCCAGTCTGCGCAGAAGGAATTTGCCCGAGCGCTCGGAGGGATGGGGTTGCACCAGAAAGTGCGGCCCAGACCGTCGGCAGGGTGGATGTGATCTCAACGTCGGGCATGTGGTCGATGTCGCGACCGTCAAGAAGTTGGTTGACGTGAGCTAGGAGATGATCGATGGCTCCGTTGCGGCCCTCGGACATTTGCGCCAATATCTTCGGCGCGGCCAGCAAGGTATTTCTGGCATCTTCACGAGTGAATTCGTACGGATCAACGATGAACATCTCGACACTCTAGGCTCGCTCTATGGCCGAAATAATGTTTGACGGAAAGCCTTTGCGATTGACCGAGTGGACCAGTTGTGGTGGATGCGCCGCTAAGTGGGGCAAAGATCTGCTTGCCGGCCTCGTCGATGAATTGCCGACATCGGTTGATCCGTCACTTTTGATCGGTCTCGCGCCATTTGATGACGCGGCTGTCTACAAAGTCAGCGACGATATTGCGCTTGTCAGTACGACAGATTTCTTTCCTCCATTGGTAGACGATCCATCTGATTTTGGTGCGATCGCGGCAGCGAATGCATGCAGCGATGTTTATGCAATGGGCGGAAAAGTATTGATGGCTGTCAACGTGGCTGCTTTCCCCGAGAACTTTCCGCGTGAAGCGATCGTTGCGATTTTTGCTGCGGCGTCCGAAGTGATGGCGCATGCCGGTGGATCAGTTGCGGGTGGGCACACCATTCGTAACCCCGAACCAATCTTTGGGTTAGCAGTGCAAGGCACTGTGCACCCCGATCGCATTTTCACAAAGGGTGGTGCTCGCGACGGCGATGTATTGCTTTTGTCGAAACCACTTGGAACCGGAATTGCACTCGTTGGTGGGTCTGACTCTGACAAAGCAATTGCTATCGCTGGAATGCGTCGACTGAATCGTGATGCGAGTGAACGTTTACAAGCGAGCACAGGTGTTCATGCAGTGACTGACGTGACCGGATTTGCACTCGCAGGTCACGGGTGGGAGATGGCTGAGCGTTCGGGTTGCACTTTCGAAATTACATCGGCGATGTTGCCTATCTATCCAGGTGTTCTCGAGGCAGCGCAACGTGGCGTTCGCACTGGGGGAGACGCTCGCAATCGAACGGCGGTTGGGACTCGAGTGACATTGGCCGATGGTGTTGATGTGGCTTATGACATCGTTGCGTTTGATCCGCAGACATCGGGTGGACTGCTTGCGGCTGTTGATCCTTCGGCAGTTGCTGGTTTAACTGCGCCGGGTTCACCTTTTGTTGTGATTGGCAAAGTTGTCTCGGGAACTCCGGGATTGCGGTTGGTCTGATGGCATCTCGCGTGTCGGCCAAAGTACCGACTCGAGATCTTGAGCAGTCGCTTCATGATGACGGGCATCGCATCATCGTTGGTGTTGACGAAGTGGGCAAGGGTGCATGGGCTGGTCCACTTGCCGTCGGTATGGCAATCCTTCCGCTGTCGGGTGATCTTGCTGGCGTGCGTGACTCAAAATCGATCACTGAAAAATCACGCGAGGCCATGTTTGACACTGTTGCTTCGTGGTGCACCTCGTGGTCAGTTGGCTATGCATCACATTTTGAATGCGATGCATTAGGAATGGCCGATGCACAACGTTTAGCAACGCAACGAGCACTTGCTCAACTTTCAGTTGTTCCCGATGCAGCAGTTGTTGATGGCAGTTGGGATTTTGTGACGCCACTGATTCCGAAAGTTGTGATGCAAGTCAAGGGCGACACATCGGTTCTATCAATTGCCGCAGCATCGATTTTGGCCAAGGTCACACGGGATCGATTGATGCGAGAGCTTGCGAATGATTACCCGCTGTGGAGTCTTGACACCAATAAGGGGTATCCATGTCATTGGCATCGCACCGCGCTGCAGGGGCATGGACCTTCAGCGATTCATCGTCGAAGCTGGGCCTTCATGGACAATTTTGTGCCGTGGCTAGGAACGCCGCGAATCGATCGCAACGCTTCGCCCACTTTGTTTTAAGTCTTACTTCTTGAGGTCTTTGAAGGCACTCTTACTATCGATGCCCGGATCTTTGGGCATACCCAAAACACGCTCAGCAACAATGTTGCGCATGACTTCATCAGACCCACCAGCGATACGTCCGCCAGGAGTGCCAAGAATTAACTGATTCCAGGCAAAAGTGCCCCATTCGCCACTGTCGGCAATCAATTTAGGTCCGAGCACCATCGACACAAAATCTCCGAGGCGCATCATGTTGGCGGTACCAGCAAGCTTGGCCATGCTCATTTCTGGTCCGGGCATTTGACCCGACTTGATTTTGTCCATTGCTCGCTGGTTGTTATAACCCGCGACTTTATTGTGAATGATGATGTTGGCGAGTTCATCGCGCACGACTGGATCTTTATCAAGTCCGTAAAACTTGACCATCTCGATGACGCGAGTGAACATGCCACCGCCGCCTCCGCCCGCACCGATTGCGGCACGTTCGTTCATGAGAGTTGTTAAAGCAACGTTCCAACCATTGTTGATGTCACCGAGTCGATGATCGTCACGAACGCGAACTTCGGTGAAGAACACTTCGTTGAAACTTGCCCCTCCGGTCATCTGACGCAACGGGCGAATTTCGACACCTGGTGCGTGCATATCAACAATGAAGCCAGTGAGTCCTTTGTGCTTGGGCATATCGAAATCGGTGCGAGCAATGATTTCGCCGATGTCGCTGTAATGCGCGCCACTTGTCCAGACTTTCTGACCAGTAACGATCCATTCATCTCCATCGCGCTCGGCCTTTGTGCTGAGGTTTGCGAGGTCACTGCCGGCACCAGGTTCACTGAACAATTGGCAGCCAACGATGTCACCGCGATACATCTTGCGCACGTACAGGTCGCGCGCGATATCTGAACCGTGGGCGACGATGGTTGGGGCCACCATCCCGAGTCCGATGGTGAAGCAACTTTGATTGGGGATTTCGTAGTTTGCTTCGAGTGCGTCATAGGCGCGTGAGTACGCGACTGGCAAGCCACGTCCGCCGTATTGTTCGGATCCAAACACGTACCCGAAGCCCGCGTCAAACTTCTTGCGCCGCCATGCGCACGCCTCAGCCACGTCAAGCTTTTCGGCCTGGCGATCTTTCTCTTCAAACATCGCGACCTTGTCGCCCCCTTCGCCCCAGACGAATTTCTTTTCAGCCTCTTTGCGTGGGGCATTGGCCTCTAAGAAGGCGAGGGCGTCGGCCTGGAATTGCTCGAGTGTGGGTTGAGACATGTTCTGGTGCTCCTATGTGACAAGTGAAATGACCGACGAAAATAGAGACAGTGCTGTGACCGTACCGCGTGCGAACTAAGGTTGTCGCATGGGTCAGCCTGTTGTCGTCGTTGAAAAGCAAAGTCGTCGCCCCGGAATCGTCCGGTTCGAGGCGAACCGCAGTTTGTCGGGTATGGGACACGAAAGTTTCTCGTCGACAGACACCAATGCGCACGCTGTTTCGTCAATCACCCCGTCGGCCGAATTGGCCCGACGCCTTTTCGCGACTGGTCGCGTGGCTGGTGTTCACGTGTACCAAAACATGATTACGGTTGACCTCGAAAAGGGTTTTGATTCGACTGGTTTGCAGGACATCGTTCGCGATTTGTATCAGTACTGGAAGCCTGGAATGGTTCCGCCAGCTTTCGAAGATCTCGTTGCCGCCGAAGAATCTCCTGTGGCAAGCAGTGCACCCGCAGAAGGTGGTGTCGTGATTGACAGTCGTGTGCCAGCACATTTGATTGAGCGCAGTCGGGCTGCTCGCGCCAGGTTGACTGCTTAATAGACCCAAAAGTCCCGAAATTTGGGCATATTTGTCACTGCAGAACCTCGCACACCTGGTGATGCGCATTTAGCCTGTCGCTGTGGACACAGATGTATTGACGCTTGATGAGGCCAAAGAGGTCCTCGGCGTGAGCTACATGACCGTCTATCGCTACGTGAAGAGTCGTCGTCTCGAGGGTTATCAAGTCGGCGGTGTGTGGCACGTTCCGCGTGAAGCACTTCAACAGTTCCAAGAAGAGAAGAGCAAACCTAAAACATCTGTCGTTGCATCGGGTGATCCACGCCGGACCGCAAATTATGTTCGCGAACTTGAACGTTGTTTAGTCGCTGGTGACTCGAGTGGGGCTTGGGAAGTTTTAAAGCGGGCCATTGATTCGGGTGCCGACGTTGAACGCGTGTATCTCGAGATTTTGTCGCCCACGCTGGCAGATATCGGTACGAGGTGGGCTGCTGGTGAGATTGATATTGCGGTCGAACATCAAGCCAGTGCGATCGCGGCCCGTTTGATTGGCCAGTTAAGCCCGCGGTGTTTCAAGCGGGGTCGACGACGGGGCCAGATTTTGATTGGCGGGTCAACTGGTGAACGTCATGTTTTAGCCTTGGCCATGTTGGGTGACTTGTTGCGTTTGCAGGGTTGGGAAGTTCTTGACCTCGGTGGCGACACCCCGGCTGAATCGTTTGTGTATGCCGCAGGCAAGATGCCGGACTTGGTGGCGGTTGGGGTCAGCGTGACCTCGGGTGAATCAGAGGCCTCAGCCTCAGCGACCGTTGCCGCCTTGCGAACCGCTATTGGATCCAATGTTCCAGTTGTACTTGGCGGGGGTGGCATTCGGGACGAGAAGCATGCCCACGACCTCGGGGCCGATCACTTCGCACATGGTGCTCGGGGTTTCATCGAGTTCCTTGACCAGGTGAAGAAAAAACGCGCCTGAAACTTACGAACACCTGTTCGCTATAGTCGGGGGCATGTCAACGGTTCTCCGGTCGTCTGTACCGAATTCGCTCTCGGGCCCGCTCTCTGAAATGGTCCTGTCTGAAATGACGCTGGCGCGTGAGCGCCTCTTGCCTGTTCACCAAGCTCTCGCACCGCTCTTCGGATTGAGCTCTGACGATCCGGCACCGCTTGCTCTCACGCGTGGGCACACGGTCGCCTGCGTGGGTTCGGCGGCGATGTCGTGTGCCTTGGCGGTTTTGGTGGCCCCAACCCAAGCGGGTTCATGGGCCGGAGTTGTGGGTCTGCCGAGTTGCGGAGTTCAGGCAGCGGCCGACTTGGGTGTTGCACTTGAACGCACTGTTTTTGTGGCCGACCCAACGGGTGGTTCGCCAGCTTCTGGTCAGCAGACCGATGCGGCTGCAGTGTTGTCGGCATTAGTTGACGGTGTCGATGTGTTGTTGCTGGCGCAACATGTTGTGAACTCGTTGTCGACATCGTTATTGCGGCGTTTGCAAACGCGGGTGCAATCGCGTGGTGGTGTTTTAGTTGTTGTGGGTGAAGCGAAATCGTTAACAAGTTCGCTGTCGGCCGATGTTCGACTCACAGCAACAACTCAGCAATGGCAAGGTGTTGGTCTTGGCTATGGTCGCCTGCAACGGCGACAAGTGTTGTTGCAGCTTGATGGTCGCCGACGGGCACGTACAACAGAGCATCAGGTGTGGTTGCCCGATCATCACGGACAACTGAGCCCAGTTGAAACGGTGACAGCAGAGAACACTGGTGTTGTTATTCCTTTACGTCGCGTTGGGTAATTGATGGCAACTGTTCAACCACCGCGCTGTGCGGTTTTGCATACCCCAGCGTGGCCAATCACTGCGGCAATCTTGCACGAACCCGAAACTTTTGGGCCAACACAACCACTTGCTGTTTTTCATGCCCAGAGAGTGTTGTCATGTTCGCCGCTGGCTTGGCGTGAAGGGGTTCGTCCCGGACAACGCCGTCGTCAAGCCCAGGGTGCGTGTCCGCACTTAGTGATCGTTCCGTATAACGGCGATCGTGACGCACGTATGTATGAACCAGTTGTGCAATCAATCGGCACTTTAGTTCCGTTGATTGATGTTGAAAGTCCTGGTTCATTGCTGTTGGCCACGCGCGGGCCGTCACGTTATGTCGGTGGCGATGATGCATTGGCAGTTCGTCTGCTGGTATTGGCGCGCGAAGGTTTATCTCACTCAAGTTACGGCCTTGATGTTGATGAAGTCATGACTGCTGGCGGAGGTTTGGGTGTCGGCATCGCTGATGGTCGCGTTGCTGCAACATTGGCGGCACGTTCATCGTCGCGTCGAGGTGAACCCGTTGTGATTCAGCCTGGTATGCAAGCAACCGCCGAATTTCTGGCGCCATACGCGGTGAAAGTTTTAACTGCAGTCGCCGGATGTTCTGCGGACTTAGTTGATCTGCTTGAACGACTTGGTTTGCGACAACTTGGTGATATTGCGCGCTTGTCGGTAACCGATTTAGTGGGGCGATTCGGTGCGATTGGTGAAACTCTGCATCGCTTAGCAAGTGGCACCGATGACACTCCACCGTTAACGATTCCGCCACCACCCGATTTAACAATGGCCCGAGTCTTTGATGATCCGTTGTCGCAACTTGACATGTTGGTCTTTGCTGCTAAAGCACTCACCGATGAGTTGGGTGGTTACTTTCATGAACGCGGCCAAGTGTGTACGCGTGTACAAGTTGAAGCCGAGAGTGAACATGGTGAAAGTTCACAACGAGTTTGGTATCGAGCCGAAGGAATGCGTTCGTCCACTTTGCTCGATCGAGTGCGTTGGCAACTTGATGGTTGGATCAACGGCGCTGAACCACCAACTGCTGGTGTCACTTTGTTGCGAGTGACACCTATTGATATTCGTTCCGATGCTGGTACTCAAGTTGGCTTTTGGGGTGGCCGATCAGAAGCTGATGACAATGCAACGCGGGCAATCACGCGTGTGATTGGTTTGTTGGGTCCGCAAAGTGTCACGGTTGCTTCGTGGAGAGGTGGACGCGACCCACGTGAGGTGTACGAGATGATGTGTTACACCGATATCGGTAGTGCCGATTCTGGAGGCGTTGGTCAACAGTTAGTTCTGCGACCAGACGATGAAGCTGAAGCCGCAAAATGGCCCGGTTCGTTGCCAGCACCTGCTCCGGCAGTTGTGCATCATGAACCGTTACTTGTCGAAGTCATTGATGCCCATGGTCATGCCGTGGCAGTGAATGGTCGCGGGTTGATGAGTGCGACTCCAGAAATGTTGGTGCAGCGCGGTCATTCATATCGCATCGCGGCGTGGGCCGGGCCATGGCCCGTTGATGAACGTTGGTGGGATCACCGCGCTCGTCGGGCTGCTCGATTTCAGTTGGTGATCGAACAGCCCAACGGGCAGTGTGCGTATCTTGCTGAAGTGGCGGCCGGTCAGTGGTGGCTGACCGCCGAGTACGCTTGACGAATCATGCGGTGTGGGCTTGGAGCATGCGCGACGACGCTAGATCGTGTTGAGCCAATTGCAAGAGGTCGTCGGCTAAACGGAAACCGATGCCACGAACGGTGTGCATGAAACGCAACTCGGGCGCCCGTTCGTTGAGCTTGCGTCGCAAGTTGGACAAGTGAACGTCAACAACATGTGTGTCACCAACCCAGTGCGGTCCCCAGACACTTTCCAGTAATTCAACACGGCTGCACACTTCAAGTGGGCGTAGGCACAATTGTGAGAACAGATCAAACTCAAGACGTGTTGCGGTGATGGGATAACGATTCACGCGAATTTCGCGTCGGCCAAGATCGACATCAAGGGGGCCGAAATAGAGGTTCTTGGGCTGACCATTAGTCGCGATGATTTGAGTGAACTGGCGTGAACGACGCATCAATGCCTGGCACCGTACGGCAACTTCATCGGGGGAAACCTCAATGGGCAAGGCGTGGTCCGCGCCATTGCGTAGCACAGTCATGCGCTGGTCATCAGAGTTAGCACCAACAACGATGATGTAAATCTCGGGGCAACGTCGCACCTGAGTCATGAGGTTGTTAGGAAGCGGGTAGGCGTCGCGAGCGTCAATCACAATGAGGTCTGGGGCAAATGACCGAAGCATGACTTCGGCAGCGGTGTGATCGTTGGTTGCACGCACGACATAGCCGATGCGCTGTAAGGCTGCTTCGACCGAACGACGGTCGGAGTTGTGGATCAGGGTCACCAAAGCCCGAGGGGTTGATTCGACTTCGGGGCGTTGTTCGACAGCGCCGGCCACGGTGGGACGGAGTCTCGATTCGGTTGATCCGGGGAAGTGGGTCTCTATAAGTGTCATGACAGTTATCGCCTTTATCGGTAGGTAGTGCTCAGAACTTGAGAACTATTTGTTGTCATGGGTAGTGAGTAATGAGGAGGCGGCACATTGCACTTTTCTTGAAGGTTTGTTTGTCTTGACTGAAACTTTCCGATGAGGCCCAGATAAATCGGTGATTCATGGGTAAATCACGTTCGTTGACCAACCGTTTGATGGTTGACTAGGGGTGCTTTCAACACTCGGAATCACCATGACCACTTCACCGAATCACGAACCATCCGAACTCCAGCCCGAGACCTTGGCTATCAGTGCGGGTCGCCCCGACGATCAGATCTCGATGGCTCCGGTCTTGTTCGCCTCAACGACCTACGAGATGGGTTCGCTTGAAGAGGGTCGCGAGATGGCGCACTCAACCAAGGCCGGCAAGTTTTATGGTCGTCATGGCAATCCAACGGTGCAGGCTTTTGAAAGTGCAGTCGCCGAACTTGAAGGCGCCGAAGCAGCACGTGCGTATGCATCTGGAATGGGCGCAATCGCTGGAGTCATTCTTGGTTTGTGTTCAAAGGGCGATCACATCGTTGCGCAAAAGCAGTTGTATGGCGGCACGATGCAATTGCTCGCTGGCGTGTGTCCACGATTTGGAATTGATGTCACGTTTGTTGACGGCACGAAACTCGGCGCATTTGCTGAAGCGGTGATTCCTGGTCGAACGATGATGGTGTTTGCTGAAACACCAGCGAATCCGTTGCTTGACATTGTTGATCTTGATGATCTTGGTTCAATCAAAGGCCCAATAACTGTTGTTGATTCGACGTTGTCAACGCCACTTGGTTCACGTCCGCTTGATCACGGTGTCAATTTGGTTTTGCACTCAGCAACCAAAGCAATGGCTGGCCACAACGATGCAACTCTTGGTGTTGTGACGGGTGAACGCGATCTCATTGATGCGTTGTGGGGCTTTGCAGTTTTGCAAGGCGCATGTGCATCGCCGTTTGATGCATTGAACGGTTTGCGTGGATTGCGCACACTTGGTCCACGTTTGCGTCAACAAGGTGCGAATGCTGTGGCGATTGGTCGTGCGCTTGAAGCGCACCCAGCAGTTCTTTCGGTGCGGCATCCGGGTCTTGAATCTCATCCACAATTTGAATTGGCATCGCGTCAGTACCGCATGCACGGCGGAGTGTTGTCATTTGATTTGGCAGGCGGTCTTGACACCGGCGCCAAATTCGTGCGTTCGGTCAAGCTGTGTCACGCTGCAACATCGATGGGTGGTCCCGAGACCTTGGTGACGCACCCAGCTTCGACGACTCACGCTGGGATGACTCCCGAAGAACTTGCCGACAGCGGTATTACTCCCGGAACCGTGCGGATGAGCTGTGGGCTTGAGCATGCCGACGATCTGATCGCCGACATCATGCAGGCCCTTAACTAAAACAGCCAGGTCAAACATCTCTCTTGGCATACGAACATATGTTCGCTAACCTGTCGATATGGGGTCGACATGGGGAATGCAAGGACCAACCACTTGGTCTGAACTTGAAGCCCGTTTATCGGGCCGAAAACCCCAGTCGTCGTCACAACCCGTCATTCGGTCAGTCGTCGTCCCAGCGCCAGATCGCACGCCGACTAGTGGCACGCCTCGACCCATTGTGCCGTACGCCGAACTGCACTGCCATTCAAACTTTTCGTTTCTCGACGGGGCTTCGCATCCAGAAGAGTTAGCCGAAGAGGCGCATCGTTTGGGTTTGACTGCGCTCGCAGTCACCGATCACAACGGACTGTACGGCGTGGTTCGATTTGCTGAGGCGGCGCGCGTGGTGGGCTTACCAACAGTCTTCGGTAGCGAAATCACGGTTCAATCTTCTGCTGGTCCGCAACACCTCGTGGTGTTGGCTGATGGCACTGCCGGATACGCGCGTTTAGCACGAGCGTTGAGCCTGGCGCAGTTGGCTGGCAGTAAAGGCGACCCGCGGTGCACAATGCCCGATCTTGCTGACGTAGGTGCAGGGCATTGGTGGGTGATGACTGGTTGTCGGCAAGGTGCAGTGCCTTCGGCTTTGGTGGATCATGGTCCGAGTGCGGCATTGCGTGAACTACAAAAACTGATCACTGCTTTTGGTCGAGACCGGGTGTTGGTCGAACTGTGGGATCACGGTGATCCACTTGATACGGCGCGCAACGATGCAATGGCCGAACTAGCGGCGCGGGCCGATGTGCAATGTATTGCGACAAATAATGTTCATTACGCGACGCCATCGGCGCGACGATTAGCAACAGCAATCGCAGCAGTGAATCGCCGTTGCAGTCTTAATGAGATGGATCATTGTCTACCTGCCGCCGCAACAGCACATTTACGTAGTGGCGCCGAACAGGCGCGGCGGTTCGCGCGGTATCCGGGTGTTGTTGATTTGGCAGCCGAGATTGGTCGTGCCGCAGCATTTGATTTATCGCTGGTAGCACCAAAGTTGCCGCCGTATCCATGTCCTGATGGTTTGACCGAAATGCAATTTTTGCGACGACTCACCGAAGAAGGTGCACGACATCGTTATGGAGAGCGTCCGCAAAGTGGGGAAGACCTCAGCATTCGCGCGCGGGCGTGGAAGACGATTGATCATGAACTTGAAGTTGTTGAACTGCTGGGGTTTGCGGGCTATTTCTTGGTGGTGTGGGACATCGTGCAGTTTTGCAACGACTCCGACATTTTTTGTCAGGGTCGCGGAAGCGCAGCTAATAGTGCAGTGTGTTATTCGCTCGGCATCACTAAAGCCGATGCGGTGTCATTGGGATTGCTCTTTGAACGTTTCTTATCGCCCGATCGTGATGGACCACCCGATATTGATCTTGATATTGAGAGTGGTCGGCGTGAAGAAGTTATTCAATATGTTTTCAATCGCTACGGACGTCACCACACTGCGCAGGTTGCCAACGTGATTACTTATCGTGCACGTTCGGCAGTGCGCGATATGGCACGGGCTCTTGGGTACGCACCAGGCCAACAAGACGCGTGGTCGAAACAAATGGATATGTGGCGCAATGTGGCCGCGAACTCTCCGGAGAAAACCCCCGAGGGTCGTGTTGATCAAGCCATTCCACCCTTGGTCTTAGAACTTGCCGCCGAAATTGAAGATGCGCCCCGCCATCTTGGTATTCACTCGGGCGGAATGGTCATTTGCGATCGCCCAGTGATAGAAGTGTGTCCAGTTGAGTGGGGCCGCATGCAAGATCGCAGTGTTTTGCAATGGGATAAAGATGATTGTGCTGCTGCTGGTTTAGTGAAGTTCGACTTGTTGGGTCTCGGAATGTTGTCGGCTTTGCACGGTGCGGTTGATTTAGTGAAACGCCACAAGGGTGTCACGATTGATCTAGCGGTGCTGCCACAAGATGATGATGTGTACGCAATGTTGTGTCGAGCAGACACGGTGGGTATTTTTCAAATTGAGTCACGTGCCCAGATGGCAACTTTGCCACGGCTTAAACCACGACGTTTCTACGACTTGGTTGTTGAAGTGGCGCTCATTCGGCCGGGGCCTATTCAAGGTGGTTCGGTGCATCCGTATATTCGCCGGCGTAACGGTCAAGAACCCATTACGTATTTGCATCCATTGCTGGAAAACAGCTTGGGTAAAACTTTGGGGATTCCGCTGTTTCAAGAACAACTGATGCAGATGGCGATTGATGTTGCTGGGTTCACAGCCTCTGAAGCCGATCAGTTGCGTCAAGCGATGGGATCGAAGCGCAGCCAAAAACGTATGCAGTTATTGCGCCAACGTTTGTATGAAGGTATGGCCGAACGCGGAATCGTTGGCGATATCGCCGACGAAATTTTTGACAAGATGGCGGCCTTTGCCAATTACGGATTTCCCGAAAGTCACTCGGTGTCATTCGCTTACTTGGTGTATTCGTCGTCGTGGTTGAAGTTATATGAGCCCGCCGCTTTTTATGCGGGTTTACTGAATGCGCAACCGATGGGTTTTTGGAGTCCACATTCGTTGGCACAAGATGCGCGCCGACATGGTGTTGTGGTGCGTACTCCAGATCTGTTGGCATCTGGTGCGCAGGCAACTCTTGAAGAGTGCGCAGAAAGCCATGGTGGTTTTGCGGTGCGTTTAGGGCTCAGTTCAATTCGCGGAATTGGTTCGGGGCTCGCGCAACAGATTGAAGATGAACGAGAGTTGCATGGTGATTATGTTGAAGCCGAAGATTTAGTGCGCCGTGTTGATGAGTTAACGCTTCCGCAACTTGAGGCCATGGCAACAGGTGGAATTTTCACCGAGTGTTTTGGTCTTGAACGGCGTGAGGCGTTGTGGGCCGTTGGTGCAGCGGCGCAGTCGCGACGTGATCGATTGCCAGGGTTGGCAACAGGAACGCAGGCTCCGATGTTGCCAGGTATGGAACCACTTGAAGTTGCGGTTGCGGACTTGTGGGCGACAGGGGTGTCGCCTAATGGTCATCCAACATCGTTTTTACGTGAGCAACTTGATGCGTATGGCGTGGTTCCCGCTGATCAATTGTTAACGACCGAACAAACCAAAGTATGGGTTGCGGGCACGGTGACTCATCGCCAACGACCCGCAACTGCCCAGGGAACAACGTTCATCAGTCTTGAAGACGAAACAGGTTTGATGAATGTGGTGGTGTCGGTGGGATGTTGGAAACGGTTTCGACCAGTTGCTCGTGGAGCGGGAGCGTTGTTAGTGCGAGGTCGTCTGCAACGTTATGAAGGTGTCGTGAATATTGTCGCCGAACATATTGCGCCACTTTCGGTCGCGGCTCAAGTGACCGCCCGAAACTTCAGATAACTATCTATTTGGCTGACGAAGGTGATGTGGTGGCGGCAACGAGGCCAAGCGCAATGAAGACGGTTCCGGCGACATAGCGCTGAACGAAAGGTAATGTACGACCACTCAACAACTTGGCGCGAAGAGCACTTGCGGTCAGTGCATACATGCCGTCAGTAACGCAGCCAATCAATACGAAAGTACTTCCGAGTACAAGAGCTTGCGACCAGGCAGCACCTTTATCGGCATTAATGAATTGTGGAAGATACGACAAGAAGAACAAAGCCACTTTGGGGTTCAAAGTATTCACAATGATTCCTTGAGTGAATGAACGGCGCAAACTTGTTGTTGTCGCTTCAGTTTCAATTTCGGTCGGTTTACGCAGCAGAGTTCGTATCCCGACAAAAACCAAGTATCCGACACCAAGCCACTTCACCACATTGAAAGCAGTTGCCGATGTTGCAAGCACTGCTGAAAGCCCGACGGACGCGGCAATGACGTGCACGAAGTTGCCAAGCTCGAGTCCAGCTACTGCGGCCAGACCAACTTCGCGACCATCAGAGACGCTGCGATTGAGGACATAGATAACAGCCGGCCCAGGAATAAGCAATAGTGCAACTGATGCAATAGCGAAAGTGATTATTGAATGCAGGTCGGGCACGAGGTAACTCTAGACCTCAACATTGATGGGCGATGAAGGAATTCGGTCTTCAATGATATTCATCGCATGATTGTGCAGTCCGGCGGGGGCAAAGGTGGTCTGTGCTTCGGCAATTTCATCAATATGCCACCAGCGCAATTCAAAAAGGTATTCGGCGTTGAGGGTTTCCCAATCAAGCGAAGGCTGCGGTTCAAATACTTGTGGTACTCGCACGAGATGAATGTGTTCGCGTTGGCCATCCCACTGACCATTGATAAAGGCAATACGATGTTCGCGAGTCCAGATATGAGGACCGATTTCGGGGTCGTGGAGGCCGACCTCTTCGATGAGTTCGCGGCGCAATGCCGTGACATGGTCTTCGCCGTCGTCAAGACCTCCACCTGGAAGAGCCCATCGAGTGCCCGCTGGAAATTCGAAGCGCACTAACAAGATGTGTTTGCTTGGGGTGAGTAGCAGAGCGCGTGCTGCATTTCGTATGCGCAATTCGGCGGCGTTGCCTTCAGTCGGAGGGTTGGTCATTGAGTCCATCGTTCATCATGCGGTAGATCTCGTAGATTGACTTGCAGTCTTCGCACATGGGCAACTTCTTGGGGTCGCGTGACGGAACCCACACATGACCACACAGTGCTTCAAGAGGAGTGCCGTAAATGCGGGCCTCCATTACTTTGGCTTGCGCACTTTCGCCTGGCTCAACTTTGACAATGTGGGCCACCGTGGGTTCGCCGGTTTGAGTGTTTTCATCGAGACGGGTGTCGAGAAGAGTCGAGCCTGCGGGGTGGGCAGTCATGGGGTCGTTTGAGGCCATGACATAAGTCAAGCAGACGCCTACACCCGGGGACATGCCGCTGTACGAAAGTTCGGCCGCGCCAGCACTGGCGCCCCATGAGTGATGTAAGTTGCAAGCCATGGCTTCTTGGATTGTGAACCTCATCGTCGCTGGTTCAGCGATTGGTATTGGTGCAATCGGAACGCGTGTCATTGGAGAAGCTTCGAAAGCGAAGCCGATTCCGGTGAAGGTCCGTAAACCTCGTCAACGTTAAGCCGTGGCTATTTACGTTGATGAGTGCCGCTGGTGGCACAAAGAACGCCGTTGGTGTCACATGGTGAGCGATGTCAGCCTTGATGAACTGCATGCATTTGCCGCAGGCTTAGAAATTCCACAACGTGGATTTCATCGCGACCATTACGACTTGCCCGAGACATATCGCGAGCAGGCGATTGCATTGGGAGCAATTGCTGTGACAAGTCGTGAACTTTTACATCGCATGCGTGCCGCTGGACTGCGTGTACGGAGAAGTCGTGACAAATTAATTGGTCCAGTTGCTTGAGCGACCGAATTCTTTGGGAATACTGCGCGAATTGCGCTTGGTGACAACAATCCAATCAATGAGTTGAATACCTTGACTGGCGAACCACGTTGATGTCAGATCAAATTCATAGATGTCATTTTCATCAAGAACATCATGATCGCGATACGAGTACACAATGACATTAGGTGTTTCGTGATGATCAAGTGA
>Ga0214919_10002174_pt1 | contig 31122 bp, 29 predicted proteins | sample LL1503_MetaG_FD_177994 | JGI IMG/M metagenome (GOLD analysis project Ga0214919, IMG submission 177994) | Freshwater microbial communities from Lake Lanier, Atlanta, Georgia, United States - LL-1503 | ecosystem: Environmental > Aquatic > Freshwater > Lake | place: USA: Georgia | collected... | reverse complement strand
GCACGGGAGCAGCCCGATTAGCCACCAAAGTTGGTTGTCCAATTTTTCCCGTCGGCATCGTCGGAACTGATGAGATACAACCACCCGACGCCAAGGCCCCCAAACTGTTCCGCTCGTGTTCAATAACTATCGGACGACCAGTTCGACCCGAAAGGTACACCGCAGCCGCAGACCCTCATTTGGCGTGGCGATCAATGATTGATGAAGTGATGTTTGAAGTTCAATCAATGACGGGCCAGGTATACAAAAACGTTTATGCCGGCAAAACTGCCGATTCTGAACCAATCACAACGGCCAAAGTCGGCCACGTACAAGATCAATCGGTGCCTTCGCTTCACTAACCCGTCAAATCACGCGGTGAGCAATGGGGGATACCCGTAAACTGTCAGTAATGGCCGAGATTTCAATCACCCTCCCTGACGGATCGCAGCGTGAAGTCGCCGCGGATTCAACCGTGTTATCTCTGGCGACTTCGATCAGTCGAAATTTGGGCAAAGCTGCCATCGCTGGAGTCGTCAATGGACAACAAGTTGATGTGTCTCAGGCATTAACGAACAACGACTCGGTCGAAATCATCACTATTGACTCCGATCGTGGTCGCCATGTGTTGCGCCACTCAACAGCGCATGTGATGGCCCAAGCAGTTTTGAATTTGTATCCGGGAGCGAAGTACACCATCGGACCCGCAATCGAAAATGGGTTCTACTACGACTTCGACCTCAACGGCCGAGTATTCACCGAAGACAACTTGGCCAATGTAGAAGCCGAGATGCGCAAAGTGATCGCGGCGAACCAGCCATTTGTGCGTGCCGAAATTACGGTTTCTGAAGCTCTCAAACTCTTTAGTGAACAGCCGTATAAATGTGAGATCATCGAGCGCGTCACTGGTGGTGCAGCCGACAGTAGCGACAGTGCTGAGGTCGGCGGCTCGGGTGATTCAGTCAGCATTTATCGCAACACCGACGATTTTGTCGACCTCTGCCTCGGACCTCACGTTCCGAGCACTGGCCGTCTCGGACACTTCAAGTTGCAAAAGGTTTCATCGGCCTATTGGCGCGGCAATGAAAAAGGTCCAGTGCTGCAACGTATTTACGGCACCGCTTGGGAGAGCAAAGCAGCTCTCGAAGAACATCTCCACCGTCTTGAAGAAGCCGAGCGGCGTGACCATCGCCGTCTCGCGGTTGAACTTGATTTGCTGTCATTTCCTACCGAGCTTGGTGGAGGACTTGCGGTATGGCATCCCAAAGGTGCCATCGTGCGCAAATTGATGGAAGATTACAGCCGTGCTCGTCATCAGAGCGGTGGTTACCAGTTCGTTTTCACTCCTCATCTTTCCAACGCGACACTTTTCCAGACTTCCGGTCACCTTGACTTTTATGCCGATGGCATGTATCCACCCATGGAAATGGACAACGGCACGTACTACCCGAAGCCAATGAACTGTCCGATGCATTGCTTAATCTTCCGCGGACGTCAGCGCAGCTATCGCGAACTTCCACTGCGACTCTTCGAACTCGGAACCGTGTATCGGTATGAACGGGCCGGAACCTTGCATGGACTCATGCGTATTCGCGGATTCACTCAAGATGACAGCCATATCTATTGCACCCGCGACCAGTTGCAAGACGAGATCATTTCACTTCTCGATTTTGTGATGAGCGTGTTAAAAGCTTTCGGTTTTGACGACTTCTCATTCCATCTCTCGACCAAAGATCCCGAGAAGTATGTGGGCTCTGACGAAATCTGGGAGTCAGCGACCAACGCTTTATCGACTGCGCTTGAGACTCACGGTGTTGAATACAGTGTCAAAGAAGGCGACGCAGCTTTTTACGGACCAAAAATTGACATTCACATTCGTGATGCAATCGGGCGCACCTGGCAACTCTCCACCATCCAATGCGATTTCAACTTGCCCGAGCGCTTTGACCTTGAGTATGTCGCTACCGATGGCTCACGCCAGCGGCCAATCATGTTGCACCGCGCTTTGTTCGGCTCGGTTGAACGTTTCTTCGGAGTACTCGTTGAGCATTACGCCGGAGCTTTCCCAACGTGGTTGAGCCCGGTGCAAGTCAAAATCTTGCCAGTTGCCGAGGCCCACGAGGTTTACGCACAACAGGTTGCTGACTCAATGCTTGCGGCCGGCATTCGCGTCGAAATCGTCGAAGCGAACGATCAACTTGGCAAGCGTATTCGTACGGCTAAAATGGAAAAAACTCCATACGTTCTTGTCGTCGGTGATGACGATATGGCCGCGAACACCGTCGGAGTCAATGCTCGCGGTCTTGAAGTCGAACGAGGCGTTGCAGTTTCTGAATTCACTCGTCGTATTACCGAAGAGATCAGTCACTCAGTGATCTGAGCGACCCAGCGCAGATTTTTGAACTGAATCATGATTGACGCGCTGTGGACTGGGTGGCGAAGCCAGTATTTGTCCTCGTTGCCAAATCCTTTTGAAGGTTCGCATTCTGAAGGTCAAAGTGTCTTTACACAGATTCTTCAATCAGGATTACCTGATGAAGAAACCTTCATTGTTCATCGGGGACATTATGTCTTTGCCATCATGAACGCGTATCCGTACTCAGTAGGTCATCTCATGGTTTTACCGATGCGGCAGATCTCCAGTTTGGCCGAACTCACCGCTGAGGAAAGCCTCGAACTCTGGGGAACCGTCTCCCACGCCTCGGAAGTTCTCAAAAGTGAGTACGCACCACATGGACTCAACGTCGGCATCAACCTCGGACCTGCTGCAGGCGGCAGTGTCAGCGAGCACTTACATGTCCACATCGTTCCACGTTGGCGAGGTGACGCAAATTTCATGACTTCTGTCGCAAATGCTAAAACAATTTCTGAACCGCTCAACGAAACTGCTGCCCGAATCCGCCAAGCGTGGACGAACCGCTGATCTGTCTCGTAAGGTTGTTGAACTGACTAGTTCAATAATTGACTAGTTCAATAGTTGATTAATGGAGAAGCTCACTGATGTCCGAACACGACACACCAACTGAAGCGGCAAACAATGCCAATAATTTCCGTGACCAACTTCCCGAAGATCTCAATGCATCCGAATTTGTCGGGGTATACAAATTCCCCGATAACAGCCGTCGACGTATTCCTGGATACATCTATCTTGGGACCGGAGCCGCAGTCGTTGCACTTGTTTTGGCCATCGGCAGTGATGGACCCTTTATCAATTCAGGTTTATTGACTGGTGGTGTAGCGCTGGCGCTGTTCGGCTTGTTTTGTCTCACGTCGGGTTGGCGCATGACCATCGATGAACAAGAAGCTCTTGAAGCCGCTGGGACCGCCGTCGGTTTTCCCGTGGGTCATGCTTCGGCTCAACAGGTTTGGCGAGGATTTCGCAGTCGCCCCACGTGGCGCGTGCTGTGCTATTCAAGCGAAGATCCGCCCAGCCAACGAGGCCTGGTCTTAGTTGATGCAGTCAACGGCAAGGTTGTGGAGCATTTACGCCAGGAAAACCTCGAAGATTGGTCCTAATCGGCCCACTAAGGTCGTTCCTCAGGCATGACACCGACGGGTGCACATATTTTCCTAGACTCTGTAAATGTTCGACGGCCACTTTCGCAACTCAGTTGACCGAGCGGTCAAGCCACTTGGCAACACGTTGCGGCGAACCAAAATTTCGCCTGACCACTTAACGATTGCAGGAATGCTGATCGCCTGCGTAGCCGCGGTTGCCATTGGTGCTGGCTATCTGTCTCTTGGTTTGTTGCTCGTCATACTTGCAGCGTTGCCAGATTTGCTTGACGGTGCCCTCGCCAAAGCTTCGAATACATCAAGTCAACGTGGGGCATTCTTCGATTCAGTTGTTGATCGAGTGACTGATGCTCTCTTGTTTGGTGGAGTGGCGTGGTATTTCGCTTCGCACGAATCTGCCCATCTCGCAATTTTGCCATTGGCTGTTTCTGGAATCAGTTCAGTCATTTCATACGAGCGTGCGAAAGCAGAATCCTTAGGTTTGTCAGCTAAGGGCGGATTGATGGAACGAGCCGAACGCATCATTTGTTTATGCCTGGGCTTGTTGTTCCCACCATTGTTGATTCCGATTATGTGGATCATGTTGGTGCTCACTGCCGTGACCGCAGTTCAGAGATTTTTCAAGGTATGGCAGCAGGCTGCTGTTGCACCAGTCACCGCAGCAAAAATTGAATTGCGCCGTTCACGACGACAAAGTCGACGTTCAGCGATGCAATCACGCCGCACCCGTCCATCGACACGCCGCCGTTCGTAATCGATCAACTCGCTGATATCTATGCCTCAGTCAGAGCGCCAAGAAATTGGCGACACCCTCGTTGTCGGTAGCTACAAGCTCGGTTCCCTTTTATCCAAAGGAGTTCCAGGGTTTCTTTCAGGAACAGTTGGCTCTGTCATTGGATTTCCAGCAGCAGTCGCAATGCGCGACAAACGCAAAATGGTCGAACGTCATATGCGGCGAGTTCGACCCCAAGCATCTTCCATTGAAATTCGCCGCCTCACCCAGCAGGTCTTTGATAGCTACGCACGGTATTACTTAGAAAGTTTTCGGCTTCCGTCGTTGACGAGTGCACAAGTTGCATCGTCAATGACCGTTGAGGGTTATCACGAAAATATGGTTCCGGCGCTTGAGCGAGGAAACGGAGTGATACTTGCTTTACCGCACCTTGGGGGATGGGAGTGGGCAGGACGTTGGGCCGCTGATCTTGGGAACAAGATGACAGTTGTCGTTGAACCCATTGAACCTCCAGAACTCTTTGAATGGTTCGCCGAACTTCGTCGCAAGTTTGGCATGACGGTCATACCCCTAGGGCCAGATGCCGGACCCGCAGTTTTGAAATCACTTCGCAACAATGAGGTTTTGTGCCTATTAAGTGATCGCGACATCACGGGTGGCGGTATCGAGGTTGAATTCTTTGGCGAACGAACAACTTTGCCAGCCGGACCAGCAACGCTCGCGCTGAGAACAGGAGCGGCCTTGCTACCGACGGCGGCTTATTTCACCGATCGCGGGGTCGGCCATCACGGCGTTATTGGTGCGCCGATGAATTGCGAACGTCAAGGAAAACTTCGCGCGGATGTGCAGCGGATCACTCAAGATTTGGCGTACGAACTCGAAAAATTGATTCGACGTGCGCCCGAACAATGGCATCTCCTACAACCGAATTGGCCAAGTGATCCTGGGCACGGACACGAACATCATCGCGGTAATACTTCAGAAACTGAAGAATGAATCCTTCGGTCGATACCTCATCAGACAGCCCTAAGTCGTAGTCTGAAAGGTGTGAGGTTGAACGGGGGTTCTTCAGTCCTAACTGGTTTAGGTCTTTCAGTTCTTTTGCTGTCCGCTTGCGGTTCTGCAAGTCAATCAACCGTCATCGTTCGCGATGTGGATTCGATTCAAGTGATGACCCCCGAAGAAGTCACAGCGATGAGATCAACTTTGGTTCCGGTGAACGAAGATTCAAGTCCCAATGCGACAGGGGATTCGGTTGTACCAGGTGATCCGTCAACAGACCCAGGGTCAGCCGACACAATTCCGTTGAATAAAGATAACCGCCCGCCCGAACTCAAACTATTCGACGCCTTTTCACAGTTCTCAGGTTGTATCAAAGATTCCGGTGAAACGATTCGCGGAGACTTGCAAGACCCGAACAACCCTGCGTACAAAGATCCTGCTTATTTGGAGATCATTCAGAAGTGTGCAGCACGAAGCGACATCGTCAATATTCTCCAAGAGGTGTCAACAACTAGAGCAAGTTTGACACCTGATGAAATCAAAACACGCAATGAGGCCTTCGTCGTTCTCTCTGACTGTCTGAAGAAAAAGGGATGGAAGATTGAGACCTCCATCGATTCATCTGGACTTATCAATCCCACAACTTTCCAAAGCGCTGACGGTGCTTTAAACCAACGCGATCTCGATCAATGTCTGACTGAAACTGGCATCAACGATGCCATCGAAAACGGAGCCTAAATGTTCAGTATTAAGAAAATATCGCTAGTTATTGGTCTTGTTGCGGTTGTGGGGACCGCCGTGTTTATCGGCCGTCAATCAGGTGGTGACTCAACCAATAACACCTTGCTCATAACGCCTCGCGCCGTTGAACGACGTGACCTTTCCGATGTACTCACAGTCTCAGGTGAAGTTCGTCGTGATGAGACCAAAAAGATCAACTCGGCCGTCGATGGCAAGGTCAGCCAAATCAATGTCGAAGACGGAGACACTGTGGAAGTCGGAGACGGAGTATTCGCTCTCGATGGCCGCACCGCAGTGGCGGTTCCTGGTGACTTCTCTTTCTACCGTGAACTCACCGTTGGCAGCGTTGGTCCCGACGTCAAGCAACTCGAGACAATTCTTAATGACAGCGGGTACGAAATTCGTGACGTCGACACACTTTTTACCGAAGACACTCGTTCGGCGTTAGCCAAATGGCAATTCGATCGTGGCTACAGCGGCTCAAGTAATGAAAATGATGAGACCATCACAGCATCGTTGTCACCAAATGGAGCGGCTTATTCAGTTGGTCGAGAAAATACGGCGGCGTTTGTCGTCACCCAAGCAGTGCCAACAGCGAGCGGATCAAGTATTCGGCCGATGGTGTCTAAGCCAACTTTGAATATTTCCGCAAACCAGTCCACCGTGAACGAAGGCGGAGCAGTTACTTTCACGATTACAGCCGATATTGCCCCGACGTCTGACCTAACCATCGCACTGAACATCGGTGGTAGTGCAACGGCTGGAGACGATCCCGCCAACGATGACGACTACGACACAATTTTAGGGAGCGTCACCATTAAAGCTGGTGAATTGTCTACATCATTCACCTCAAATGTGTTCGTTGACAACACGATTGAAGACGAAGAGGACATCACCGTAGCAATGACTACTCAGTTCGGAAACGATCCGACATACGCGCTGGGGAATACGAATCAGATCCGAGTCGTGATTCCGGCTAACGGTTCAGAATTACGGCCGCTATTAACTGTCAAGGCAAGTAGTGAGACAATTAGCGAAGGTTCATCTGTGACCTTCACGGTTCGTACTTCGGTTAAGTCAAACCGTGACATTAAGTTCAATGTGTCTCTCACTGGCAGCGCCAGCCAAGACGTCGATTTCTTAACTCCTGACGCCGACTCGTACACGATCAATGCTGGTGATTACAGCGTCGATGTACAAATTCAAATCCGTCGCGACAACACCGTCGAACCCGACGAGAATTTGGTCCTTACCCTGACTGCAGATACTCCGCCTTCTGGGAAATCTGAGCGATACTTCTTGGGTGTAACGACCAGAGCTGACGTCACGATTCAAAGTGAGGATCTTCCAGAGTTGTCTCTTGTAGGTGGGGGGACTGTTGCAGAAGGTCGCACGACGTCTTTCCGCATCGTTGCTGATGCCCCTGTCACTGATGATACATCTGTCAATTACCAGCTTTCGGGAACCGCACAAAACGGTGCCGACTACAAAGCATTGAGCGGCACGATCATCATGAAATCTGGAACTCGAAGCGTCACGGTTCCGATCAACGTCATCAACGACGATGTCACGTTTAAGCCATCGGACATGCTGGTGGCCGATTGGCCAGCACGAATCGGCAAAGTTGAAGTTGATGAAGGTGAATTCGTTTTACAAGGCAATGTCGTCCTTAGCCTGACCGAGCCACAATTCACGATCACTATGAAAGTCAGCCCGACCGACCGTGCAGAACTCGAAATAGGTCAGGCAGTCTCAGTCGACCTCAAAGTGGGCGGTCAAATTCTTCCAGGCGTCATTTCAGAACTCGATGACAGTGCAACAGTTGGATCGGCCGGAGAAGAACTGTACGAAGGAACAATTACTGTCACGGGAGAATTCAGTGCCGTTGACGGCGCAACAGTTTCAATCGACGTCACTCTTGATGAGGCCCTGCAAGTTCTCGCAGTTCCTGTCGCCGCAGTTCTGCGTTCGGCTGATGGCGATGAAGTACGAATCGTCAACGATGCCGGCACGATCACTCGAGTCAAGGTGACAATTGGTTTGATCGATGGTGAATGGGTAGAAATTAAGGATGGTCTGAAGGGCGACGAATTAATAGTCGTTGATATTGCGTCAGGCAATGTTGCCTCGGCTGCCTAATCGATCCGCATGAACCCTCTGTCAACTACTCAAGCAATCGAAGTTCCAACGCTCATGGAATTGAGCCATGTGTCGCGCGTCTACGGAACTGGCGAAGCAGCAGTTTGGGCTTTACGAGACGTGTCGCTAGTTATCCGAGCTGGGGACTTTGTATCCATCGTCGGCCCCTCGGGTTCGGGTAAATCAACGATGCTGGGTTTACTCGGTTGTCTCGATGTTCCGACTGAAGGCACTATTACCGTCGGCGACGAAGAGGTCACTCGTCTAGCAGATGCCGCACGAACTCGAGTGCGCGGCAAAAGTATTGGCTTCGTCTTTCAACAATTCCATTTAATTCCCCATCTTGATGCCTTGGGAAATGTTGAGACGGCTCTCTTGTATCGTTCGTTGAAACCAGCCGAACGTCGCGAAAGAGCGATGGCATCACTTGAACGAGTCGGACTCGGCCGACGCGCCGACCACCGTCCAGTGCAGCTTTCGGGTGGAGAACAACAACGTGTTGCTCTTGCCCGCGCGCTAGTCACCGAGCCCAAGATTCTCCTAGCCGATGAGCCGACTGGTGCACTCGATACTAAGAATGCCGCCAACGTGATGGAAATTCTGTCCGGATTGCAATCAACCGAACGTGCAGTTGTCATCGTCACTCACGATACGAATATCGCCAATTCAGCAGCCCGCAAAGTTTCAATGCTGGACGGCGGAATCGTTACCGATGAGGTGCTCCGCAAATGAGTACTTTCAAAGATTTAGTACGAGTCGCCTTCACCGGCTTGCTAGCTCGTAAAGTTCGCACTCTGTTGTTACTTCTTGGACCAATGATTGGTGTCGCAGCAATTATTGCTTCTGTTGGTTTAACCGACTCAGCAAAGGGCGACCTCAAACAAAAAGTCTCGAAACTCGGCACCAACCTGATTGAAGCGGCCGCATCAAGTTCATTCGGTGGACAGAATCCAACACTTCCTACTGATGCGGTCGAGCGAGCACTAACAGTCACGACCGTTGAAAAAGTCTCTGCCGTCGTCGAACTCTCGAACATTGTCGTTACTCCTTACGACGAGGCTCGCGAAAAATTTGAGACCGTTCCGATACCGGTATTAGGTACCGATGACAATTTGCCCAATGTTCTGCAAGTAGATCTGGTTTCCGGTCGTTGGATTAATCAATTTGACGAAGAGAGTGATGTCCGTGCGGCGGTGATCGGTGTTGGTTTGGCCCGTGAATTTGATGTTTTGCCAGGGGAGAACCGCACGATTGAGTTGAACGGTATTCCTTACGGTGTCGTTGGCATTTTGAATTCAGTCGAGCTTGAGCCTGGTTTTGATAACGCCGTATTTATTTCTTTCGCTCGAGCTGAAAAGGACTTTCTCAACGATGACGTTGAACCCAACAAAATGTACGTGCGCTGCACCGAAGGCACCGAAACGGAAACTTCGGAAGCGTTAAAGACCGCAGTCAATTTGGGTGGGCCCCAAGAAATCACCACCGATATCAAAAGTGAAGCATTGGAGTTGGCTGCGCAAAGCGACCGTCAACTACAAATGATCGTCATCTCAATGGGTTTGTTGGCAATCATCGTTGGCGGACTCGGCATCGCTAATGTCATGTCGATTTCAGTGATTCAGCGGTCAGCCGAAATCGGCATCCGTCGAGCACTGGGACACACCAGAAACATCATCGCTATTCAGTTCTTGTTTGAGGCCATCGTTGTCGGAGTTATCGGAGGAATACTCGGAGTACTTCTTGGAATGTTGGCAATATTTATCGGAGCGTCAATCGCTGGCTGGGTCTTTGTTATGGCCTCATGGTTAGCGCCTGCCGGAATCATCTTGGCAATCACAATTTCAATTCTTGCTGGGCTATATCCAGCCCGTCGCGCGGCCGCACTTGAACCTCTCGAGACTTTGCGACTGGGCTAATTGAATCTAAAGAAAACATCACGAATAGATATCAAAGAGTTCGTTGATCGCCTTGATCTGTCCACCGCTTGTACTTGACATCACAGCAATGGGCTCAACGCCAATGTCATACCAGCGTTGCAGACCATCGCGCACTTGGTCGGCAGTCCCATACAACGTGCAATCCGATAACCAAGCATCACTCATGAACGACGAGTGATCATCACGATTACCAGATGCGATGGCATTTTCAATGGCTTCCATCTCTTCGACGTATCCAGCAGCCTTCCAATAATTGCGGTAATTAGGTAGACGCACGTACACAGCCATGGTCTTGCGATTCACTGCAGCTGCGGCTTCTCGATCATCACTAATAACGGTCGGAATCATGTTGGCAAGATGAAAGCCACCGCCAATCTTTTCTTGAGGTACTTGGTGAACCTGCTTGACCGTATTGCTATAACTCGCATTAGCCCACAATGCTCCTTCGCCAATCTCTGTTGCCAAAGCCAGCATTCGATCGCGGAGAGCCGCCAAATAAATCGGGGGAAGAGGACCACCAAATTTCTCTTGTTTGCGGAGTGCATCGACGAATGCCCGCATATCCGACAGCGGCGGGCCCATTTCAACTCCGAGACGTTTCACCATTGCTTCATGACTCACTCCGAGACCTAACGCGAATCGCCCACCCGAAACTTCGCCGATATGACTTGCAATCGAACCAATCTCGGCCGCCGAGGTTCCGTAGATGCCCTGAATTGCGGTGTAGAAACGCAGCCGTTGAGTCACATGCGCCAAACTTACGCACAGACCAAACGCATTACCGAGGGTTGGGCAGGCCAAAGCTGGGAAACCCCGTCGTTCAGCCTCTGAGGCAAGTTCGAGAATTTGAAGCCGTTTGGTGGGCGAAGCAACGATGGATAAGGCAGGAAGCATCATCCCTTGAAGTTAGCCGAACACTAACGACCGATCAGATCTCGCTAGTTTGGAGAGGTCATGACCGCGTCACTCGAATCAAATCCCGTCGATTCCAAATCGCGGCTACGCATAGGCTTGATCTGTCCATACAGTTTGACGACACCAGGTGGCGTCCAAGGTCAAGTCATGGGTCTTGCTCGATCTTTACGCAAAATGGGCCATGAAGTTCGAGTGCTCGGACCATGCGATGGGGCACCACCAGATACCTTCGTGACACCTATCGGTGAATCGTTACCAACAGTAGCGAACGGGTCAATAGCGCCACTTGCTCCCGACCCTTCAGCGGCCTTACGAACGATCCGAGTTTTACGCGACGAGCAGTTTGATGTGTTGCACCTTCACGAACCTTTGACCCCTGGTGCAAGCATCACGGCACTTGTCATGAGAACAGCTCCAATCGTCGCCACGTTTCACGCGGCCGGCGAGAGTCTGAGCTATAAGTACCTCAGCGCTCCACTCAAGGGCTTCGCCAGTGCAATTGATCATCGAGTTGCAGTTTCAAAAGATGCAGTGCACTTGGCACAGCGATACATCGGTGGCGACTATCAGATCTTGCCTAATGGCGTCGAACTCGATCGCTTTCTGACTTACTCTCAAACTCCTCGATCCATTCATGACAAATCAAAACCGACCCGTCAGTCAATATTTTTTTGTGGTCGCCATGAACCGCGCAAGGGGCTCGAGGTACTTTTACAAGCTCACGCAACTTTGCCCGACACGGTTGATCTGTGGATCGCTTCTGAAGGTCCAGAAACTGAGCGACTGAAACGTGAGTGGGCCGGCGATTCTCGAATTATGTGGCTCGGACGTATCAGTGATTCCGATAAAGCTATGCGGCTTTCTCAAGCAGATGTTTTTTGTGCTCCATCGCTTGGTGGAGAAAGTTTTGGCGTTGTTTTGATCGAGGCAATGGCCGCCGCGACTCCCATTGTTGCGAGTGCACTCGACGGATACATGAATGTTGCGACGAACGAAGTTGACGCCCTACTTGTTGAACCCAATAATCCGACCGATCTTGAAGCTGCACTTCGTCGTATTTTGCTCGACCAAAATCTTGCAGATCGTTTGGTTGTTCAGGGTCAAGACCGGGCTAAAGGGTTTTCAATGGTCCAACTCGCACATACTTATGTCGAGATTTATCGGCGAGTGATTGCCGAGTCGCAGAACCGACCAAGTCGGGGGCAAAGAGTTCGTCGTTTCTTCTCACGGGAACGCCATTTCGCTCGCTGACGTGAGCAACCCTTGATTATTGACCGACTCGAATGAGTTTTTGTACCTAAGATGATCTCATGATCTTCATCATTCTCGCCGTCATCGCACTCTTGGTTGTTCTTGTCATTTTGTCATACAACGGCTTAGTTCGTCGCCGTAACCAAGTGGACAACGCTTGGTCACAGGTTGATGTTCAACTCAAACGTCGTTTAGACCTCATCCCCAATTTGGTCGAATCTGTCAAGGGTTACGCCGCCCATGAAAAGACAACACTTGAAGCTGTTATCAATGCTCGTAATGCTGCGATGGCCGCTGCCCCCGGACCTGGTGCTCAGGGCCAAGCCGACAATGTTCTTTCGGGGGCGTTGCGTCAGTTGTTCGCTTTGTCTGAGGCTTACCCCGATTTGAAGGCCAATCAAAATTTCTTGGCGCTTCAAGAAGAGCTCACGTCCACCGAAAGTCGCGTGGCCTACGCACGTCAGTTCTACAACGACGCAGTTCTTGGTTACCACAACAAGCTCGATACATTCCCGACCGTTCTCGTAGCCAAGATCGGCAACTTCCCGCATCGCGAATTCTTTGAAGCTGAAGACGCCGCCCGCACTGCACCCACCGTCAAGTTCTAAATTCCGTGTATCAACAGATTGCTTCAAATAAGCGCAGAAGCGCTGCACTCATTTTCGGGTTCGTACTCTTAGTCGTTCTCGTCGGGGTTGTCGTCGGGCAACTTATTGGCGGAGGACCACTTGCGAGTGTCGTCGCTTTTTTCGTTGCTGCCGTTATGGCCTTTACGTCATACTGGAAGTCAGATTCGATTGCTCTTGCCGTGAGTCGTGCCGTCCCCGCCGACCCAACGACATATCAACGGCTGCACAACCTGGTTGAAGGTCTGTGCATCGCCGGCGGTCTTCCAAAGCCCAAGGTGTATGTCATTAACGATCCGGCTCCCAACGCGTTTGCGACGGGACGCAACCCTCAGCACGCAGCAATCGCTGTCACCACTGGTCTTCTTGAAAAGATGAATCGTGTTGAACTTGAGGGAGTTGTCGCCCATGAGTTGTCACACATTCGGAACTACGACATTTTGGTTTCAACGATCGCAGTCACTTTGGTCGGCTCCATTGCGCTGATGACAGATTTGGCAATTCGCATGATGTGGTGGAATGGCGGACGATCTTCTCGAGACGGTGACCGCAACAACGGCGGCAATCCACTCGCGCTCATTGGTTTTGTGCTGTTGATATTGGCTCCAATCATTGCCAAAGCCATGCAAGCCGCTGTCAGTCGCAAACGAGAGACTCTTGCTGATGTCTCAGCGTGCCAAATGACCAGGTATCCACCAGGACTCATTTCTGCCTTAGAAAAGTTGCGAGCAGACTCCACCACCACTCACTCAGCATCAATGGCTACTGCACATATGTGGATTGAGCAACCACTTTCGGGTGTGCGTGATGGTGGCAAATTGAGTTTCTTCCATCGTATGTTCGATACTCATCCACCACTTGATGAGCGAATTGCGTTATTAAAGGAACTGTGAAAATTTCTTATAGGCGTTCTGTCGTCATGTCTTTTGCTCTCGCTGGTGTCTCCCTAACAGGTTGTGGAGGTAAAGAAAATTCTGCTGAGGTAACAACATCGCCGTCAACGATCGCCCCTACAACCGTTGTTGTGACCGAACCTCCAACGACAATTGTTGAGACGACAACAACAACGACCACGATCCCAGTAGCGCTGATGCCATTGACTGGTCTTCCCGTCGTTGACGAAGCGGTAGCGGCGCGTCCTGCCATCGTTGCCAAGATTGACAATCATCCGGGAGCCCGGCCGCAGACCGGCATTAATGAAGCCGATATTGTGTACGAAGAGAACGTTGAAAAGTGGACTCGTTTCGCCATTGTCTTGCACTCAACTGGCTCCGATCCCGTTGGTCCTTTGCGCTCGGGCCGAACCCAGGACATCAATTTGTTGACATCACTCAATCATCCGTTGTTCCTTTGGAGCGGTGGTAATGCCAAGGTGACCGGGCTCATCAAGAAATCTGAACTCATCAACATGAGCGCATCGGCGGCTGGTGACGGCGGGGGATTCTTCCGTTCAACAGACAAGAAGGCACCACACAACTTGTTCTCTAAGACCACCAATATTTGGGCTCTTGATGCTGGTCGTGGTGGCACACCACCTCCTCAGTTTTCTTATCGCACCGATGGTTCATCTGCCACCGGCAATTTGACCGCCGGTTTGAAACTCACAATGGACGGCAAAATGCATGCTGCTTGGGAGTGGGATCCGACAACAAATAAGTTCATTCGTTTCCACGACGCCAAACCTCATGTCGATAGCAACAACGTGCAAGTCAATGTTGACAATGTCGTCGTGATCGTATGCGAATACAAGTTCAGTCCAGCTGACAAAAATAGCCCCGAAGCACAGACTGTTGGCTCCGGTGTCGCCTGGCTGTTCACCCAAGGAACCTGGACTGAAGGAACTTGGAGTCGAGCTGACAATTATTCAGCCTGGACATTGACAGACTCTTCTGGCGCTTCCATGCTGTTGACCCCAGGTCGCACCTGGGTCGAACTCACCCGCGAAAAGCAAGGTGCGGTTGTACCGGCGGGAATTTCAGTTGCTGATACGCCCTGGCCGTGATCAACACAAAGATCTCGTAGTCAAGTGACAAATTTCGGGTCGGCATCACTAAATCTGAGGCAACACAAGGTCTCACTCTGTCTCGACCACGGTTAGCCTGACGTTATGTCTACAAGTTCAAACCCTGCTCAAGTTGGCTCTTTCCCCGTCAAGCGTGGACTGGCTGAAATGCTTAAGGGCGGGGTCATCATGGATGTGGTGACTCCTGGGCAAGCCAAGATCGCCGAAGACGCTGGCGCTTGCGCTGTGATGGCACTTGAACGAGTTCCTGCCGACATTCGAAAGGACGGCGGGGTCGCCCGAATGAGCGACCCTGACATGATTGAAGGCATTAAGGCAGCGGTCACCATACCGGTTATGGCTAAGGCTCGCATCGGACACTTTGTCGAAGCACAAATTTTGCAGGCACTCGGCGTTGACTTCATCGACGAAAGCGAAGTTCTCACACCGGCCGACGAAGCCCACCACATCGATAAATACAAGTTCACGACTCCATTTGTTTGTGGTGCAACTAATTTGGGTGAAGCTCTTCGTCGCATCAGTGAAGGGGCAGCTCTCATTCGCTCAAAGGGTGAAGCCGGGACTGGAAATGTCGTTGAGGCTGTTCGCCACCTGCGTTCAATTCTTGGCGACATCAAGAAAATCGGTTCTGCAGATTCTGCTGAACTTTTTGAATGGGCAAAGCGCCTTCAAGCACCGCTGTCACTCGTACAAGAAATTGCCGAGACTGGCAAACTTCCCGTACCGCTATTTTGTGCTGGTGGTTTAGCAACTCCGGCTGACGCGGCATTGGCGATGCAACTCGGCGCAGAGTCAGTTTTCGTTGGCTCGGGAATTTTCAAGAGTGACAACCCTGCGGCTCGCGCCAAAGCAATCGTTGAAGCAACGACGCACTACATGGACGCCAAAATCTTGGCCAAGGTAAGTGCAGGTCTCGGTGCCCCAATGACGGGTATCGGCATGGACGAAATCAATCAGCGTTACGCCGAACGCGGCTGGTGAATGGTTCTGTCTAAATGAGGCCCCCAGGTGAACGCTCAAACCACGATCGGTGTTCTTGCGCTGCAAGGTGCATTTGACGCGCACGTTCAACATTTGAACGCTCTCGGTGTTGACGTTCGCCTCGTCAAAACCGACGCTGATCTCGATGAGATTGATGGCTTAATCATTCCTGGTGGCGAAAGCACAACCATGAGCAACCTGCTCGTGGCGTCAGGTCTTGGCAAAACCTTAAGTAAAAAGATTGACGATGGCTTTCCGGTGTTCGGAACCTGCGCCGGAATGATCATGATGGCAAATTCGATCATTGACGGTCGACCAGATCAAATCGTGTTGAACGCGATGGATATTCAAGTTCGCCGCAATGGTTACGGTCGTCAAAATGATTCCTTCGAACAAGACATTGATATTGAGTCTTTTGATGTTCCTTTTCACGCGTTATTTATTCGGGCTCCCATCATTGAAAAAATGGCCAACGACGTCGAAGTATTGTCAACGGTCAATGGTCTTCCCGTTTTGGTGCGTCAGCGCAGAGCACTTGCAAGTTCTTTTCATCCCGAACTCGTGTCAGACTTACGAGTACACGAGATCTTTCTTTCCATGATTCACGATTCATTAACAACGAGTAAGAGGTAAACCATGTCCGGACATTCCAAATGGGCGACAATCAAACACAAAAAGGGTGCTGCTGACAAAGCCCGTGGAAAACTCTTCGCCAAGATTGCTCGCCAAATTGAAGTAGCGGCACGTGAAGGCGGGGGAGACATCAACTCAAACGCCACGTTGCGTACTGTCATTCAAAAAGCAAAAGCAGGGCAGATGACCAACGATGCGATCGACCGAGCTGTCAAACGTGGTTCTGGAGAAGCCCAAGGTGAAAACTACGAGTCGATTACCTACGAGGGTTATGCGCCAGGCGGTGTCGCAATGTTGGTCGACACTCTCACCAACAATCGCAACCGCACAGGAGCAGACGTCCGAAATATCTTCTCAAAATTGGGCGGAGCGATGGCCGAACCGGGCGCAGTTGGCTGGCAGTTCAGCCGTCGGGGCGTCATCTATGTTGGTGGTACAACGAGTGAAGACGAGATCATGTTGCTGGCACTTGATGCTGGCGCTGACGACATCAGTCGTGACGGTTCGTCGTGGAAAATTCTGAGCGAACCCAATGCTGTATACGATGTTAAGACTGCTCTTGAAGCTGCTGGAGTCGAGGTCTTGTCAGCCGAATCAACGATGGTGTCATCAACCGTCATCGATGTGACAGATGCTGAGACCGCAGCAAAAATAATGAAGGTCATGGATGCACTCGAAGACAACGATGATGTCCAAGACATTTATGCGAATTTTGATATCAGCGACGAAATCATGGAGGCACTCGGATGAGTATTTCAGTAGGCGATCAGGCACCTAACTTTTCACTTCCCGGTACAGCGAGTAAGTCGTACTCATTGAGCGACTACAGCGGCAAGCCAGTGGTACTTGTGTTTTACCCAGGCGATGACACGCCCGTATGCACCAAGCAACTCAACACCTACAACAATGAACTGTCCGAGTTTGAACAACTTGATGCACAGGTGCTGGCCATTTCGGCACAAGACGTGACGAGCCACGAAGAATTCTCGGGCAAGCATGGTTTTAAGTTTCCGTTGCTGGCTGACGTCAACAAAGAAGTAGCCGCGTTGTACGGAACACTCGGACCCTTGGGTTTTCCTCGTCGCAGTGTTTTCGTGGTTGACCGACAGGGCAAGATTGTTTATGCCCACCGTGCTTTAGCCGGGCTAACTTTCCGGTCAGTTGATGACATCACTGCTGCCCTCAAGAAGTGCTGATTATTTCTCTGATTTAGCCATCAATCTGCGTCCCGACACACGGACCATCCCCACAGACATTTTGTAGTTGTCCACCGAGCAGATAACCGAGCGCTTGAACGAGAACGAGTGCTTCATCACTGCCGGCACCGTGTGGATCAAGACCAAACTCTGGCTCAGTTGGTGCAGCCGCACCTATCGGCGGGGCAGGGGTTCCGTAATCCCACATCACCAAGGCCGAACCATCAAAGGGATACGACTCAATTTGTTCGATTCCCCAGAATGGGGTTTTCGACAAACTACGACCGTTCTTCAAAGATGGTGAATGAACTTTGGCGTTGATTGTGCGGGCTAAAACTTCAGTTCCAACGTTGGCAACTTGATGATCTCCAAAGGCTTCAACCAATAGGACGTCCTTTGATTCAATTCCTACATATGGACTTGATGTCAAGTGTTGTGCGTAGCCACTGTTCTCACCACGATCCCACAGAAGTTGCACCAATGCCAGTGAAATGAGTTGATCCTCGGGTTGTGCATATGCCTTATCAAAGATCACTTCAAATTCTGGCCAATCACTTGACCGCGGTAGAAGAAGCGAATAATTCATACCTGGTACACCAAGAACCGCGCGATGCCATTCCGTTGAAATTGCTGATGCAGCTCCACCCAAAATTCCGCCTTGACTGTTGCCAACAAAAACTGTTGAGTCAGCTTTCAAAATTGGGGAGCCGTCGGCATTTTGAAATGCTTGATTTGAGACAAACCCCGATGGACTGTTCGTGAGTCGACCAAGCATCTGGAAGGCAATGTGACCTTGCAACATGCGGTCAACTTGTTCGTTGAATCGACTCATGTCACCCAATATCCCAGCGAGGTTTGCAACATCTTCAGTTGCCATACCTAACCAGTCGACGGCACACGCTCCAATCATTCCTTGACCTGCGAAAGCGCCAAAAAAATCAACTTGATTTCGTGAACCCATCAACCCATGGCCGTAGAGCAACGCTGGTACCGGACTGCTGACTTCATTGGGGATCACACAACGGTAAGCAGCTTCGTAAGTCGGATGATCGGGATTAATTGCAGGGTTTCCATCAGTATCAAATAAAAGTTTTCCGCCGGGTGATCCATCGTTATCGAGAAAGTTTGGAATCTCTAAGGTTCCATCAATCGTTTGAACGTCACCTGGCGTCACAGTGTCAACAGTGAATTTGGGAACGCCATCACCAATTTGTTCGTATGCAACTGAACGCTCGTAGAGCAAACGACTCGACAGCGATTCTTCGCTTGCAATCGTGAAACTCCATTGACGCTTGGTCTGATCAATTTCAACTGGCTGGCCCTGAGTGGTCACAAGTTCGCCAATCGTTACCTGATAAGTGTGACCTTCTGTCAGCGCGACGGCTGGACGAAGGGTGACTAATCCCGACGGCTCGTCCAACTCTCCCCAGAATGGCCAATCGGTCTCAGAGTCAACATCGCGCAAAGAAATCGGATTTGAAATAGCAATTGAATCTTCAATTGCAGTTGAGTTCGGCACTCCGCTTTTTTCTAAGTCAACATCAGGCGCAGAGAAAACTATGACTGAGTTTGGTGAGAATCCGTCACCACGATTTTGATCAGTGACGTCGAGAGCCACGCCTTCAACGTTGACCGGGGTCGCGTCGCTTGGAATTGCCAAACGTCGTCCTGTCGGCGTGTTGACATCTGCAACAGTTAAACGGTTATCGGGCCAAGGCAGTAAGCAGGTCAGTACGCCGGGTTGATCGCACGTCGGCTGAACCGAGTCTGGGCCATCGGACGAGTCCCCAGGTATCGAGTTATCAACGTCAGATCCGGGGGAACTATTTACCGTCGACGCACTTGAACCCGAGTTTGAGGTTCCTGAACAGGCTCCCAAGGACGCAACGAGTCCTATCACGACGATTGACCGAACCACCACTTGACCGAAATTTCGTTCTCTACGCATGACCAAGAATGCCATGTTCCACGACATGGGGTGATCAATCCGTTATGATCGTACGCATGTTCGTATCGAGCGACCCGACGACGACCAAACGAACCGTGCACCGAGTTCTCGGGATCGACCCAGGTTTAACCCGTTGTGGCTACGCCGTCATCGACGCTCACGGCCCACAGTCGGTCAATGCAGTCTCTCTTGGGGTCCTGCGCACGCCGCCCACCATGCCTCTTCCCGAGCGCCTCGCGAGCCTGCATCACGACATCAGCGAGCTTTTACGAGAATTTGAACCCCAGACCGTGGTCGTTGAGCAATTATTCTTCCAAGTCAATGTTCGAACCGCAATGAGCGTCGGACAGGCGAGTGGACTCGCTTTGGCTTTGGCCTCAGCGGCTGGTTGCACCGTCGTGCAATACACCCCTAATCAAGTCAAAGAGACCATTACTGGCTGGGGTGGTGCTGACAAGTTGCAGGTTCAGCGCATGGTGCAAGTTCGACTTGGTCTCAACACCTTGCCGCAGCCCGCCGACGCGGCCGACGCAGCGGCTTTGGCGTTGTGTCACCTCGCCGTATCGCCCATGCATCAAAAACTCATCGCTGCTGGCGCCGAGTCAATTCACGGGCGAGCCCGTAGCCGAAAGTCAGCCTGATATGAAAGAGCGCCCGCGATGATCGGTTCATTACGAGGAACAGTTCTTGAACGCCATGGCGAAGGAACCACGCTGATCGAAGTCGGTGGAGTTGGGTATCTAGTGACGGTGACACCGCGCACTTTGGCCGAGCTCGAACCGACATCGCCCGCGTTTTTGTATATCCATCATCACATTCGCGAAGATGCGCAAACCCTTTTCGGTTTTCTCACGCGTGACGAGAAGAATACTTTTCAGATTCTGCTGGCAACTCACGGCGTTGGTCCTTCGTTAGCGATGGCTGTCCTTGGCACCTTGTCACCAATCGCATTATTTGAAGTCGTTGCATCATCAGATTTAGCGGCCCTCACGATGGTTCCGGGTGTCGGCAAAAAGACTGCCGAACGTTTATTGATTGAACTCAAGAACCGGCTGTCGTTGCCTGTTCTCGACAGTCACGAGCCATCCAACAGCGGGCGTCCTAGTGTTATCTCTGATGTTCGAGAAGCCCTACTCGGACTAGGGTATGTCGAATCGGAAATTCGAGAAGTTCTCCGCGATGTTTCAGTACAAGACGGAGCAGAGAGTTTGTTACGAGATGCTTTACAAGCGTTAGGAGCTCGTCGTGCGGGATGAATTTTTAGATCCGCAAATTCAGGATCAAGATGTCGTTGAAGAGTCTGATGAATCAGGTTTGCGCCCCAAACATCTTGAAGAGTTCATCGGACAGCGCGAACTGAAAGAGAAGCTCGGCATTGTTCTTGAAGCAGCACGTCGTCGTGGCGAAGCGGCCGACCATTTATTGTTCGCTGGGCCTCCAGGCTTAGGTAAGACAACGCTGTCAAGCATCATTGCCGCCGAGATGGGCGTGCGCCTTCACATCACATCTGGACCTGCCCTCGAACGCGCGGGCGACCTCGCAGCAATCTTGACCAAACTCGAACCATCCGATGTTTTGTTCATCGACGAAATTCATCGCCTCAGTCGAGTTGTTGAAGAGATCTTGTATCCAGCAATGGAAGATTTCAAACTCGATATTGTTGTCGGCAAGGGTCCGGCCGCATCAAGCATTCGATTAGCGCTTCCAAAATTCACATTGGTTGGTGCAACGACTCGAACTGGGATGATCACCGGCCCTTTACGTGATCGGTTTGGCTTAGTCGCTCGACTCGATTACTACGACGATGACGAATTACATGCCATCGTGCGCCGTGCTGCCGGAATCCTTGACGTCTCAATTGATGAAGAAGGATCCCATCAGATCGCTCGCCGCAGTCGCGGAACACCGCGTATTGCTAACCGTCTATTGCGACGCGTGCGTGACTTCGCCGAAGTTCGCGGCGATGGCAAGATCACTGGCGCTATCGCCGACGCAGGCCTCGCGGTGTTTGGCGTTGACCATCGCGGGCTCGACAAAGTAGACCGGGCGCTCTTGTCTTCATTGTGTCAGCAATTCAACGGGGGACCAGTGGGCCTCTCAACTTTGGCCATCGGAATCGGCGAACAACCTGAGACTGTCGAAGATGTCTACGAACCATTCTTGATCCAACAGGGTTTTATCGCGCGAACGCCTCGTGGGCGAGTCGCTATGCCGTCGGCATGGACCCACCTTGGCTTAGAAGCTCCGAATCAAGTTCCAGGAATGTTCTCCTAGAATTCGTCACGTGGAACTGTCAGATTTCGATTACGACCTTCCTCAGGATCGGATTGCCCAAATTCCTGTCGAACCTCGAGATCATGCTCGCTTACTCGTTGATCTGGGTCGTCGAGGCGGTCACACAGACATTGCTCATCGAAAAGTCTTTGATCTCCCAGAGTACCTACAGGCCGGTGACTTACTCGTCGTCAACGACACCCGAGTGATACCGGGTCGATTACGTCTCAACCGCTCGACTGGCGGCAATGTTGAAGTCTTGCTTCTTGATCCACTCACAGCAGATTCTCGTCGCTGGTCAGCACTGGTGAAGCCTGGTGGAAAATTGAAGGACGGCGAAATTCTTCGTCATGTAGAAACCGGAAGCGAATGCATTTTTCATGGTCGCCTCGAAAGCGGCGATTCGTTTGACATCGAACTGTGTTTTAACGACGACGTGTTGACGTTCCTTGATCGCATTGGTGAAATTCCTCTACCTCCGTACATCACGATCGCATTACCTCAAACCGACCGTTACCAAACGGTCTACTCTCGTCGTCCCGCCTCAGCGGCTGCGCCAACCGCTGGACTGCATTTCACTCCAGAACTTTTGCAGAAGTTGCGCGATATGAATGTTGATTTTGCTCGCGTCGAACTCGTTGTTGGCCTCGACACTTTTCAACCAATTCAGACCGCCAATCCACTTGATCACAAAATGCATACCGAGTTTTATGCTGTTGATGAAGAAGTGATGAGCAAGGTTCAAGCGGCACAACGAGTTGTTGCAGTTGGCACTACTGCAGTGCGGGCTTTAGAGAGTGCAGCGTCCCGAGACGAATCATCGGGTCGAACTAATCTGTTTATTCACCGCGGCTTCCATTGGCAGTGTGTCGACCTCATGATGACCAACTTCCATCTGCCAAAGACCACTTTGTTATTGATGGTCGATGCCTTTGTCGGAGACCGCTGGCGCGATATCTACACACACGCTTTAGAAAATGGCTACCGTTTCTTGTCATTAGGCGACACCATGTTGCTCAATCGTCACGCCGAAGCGAGTTAAATATGCATCCCGTCATGCTGAATATCACTGCAACTGAGGGCGCCGCGCGAACTGGAGTTGCAACAACGGCAAAAGGTTCCTACCAATTTCCAACATTCATGCCAGTCGGCACGCGTGGCGCCATTAAGTATCTCAGTGCCTCTGACTACGAATCTCTTGGCGCAGAAATTGTTTTAGGTAACACGTACCACCTTATGTTGCGCCCAGGTGCAGAGACAGTGGCTCATTTCGGCGGACTCGCAAAGTTTGCGGGCTGGCGCGGTCTGACCTTGACCGACTCTGGTGGCTTTCAGGTTTTTTCACTGAATCCAAAAGTTGATGACGACGGCGTGACTTTCAAGTCAACATATGACGGAAGTAGCCATCGCTTCACTCCCGAATCTGCTGTCGCTACTCAGGAGTTACTCGGAGCAGACATTCAAATGGTTCTCGATGTCTGCGCTCCACTGCCTTCACCACAACCGGTTATTCGATTGGCTCTTGAACGAACATCGATGTGGGCTCAGCGCGCCCACTCGGCGCATCAACGACCCGACCAAGCATTATTCGGAATCGTTCAGGGCGGAACCGATATCGCGATGCGAGCCGAAAGCGCTCAACGCACTGTTGCAATCACCACCGGTGATCGATCAGGTTTTGACGGATACGGCATCGGGGGCTTATCAGTCGGTGAAACCCGCGAAGAAATGATTCCAGCGTTGGCTTCAGCAATCGCCCATTTGCCAACTGACCGTCCGCGTTATTTGATGGGAGTGGGCGACCCCGCATCATTAGTTGAGGCGGTGTGGCTCGGGGTCGACCAATTCGATTGCGTGATGCAAACCCGTATCGGTCGTCACGGCACAGCTCTCACTAGTACCGGAAAATTGCACATCAAGAACCAACAACATGCCTTAAATAACGATCCCATCGACGCTGCTTGTTCCTGTGATGTCTGCCAGCGTCACAGCAGGGGATACTTGCGCCATCTCTTCCAGGTCAACGAGCCCACGGCCGCCCGGCTCTTGAGTCTGCACAACATCGCCTTCACCCTCAATCTGATGAAAGACATGCGAAATGCCATCAGCCTCGGGCGGCTACACATATTGCGCCAAGAAATTCTGTCGATTTGGGGTTAGGCACGCGATTTCGTCCATTTTGGACCCTCGTGAGCCCCCAAATTGGCGCCCTAAGCACTAGAGTTCAACGGGTTATTTGACCCTCGATCTTAGGGAACTTCATGTTTACTCTTCACTCTTTGTCATCTTTAAAAATCTCAAGCGTTGTAGCCGCCACTGGCAATAGCGGAGGCAACCCGCTTGTGACCTTTGGTTTTATGGGGGCTATTGGAGCCGCCATGTATTTCTTGATGATTCGCCCACAGCGTCGCCGTCTGAAGGAAAGCCAAGAATTGCAGCGCGCGATTGAAGTCGAAGACTATGTGATTACTAACTCTGGTCTCTGCGGCTATATCAAGCGCATGACAAGTGATTTCATCTGGCTTGAGATCGACGATTCAGTTGAAGTTCGTTTTTCAAGGTCTGCAATCCTTCGAAAGATTGACCCTCAGCTCGAAGAAGAAGGCGAGTGACGTCACCTGTCATGACTCGTCGTCTTGTCATTTCCCTCGTCGGCCTCTTAGTTGTTGTACTCGGCTCGTTTGCCGGCAACCTCGTAGCCGATAACACACCCGCACTTGGTCTCGACCTTCAGGGTGGAATTTCAGTGACTCAACAACCAGTCGGTGAATACGATTCGGTGAGCCTCGACCTTGCTGTTGAGCGCATTCGTGATCGTGTTGACTCTCTCGGAGTTGCCGAACCAGAAATTATTCGTCAAGGTGACGCGATCGTGGTCAACTTGCCAGGCGTTGACAACCAAGATGAAGCACTGCGTTTGGTCCAAGTGACCGGAGCAGTTTTGCTTCGCCCCGTTCTTTTGGCAGCGCCCAATACGCCAGCCGACACTTCAAGCACAACAGTTGCTGATGGTTCATCAACAACTTTGGCCGACGGCGCATCGACAACAACTGTTGACGGCTCATCGACCACTTCTCCAGTAACGACGCTGGCAACTTCGACGACGGCTCCTGGTGGACCGTCGCGCCATATTCCTCAGACCGCCACATCAGTTCCGGTCGACGCCTCAACAACAATTCCGGTGGCACCTACTGGCGCCGTCACCAGCGACTCAACATTGGCAACTTCAATCACCGAAGCTCCTTTGGGTGCTGGAGCACCTACTGGCTCAGATGTCACCACATCAAGTTTGGCACCTGCAACAATGGGCGATCCCGCCGATCCCACAGCAACCATCATCGTGCAAAACACTGATGGCTCAGAGATCTATCAACTCGGACCGTCATTTGCCACAGGTGAAGTTTTCAATAACGACGCTAAGGCCGACATCATCTCAGGTGGCTGGGGAGTTCGAGTCACTTTAAAGGGCGGTTCAACTGGCGCAGACATGTGGAATGTTGGAGCCGCTCAATGTTTCGCCAAATCAACTGTTTGCCCGACTGGCCGTATGGCAATTGTGCTTGACGGCGTCGTACAGTCAGCCCCTACTGTCAATCAGCCTTCGTTCTCTGGTGGAGTTGACATCAGCGGCAGCTTTAAAGAATCTGAGGCCAAAGATTTGGCACGAGTTCTGAAGAGCGGCGCTTTGCCAGTTCGACTTGAGGTACAAGCAGTGCAGATCGTCTCACCAACATTGGGTGACGATTCACTTCATGCCGCCATTGTTTCGGGCCTCATCGGCGTGCTCTTAGTGCTGCTATTTATGCTGGTTTATTACCGACTTCTCGCCATCATTGTCGTCATCGGTATCACGTTGTCAGGGCTCGTGCAGTGGAATGTAATTTCGCTACTTTCAAGCACAAACGGGCTGGCATTGAGCTTGGCCGGTATCGCCGGAATCATCGTGTCCATTGGTGTCACCGTCGACTCATATGTGGTGTTCTTTGAGAAATTGAAGGACGAATTGAAGTCGGGACGCACACTGAAGAATTCAGCAGAACGCGGCTTCAAGTCAGCGTGGCGAACCATCTTGGCTGCCGACATCGTGTCGCTGATTGGTGCGTTTACCTTGTGGTATCTGACTGTTGGCTCGGTTCGAGGCTTCGCATTCTTCTTAGGACTGTCTACTTTGTGCGACATCATCATCGCTTGGTTCTTCACCCGCCCAGCGATGTTGCTTTTGGCCCGTGCTAAACGGTTCCAACGTGGCCGAATCTTTGGTATCGATAACACTGTCAATGCAACTGGAGGTGCCGCATGAGTAACGAACTCGTCACTTCACGTCGCGGAATTCTTGGACGTCTCTACCACGGAGAAACTTCGTTTGACTTCGTCGGAAAGCGCAAAATTGGTTTCGCCATTTCGCTGATTCTGATTATCCTCACCCTCGGGTCTTTGTTCAGCCGTGGATTGAACTTAGGCATCGACTTCGAAGGTGGAGTCGCGTGGCAAGTGCCGAGTAGTGCGACGATGGATGTTGATGCTGCTCGTTCGGTGTTGAGCGACAATGGCGTTGCCTCCGAAAATGCCAAGGTACAAACTTTGACCAACGGAACCACGACTTCCATCCGAATCCAAGTCGGTGATCAAACTTCCGAAGTTCGCGCCAAAGTACAAACCGATCTGGCAACCAAGGCCAAGGTTGATGTCAACGAAGTTTCAGTGAGCTCGGTGAGTTCATCTTGGGGTCGTTCAATTACTGAAAAGGCCATACGTGCCCTGATTGCATTCATGGTGCTCGTTGGTATCTACATCGCTTGGCGTTTTGAATGGCGAATGGCGCTTGCCGCAATTTTGGCGATGTTGCACGATGTACTTATCAGCGTTGGCGTGTACTCCATCATTGGCTTCGAGGTGACCCCGGCAACTGTCGTGGCCTTCTTGACCATTCTTGGTTTCTCCCTGTACGACACCATCGTGGTATTCGACAAGGTCAAGGACAACATTGACAAGTTTGGTGTTTCACGCACCTCAATGGCCGATATCACCAATGTTTCCATGAACCAAGTTCTCATGCGTTCGCTGAATACGTCGTTGGCAGCAGTTCTCCCAGTGCTGTCTTTGTTGATTCTCGGGTCGGGTGTCTTTGGAGCAATTGCATTACGCGAGTTCGCCATTGCTCTGCTCGTCGGCTTGATTACGGGTTCGTATTCATCGATTTATATCGCCTCTCCGTTGCTGTCAATTTTTAAACAACGCGAAACCCGTTACAAAAACCTCAAGGGTATTCATGCCACTGGTGCCGAACTTGCCCATATGGTGATCACTGGAGGAGCTACTGGTGCAAAGTCGATTCGTCGTCAGACCAGCGATTCTGTAGATTCGGCTCAAACGAATCAAGCGTCACCAACATCAACTGCTCTCTTGACTCATCCGCCCCGCCCTCGTAAAAAGCGTCGCCGATAATCATGAGTACTGAGTCGATGCAAGACCTCATACGTTCAATTCCTGATTATCCCAGTCCCGGCGTCACCTTCCGTGATATCACGCCGTTACTCGGTGATGGTCCGGCATTTCACGAAGCAATTTCACAGATCACAGCACGCTTTGCTGATTCGAATATTCATCGCGTCATCGGCGTGGAAGCTCGTGGATTCATTCTTGGTGCACCAATTGCAGTAGCCCTCGGAGCCGGTTTTGTTCCGGTCCGTAAAGCCGGAAAGCTGCCTTGGGCCGTTGTTCGTGAGGAATACGATCTTGAATACGGTTCTGACAAGCTCGAGATCCATCGCGATGCCATTCATCCTGGAGAGCGGATTTTGGTCGTTGACGATGTTCTGGCAACTGGTGGTACAGCCGCAGCAACTTGCCGTTTGGTGTCAGCCCTCGGTGGCGAAATCGTAGCCCTCGCAGTATTGATTGAACTGCCGTTCTTAGAGGGTCGTGTCAAGCTTGATGGCATCGCCGTCGAATCGCTCTTTACTTACTGATTTTCGTCAGTGGAGCCAGGGCATAACCACCCGAAGGTTCTGACTTCCTGCGATACTTAGCCCATGGCTACGGTGACTCGTCTTCTCCCTTGGAGGCGCCAACACAGTTCACCCGATGATGAAATGGCTCCCGTGTTGCAGTCGTTTCGACGGCGTCACCCCAAAGCCTCAACTGCCTTGATGACCAAGGCCTTTGAAACTGCTCGTACAGCGCATTCTCAACAGACTCGAAAAAGCGGTGAGGGTTACATCAATCATCCTCTTGCCGTTGCCAAAATTGTTGCAGATATTGGGCTTGATGAAACCACGGTTATCGCTGCGTTATTGCATGATGCCGTCGAAGACACCGAAATCACCGTCGCCGATGTCGAACGCGATTTCGGACCAGAGGTCGCAGCCATAGTTGATGGTGTCACCAAACTTGATCGAATTCGCTTCGACTCAAAAGAAGAACAACAAGCCGCAACTATGCGCAAAATGCTGGTCGCAATGGCCAAGGACTTACGCGTCCTGATTATTAAGTTGGCCGATCGCTTGCACAATATGCGCACGATTGCGGCAATGCCACTCGAAAAGCAACAACGTATCGCCAGCGAAACTCTTGATATCTACGCACCCCTGGCGCACCGACTCGGCATGCAAGGACTCAAGCAGCAGTTGGAAGATTTATCTTTTGCTTCGATGTACCCAAAGCGTTATGCCGAACTCGATCACTTGGTGAGCAGCCGCAGTCCTGAACGAGATATCTATCTAGCCAAGGCCATGTCTGATGTGCGTTCCAAACTGACTGATCTGAACATTGATGCAGATGTGACGGGTCGCGGAAAGCACCTGTGGAGCATCTACGAAAAGATGATCCAAAAAGGTAAAGAATTCGACGAGATATTCGACATCGTTGCCATTCGCGTCGTTGTCGATTCGGTCAAAGATTGTTACGCAGCCTTGGGGTGCATCCACGGAACTTGGAAACCCATCGTGGGGCGATTCAAGGACTACGTCGCAATGCCAAAGTTCAACTTGTACCAAAGTTTGCATACGACCGTCATCGGACCTGGCGGCAAGCCGCTCGAGATTCAAATTCGCACTCGTGAAATGCATCAGCGGGCCGAGTGGGGAGTAGCAGCCCACTGGGCGTACAAGGATGACAATGAAATACCAGATATCGATTGGTTAAATCGAATCATTGACTGGCAAAGCGATGTCGCTGATCCGGCGCAGTTCATGGAGAGTTTGAAAACCGATCTTGATCAAGATGAGATCTTTGTGTTTACGCCGAAAGGTCGCGTGATAGCGCTTCCACTCGGTTCATGCCCAGTTGATTTCGCCTATTCGGTGCACACGGCAATCGGTAATGCCTGTATCGGTGCGCGTGTCAATGGTCGACTTGTTCCCCTTACTCATCAGTTGAAATCTGGCGACACCTGCGAAATATTCACATCAAAAGTCGAGTCTGCGAGCCCCTCTCGTGAATGGCTCGAATTCATCGCATCACCAAAGGCACGCAACAAGGTGAAGCAATGGTTCTCACGTGAAAAGCGTGAAGATCTCATTGAAGCCGGGCGTGAAGATTTATCCAAAGAACTTCGCCGTGTACGACTACCGGTTAACCGCGTGATGGAAAGTTCACACCTCACCGCCGAAATGGAATCGTTGAACTACCTCGATCTCGAAACGTTGCTCGCTGCCATAGGTGAAGGACATATTGAGGCTGCGCATTTTGCCCAGAGGATTGCTGCTCGGTTCGAAGATTCAAATTCGGAAGAACGTCTCCCAGCTTCTGTACTCAGACCCGACGATCTGCGCCGCCGGGGCAACAACGTCGGAATTCATGTTGAAGGCTTTGACGATGTCCTCATCAGACTGTCTAAATGCTGCACACCCGTCCCCGGAGACGAAATTATGGGCTTTATTACTCGTGGACGAGGTGTCAGCGTCCATCGCTCTGACTGTGCAAACGCTGGCACATTCGCCGACGATCAATCGGCACGTCTTGTTGATGTGGAATGGGATGGTTCGGCAACAGGAACAGTATTCCGAGCAAGCGTTGAAGTCGTCGCCCTCGATAGATCACGACTATTACGAGATGTTGCTAACGAACTTTCTGAACAGCACGTCAATATCGTGGCGTGTAGCACCCATACCGGGGGGGACCGAATCGCCAAAATGCGCTTCGAATTCGAACTAGCCGACCCTGGCCATCTCGAGGCGGTTTTGCGAACCATCAAAAAGATTGATGGGGTCTACGATGCGTACCGTTCAGGTACGGGTCGCCCTCTCGATGAAGACGACGAGTAACTCCAGTTCGGGTGACCGTTATTGCTCGTTTATAGGCACCAGTAAGCCCTAATCTCCCTGAGCCTGGACGCTACGACCGCTAACCTGACTACTTGTGCCTGAGTTCCAAACCAGCCCTGGGATGCGTGACATCCTCCCTCCCGAATCTGCCCGTTGGCGGCGGTTCGTGGCTGCATTTGCTGAAACCGTGACCGCAGCCGGGTACGGCCAAATCATTCCTCCGCTCCTCGAAGACATCGGTGTTTTTCATCGAGTGGGCGAAGCAACCGACATCGTCACTAAAGAGATGTACGACTTCATCGACAAGGGTGATCGGCATGTGGCACTTCGTCCCGAACAAACCGCCAGTGTGTGCCGTGCCTTTGTTCAACACCGTCCAGCAACACCGTGGAAGGTTTGGTATTCAGGACCGAACTTTCGATACGAACGCCCTCAACGCGGGCGTTACCGACAATTTGATCAAGTAGGCATCGAAGTACTCGGCGCCAATGACCCATATCTCGACGTTGAAGTTATTGCCTTAGGTTGGAACTTTTTCAAGCGACTGGGTTTGCAACAGGTGCATCTCCACCTCAACAGCCTGGGCGAACCCGAGAATCGTCAGCGCTTCGTTGCGGCTTTGCAGACGTACTTTACGAACAACCTTGATCGTCTCTCTGATGCCAGCAAAATCACGCTCGCCAAGAATGCTTTACGCGTTCTCGACTCAAAGCGTCCCGAAGATAATGCCGTCATTGCCGGGGCGCCAAAAATTTCAGAGTTCTACAGTGACGCCGATCGTTCACATTTCGAAACTGTTCAATCTGGTTTACAGGCCCTCAATATTCCGTTTACTGTCAATGAAAAATTGGTGCGAGGTCTCGACTACTACCGCCACACCACTTTTGAATTTGTCGGGGGAACCCTCGATTCAGCGCAAAATGCCATCGGTGGCGGTGGACGCTACGACGGATTAGTTGAAGAT
>Ga0214919_10002173_pt1 | contig 31133 bp, 33 predicted proteins | sample LL1503_MetaG_FD_177994 | JGI IMG/M metagenome (GOLD analysis project Ga0214919, IMG submission 177994) | Freshwater microbial communities from Lake Lanier, Atlanta, Georgia, United States - LL-1503 | ecosystem: Environmental > Aquatic > Freshwater > Lake | place: USA: Georgia | collected... | reverse complement strand
AAAACATTTTTCTTTGCGAACGTATTTCGCGTGTTATCGGATTAGACATTTGTGGTGTAGATATCATGGCAGAAAATTTAACACAACCTTTGAAAGAAAATGGTGGTTGCATACTTGAAGTAAATGCTGCTCCTGGTTTTCGTATGCACTTAGCACCTTCCGAAGGATTGCCAAGAAATGTTGCCGCTCCAGTAATTGATATGTTGTATCCTCCTGGCAAACCAAGTCGTATTCCTATAATTGCAGTGACGGGTACCAATGGAAAAACTACCACTACTCGATTATTAGCACATATTATAAAAAATAATGGTTACAAAGTGGGCTTTACCACATCGGACGGAATTTATATTCAAAACCACATGATGGAAAAAGGCGATACAACTGGTCCAATATCTGCAGAATATATTTTGAAAGATCCAACTGTAGAATTTGCTGTTTTAGAGACTGCCCGTGGAGGAATTCTTCGTTCTGGTTTAGGATTCAGTCGATGTGATATTGGAATAATTACTAATATTCAAGAAGACCATTTGGGCTTAAGCGACATTCATAATTTAGATGATTTGGCTAAAGTCAAAGCAACAGTAGTTCGCAGTGTTAAGAAAGATGGATGGGCAATTTTAAATGCCGAAGACTCTCAATGCTTAAAAATTGCAAACGAGTTGAGTTGTAATATAGCCTACTTTATTATGGATGAAAACAATCCAAATGCGCAAAAATTTGCCAAAGAAGGAAAGATAGTAGCCGTATATGAAAATGGATTTATTACCATTAAAAAAGGCGAATGGAAAATTCGTATAGAACGTGCTACACATGTGCCTTTGACTATGGGTGGAAAAGCCAAATTCATGATTGCTAATGTATTAGCCGCCACTTTAGCTGCCTATTTACAAGGTTTTAAAACAGAAGATATTAGCTTGTCGTTACAAACCTTCATTCCTAGTGCTGCACAAACACCTGGAAGAATGAATATCTTTGATTTCAAAAAATTTAAAGTCTTAATTGATTTTGCTCACAATCCCGCTGGATATCGTGGTGTGGAAGAATATTTATCATCCGTTGAAGCTACCAAAAAAATTGGAATTATTGCTGGTGTCGGCGATCGTCGTGATGAAGATATTAAAGAATGTGCTATTATTGCGGCTCGCATGTTTGACCATATAATCATCCGACAAGAAAAATATTTACGAGGAAGAACTGATGAGGAAATCATAAGTTTAATCATGGAAGGTATAAATGAAGTAAACAGAGATGTTACCTATGAAATCATTCCAAAAGAAACCGAAGCAATAAAACATGCCATTAATAGTGCACAAGATGGCACTTTTATCACAGCATTGAGTGATGTGGTTACTAATGCTATTGATATTGTTCAAGAATATTTAGACAAGGAAAATGAAGATGGAAATATTTAATTTATATAATACATAAAAAATAAATCCCAAATTCTTAAAGGCTTTGGGATTTTTTAAAATTTCAATTTATTATGACTACACTCATTCAACTTATTCATCAATTAGAAAACCAAATTGATAATCACGAAAAATTAAACTTAACTGTTTCTGAGTCGAGCATTGGTTGGCATTTAGACCACAGTTTAATGGTTATTAATGGAATAATTATACAACTAAAAAATTCAAATCCTGAACAATACAAATGGCGTTTTAATTTGAAACGTGGCTATATAAAAACAATCAATAAAATTTCAAGAGGAAAAGGAAAAGCACCAAAAGTAGTGCAACCAAAAGAAATCGCTTCAAAAGAAATCCTAACTACAAAACTTGAAGCTTCAAAAATCAATATAATTGAACTAGAAAATCTTCCTACAAATAGTTATTTTAATCATCCTTATTTTGGTGATTTGAACTTAAAAAATACTCTTTGGTTTTTAAAACTACATACTTATCATCATTTGAAAATCATAAATGACATCAACAATAATGGGTAGTCTTTTAACCAAGAAATTATGCTTTTTTAATACATTTACATCCAACAAAAAAATTACCTCATGAACAAAAAGATTTTACTATTCGTATGCTTTTTAATAGCATTTTCTACTCAAGCCCAATTAAAAAAATTCAGCTTAGAAGAAGCTGTTTTACAACAAAACAGAAAATTTGGCGCCGATAAATTAACAGGTTTTCAATGGTTACCGAATTCCAATAATTATGCTTATTATACTGATTCTTGGACAAAAATGATAAGTGCCAATGTAACCAAAAAAGATGCAATTGAATTGGTAAAACTTAACGACATAAATACCGCATTGGGAACAAAATTGAAAAATTTCTTTAGTGTACAATGGATTGATTCAACTACCATTTTATTATCTGAAACAGGAAAGTATTATAGTTATAACATTAATACTAAATCAGGAAAACTTATTCAAGAAGTTCCAGAAACTGCCGAAAATCAAACCTTTGATAACGCAAAAATAAATATAGCTTTTACAGAAGCTAACAATTTATGCTACTTCAATAAAAACAAAGAAAAGATAACAGTTACCAATAACACCGATAAAAATATTGTTTCCGGACAATCCATTTCTAGAAACGAGTTTGGCATTAATGGCGGTATTTTTTGGTCACCTCAATCAACTTACATCGCATTTTATCAAAAAGACGAAACAGATGTTGCTGATTATCCGTTATTAGATATTAATGAAACTCCTGGAAAATTGGTAAACATTAAATATCCAATGATTGGTCAAAAATCAGAAAAACCAAGAGTTGGAATTTACAATTTGACTACTCAGAAAACAGTTTTTATAATGCCAAGAGGAAATACCGATGACTATTTGACAAACCTCACTTGGTCCCCAGATGAAAAATACATACTGATAGCCGCGTTAAATCGTGGTCAAAATGATATGAATTTAGATTTATATGATGCCGCAACGGGTTTGTTTATAAAAACACTTTTTAATGAAAAAAATAATGCTTGGGTTGAACCAGAACATCCTGCGTTTTTCCCAAACAATAAATCAAATAACTTCATTTGGATTTCCGAAAAAGACGGATTTAACAACCTGTACTACTACTCTATTGACGGAAAATTAATCAAACAACTGACTACCAATAAATTTCCAACTCGCGAAATCATTGGAGCAAATCCAACTGGAACCGAAATTTATTTCAAAGCAACTGGTGACAAAGGCATTAATATATTGGTATACAAAGTTGATTTAAAAGGAAAACAAACCTTGATAACCCAAGACGAAGGTATTCATAACGTAATGGTGTCAACAGATGGAAATTGGCTTTTTGATGAATATTCAAATCATTCTACTCCTTCAAAATCATTATTATACGATAAAAAAGGCAAGGCAATCATTTTACTCGAAAGTAAAAACAAATATGAGGGTTATGAAATAGGTAGTGCCGATATTAAAACCATAAAAGCTGCTGATGGTAGTACTGATTTATACACACGATTAATAAAACCAAGCAACTTTGACCCATCTAAAAAATACCCAGTTTTGGTTTACGTTTATGGCGGACCACATGCGCAAATGATTACCAATTCATATCTTGATGGTGCTAATCTTTGGATGTACTGGATGGCAGAACAAGGCTATTTGGTTTTTACAGTTGACAATCGCGGTTCAGACAATCGCGGATTTGCATTTGAAAGTGCAATTCATGGAAGATTAGGTGTCAACGAAATTGACGACCAAATCAAAGGCGTTGACTATTTAAAATCATTGCCTTATGTAGATGGTAATCGTTTAACGGTTCATGGCTGGAGCTTTGGTGGTTTTATGACAACTTCTTTAATGACAAGAAAACCTGATACTTTCAAAGTGGGTGTTGCTGGTGGACCAGTAACCGATTGGAAATATTATGAAATTATGTATGGCGAACGTTACATGGACACACCTGCAGAGAATAAAAAAGGATTTGATGAAGCTTGTGTGATGAATTATGCCAAAGATTTAAAAGGAAAATTACTTTTAATTCATGGAACAAGTGATGATGTAGTTGTTGAACAGCATAACCTTTCTCTAGTTAAGAAATTTGTTGAACTTGGAAAACAAGTTGATTACTTTCCTTACCCAATGCACAAACATAACGTCATTGGAAAAGACAGAGTGCATTTGATGACTAAAGTGTTGAATTATGTGATTGAGAATAATAAGTAAGTACAAAAATTAAAATCCCAAATATAATTTGGAGATTTATTATGTTTTTTGAGGTTTCTTTCTGGCAGCAGGAAACAAAACATTATTTAAAATCAATCGGAAACCAGGCGAATTAGGATGTAAATCTAAAACCGTTGGCTCATCACCTACTCTATGCTGATAATCTTCTGGGTCATGACCACCATAAAAAGTAAAAAACCCTTTTCCTTTTTGACCATGGATATAACGTGCTTCATCATTAAGTTCATTTTTTCCTAAAATCAATATATTAGACTTAATCAAACTGCTATCAAAAGAAGTAGTTTGTCCCATAAAACCTTTTACTAATTGGGTATGATTTTGACATAGCATACTTGGAATAACATCCCATTTGGCTGAAAATTCCATCAAGCTGAAGTAATCTTTTTCGAAAGGAATTCTTCGCTTTTCTGTCATATCAATATCAGAAAACTCATAATGTTCTGGTCTTCTATCAAGAATAAAATCTTTGAAAGCAAAGGTTCTAGAATAATCAACTTTAGATTGATAATTTGGGTCACTATCATCACCGTCAAACATTGGATCGCAAATATCTGAACCTTCCGCAGAGAGAGCGATATCAAAACTATCAGTAGCAGAACACATAGCAAACATAAAACCACCGCCGATAACAAAGTCTCTAATCTTTTTGGCCACAGCTAGTTTCTCTTGTGATACTTTTGCAAAACCTAATTTGGCAGCTAAAGCTTCAGCATCTTTCTTTTGTTCAATATACCAAGGCGCATTTCTGTATGCACCATAAAATTTTCCATATTGTCCTGTAAAATCTTCGTGATGCAAATGCAACCAGTCATATAAAATCAACTGATCACTCAATACTTCTTCATCATAAATTACTTTAAAAGGAATTTCAGCATAAGTTAATACCATCGTTACAGCATCGTCCCAAGGTTGTTTTCCTGGTGGTGAATAAACAGCTATCTTAGGAGCTTTTTCCAAAACAACCGTTTCCATATTTTGTGATGGACTTGAAATAGCTAGTAGTATTGATTGCTCTTCACCATCCGATAATATTTCAAAACTCACACCTCTGATTTGACATTCTTTTCTAATCTCGGGTACATCAGGCAAAAGAAAAGAACCACCGCGATAATTTAATAACCAACTGGCTTTATATTGTTTATCCAAAGCCCAATAAGTAATTCCATAAGCTTTCAAATGATTTTTCTGTGAGGTTTCGTCCATGGGGAGCAATATAAAATTAGCCCTTGTGGAAAAGGAAATCAGCAAAAGGAAAATATAAAATGACTTTTTAAACATCTTAATAAAATAATAAATCCAAAGATAACTGATTTACTGTGAAGAAAAATATAAAAAAATCTCGATTTCTAGGGATTATATTTTTTAAAAAGGAACATCAGTGTCGTCATCATTTCTATTGATATTACTACCAAAAGCTTCATTAGGCGAAGGCAGATTATTGGTTATATAAGGATTATCGTCATGATTCATTTTTGAAGGTAAATCATTAAAAGCACTACTATATTCTTCTAAATTATCAAACTTACCTAGGTTGCCAATAAATTTCAGACGAATATTTTCTAGAGAACCGTTACGGTGTTTTGCTATGATAAATTCAGCTTGACCAGCAGTTGGAGATTGCTCATCATCATCCCATTCATCAATTTTATAATATTCTGGACGATAAATAAAAGAAACAATATCTGCATCTTGTTCAATTGCTCCTGATTCACGAAGGTCAGAAAGTAACGGTCTTTTACTTGAACCACGTGTTTCCACAGCACGAGATAACTGAGATAATGCAATTACTGGAACTTCCAATTCTTTAGCTAAAGCTTTTAGATTTCTAGAAATAGTAGAAATTTCTTGCTCTCTATTCCCTGCTCCTTTTCCATTACTTCCGCCTGCAGTCATTAATTGTAAATAGTCTACAATTATTAATTTGATTCCATGTTGTGAAGACAAACGACGTGCTTTTGCACGTAAATCAAATATTGAAAGAGATGGAGTATCATCAATATATAATGGTGCACTTTCTAAATCTTTAACTTTAGTTGATAATTGCTCCCACTCATGTTTTTCTAATTTTCCGGTTCTCAATTTTTCTGAAGACAAACCAGTTTCCGAAGAAATCAAACGAGTAATTAACTGCACTGATGACATTTCTAAAGAGAACAATGCTACAGGATGTCCAAAATCTATTGCCATATTTCTTGCCATAGAAAGTACAAAAGCAGTTTTACCCATACCAGGACGAGCTGCAATAATTATCAAATCTGAAGGTTGCCATCCGGAAGTAATTTTGTCTAATTTTTCAAAACCAGTAGCAATTCCACTCATTCCTTCTTTATTAGCAATATCTTCAATTCGTTTTTTTGCTTGAATTACAAGGCTTTGAGCTGTTTCTGAGCTACGTTTTATATTTCCTTGAGTTACTTCATATAATTTAGATTCAGCTTTGTCTAACAAATCAAACACATCTGTAGATTCATCATAGGATTCTTCAATGATTTCAGAAGATATTTTGATTAAACTACGCTGAATAAATTTTTGTAATATAATTCTTGAGTGAAACTCAATATGTGCTGATGAGGATATTTTTTGTGTTAATTGAATTAAGTAAAAATCGCCTCCAGCTAAATCAAGTTTACCTGCTTTTTTTAACTGAGCAGAAACTGTTAATAAATCAATAGGTTGAGAATCTGTGAACAACTGAAAAATAGCTTCAAAAATGTGTTTATGTCCTTCTTTATAAAAAGCATCAGGCTGCAGAATATCAATTACATCATCAACGCCTTTTTTATCAATCATCATTGCACCAAGAACAGCCTCTTCAAGGTCGAGTGCTTGTGGTGGTAGCTTCCCTTTTTCTAAGTTTATAATAGTTGTCTTATCCACTTTAATTGGACTAATATTTCTGAGATTTTCCATGTAACGAAAGTAACTATTTTACAAAAATTATCAGCATAGAGTTATTCAAAGTAAATGTTTATAAGTTTCTATTTTTTGTTAATAACCAAAAAAAAATCCGAAACCATTGGGATTCGGATTTATAATCATTTTATAAGATTTTACTCCTTATATTCTCCCATCTTGCTGTATTTATCCATCCTTTGGGTTACTAATTCTTCTGTTGATAAATCTTTTAATTCGTTAAAAGCATTCATTATATATTGTTCAACAGTTTTGAATGTAGTTTCTTTATCGTAATGAGCTCCACCAAGTGGCTCTGGTATAACATCATCAACTAATTTCATTTTTTTCATGTCTGAAGAAGTCAGCTTCAAGGCTTCGGCTGCTTGTTCTTTATACTCCCAACTTTTCCATAATATAGAAGAACAAGACTCTGGAGAGATGACAGAATACCATGTGTTTTCTAGCATCAAAACTCTATCCCCTACACCTATTCCTAAAGCTCCACCAGAAGCACCCTCACCAATAATAACACATATAATTGGTACTTTTAATCTTACCATTTCAAATATATTTCTAGCGATAGCCTCTCCTTGCCCTCTTTCTTCGGCTTCCATACCTGGATATGCCCCAGGGGTATCTATAAGAGTAACTACTGGAATGCCAAATTTCTCAGCCATTTTCATCAAACGCAAAGCTTTGCGATAACCTTCTGGACTTGCCATACCGAAATTACGCAATTGACGCATTTTTGTATTAACCCCTTTTTGTTGTCCTATTAACATAAATGATTGTCCATCAATTTTGCCTAAACCCCCAATCATGGCTTTATCGTCTTTAAAATTTCTGTCACCAAACATTTCAAGGAAAGTACCTTTTGTTAAATTAGTAATATGTTCTAAAGTATAAGGACGATTTGGATGACGTGATAGCTGAACTCTTTGCCAAGCGGTAAGATTTTTATAAATTTTACGTTTGGTTTCTTCTAATTTTTTTTCAATTTGTTGGCAAGTATCTGTTACATCAACATTAGATTCAGTACCAATTATCAGGCATTTATCGAGTTGATCTTCTAATTCTTTAATAGGAAGTTCAAAATCTAAATATTCCATAGAGTTGTTAGTTTTTGTTTAATCGAACCGCAAATATAAAATTTTAAATTGTGATAAAAAGCACATATCAAAGATTAGTTTTAAACAACACTAACCTTTAACTAACATTAATTTAATTTTAATTTACGGCTTTTTAAGATAGCATTTAATAATACCGTTAGCAAAATTATGAAAGCACCTAAATAAAATTCAAAGCTCATTCTTTCTTCATCTTTAAAAATCAAAACAGCTAAAATTATACCATAAATAGGTTCTAAATTAATGGTAAGCATTACTGTATAAGGGCTTAAAAACTTCATAACAGAAGTTGATGCTATGAAAGCATAAGAAGTGCAAACCGAACTTAAAATCAACAAATACATTAAATCTTTAGCAGAAAGCCGGAAAAAAGTTGGAGAAAAACTATGGTTAAAGAAGAGTAAAAAAGTAAAAAAAATAACCCCTCCTGAGAGTTCATAAAATGAAATAATTGTAGGGTCATGCTCTTTCACAAACTTAGAATTAATAACAGCAAATAATGCCGATAGAAAAGCTGAAGTCAATGCGATTATGATTCCCAAAAAATAATTTCCTTCAACTTTAAATATAATATACAAACCAAAAACAACGAGTAATCCAAAAAAAACTTCATATCGCACTATTTTTTTTCCATATAATATTGGTTCTAATAATGAAGTAAACAAAGCTCCAGTTGAAAGACATGCTAAGGTTATAGAAATGTTTGAGATTTTAATGGCGTGAAAAAATGTAAACCAATGCAAAGCAATAATCAACCCAGAGAATAAAAACTGCAACAACACTTTTTTTGAAATACGTAAAGAGATTTTTTTGAAATAAATATATACAGCTATAAATCCTACTGCGAATAGCATTCGAAACCAAACTAATGGTAAAGCATCCAAAGAAATCAATGCCCCAAGAACGGCTGTAAACCCCCAAATGAAAACTATCAAATGAAGATGTAAATAGCTTTTTACATTATCGTTTAGCATTCCTTAAAAGAAAAATAGCTAGTATTCCAAAAACAATATTTGGTGTCCAAACGGCCAATAATGGTGGCGCAGCAGATTTTTCAGCAAGAACTCCAAAAACTTTATCTAAAAACACAAAGGCAAAAGCTAGGATAATTCCAATGGCCAAGTTGGTTCCCATGCCACCACGACGTCTCATGGATGAAACAGATACGGCTATAATAGTTAAGATAAATGCTGAAACTGGTATACTATATTTTTTGTACAAAACAACTAAATAGACATTTATATTAGAAGAACCTCTGGCTCTTTCTTTATCTATAAATTTATTCAAATCATCTAAAGGTAAGGTTTCTGCAATAAAAAAAACTGGTGTCAAATCTTCTAAATCAAAATTGAAAACAGTATCTTTTTTTTCACCTGATTCTATACTATCACCAAACTTACCAATCTTTCTTTTGCTATAATTGAATAAAGTATAAGTACTGTCTTTTACATTCCATTTAATTCTATTTGCAATTAATTTATATTTCAACTTATCGCCATCAAATTTTTCCATAGAAAAATTAAAAGCCATTTTTGAAATTTCATTAAAATTACTCACAAAAATATATTCATCTTTACTGATTTGTCGAAAAACATCTGAATTATCACGCATGTCACTTATACCTCCACCAGAAAGATACGTATATCGAAAGTTATTAAAACCGGCACTTGCTTTTGGCAACAAAAAAATGCTCATTATCAAAGCCAATATTGATACTATTGTTGCCCCAATAATATACGGACGAAGAAATCTAGAAAATGAAATTCCCGAACTTAAGATGGCTATAATCTCGGTATTATTAGCTAATTTGGAAGTAAACCAAATAACCGATAAGAACAGAAAAATAGGAAATAATAAATTGGCGAAATAAATAGTAAAGTCTAAATAATAAGATGCAATCCTAACAAAAGGCACCTTATTTTCAATCATTCTATTGACTTTCTCAGACACATCAATCACTATCCCAATCGGGATGAACATCAATAACATTACGATGAATGTTAATAAATAGCGTTTAAGTATGTATTTGTCAATAATTTTTAACATATAGTTGGTTTCGGGTTCAAGGTTTCGGGTTTAAGGTTTCGGGTATTTACTGAACTCGTAACTTTAAACTCGTAACTTTATAAACGTTGGCTCATATTTTTAACCATCATCTCTTTCCAAACTCTAAAATCTCCTGCTAAGATATGCTTTCTTGCTTCACGAACCAACCACATATAAAATCCTAGGTTATGTATTGTAGCAATTTGCTTTCCTAAATATTCATTAGCAGCGAATAGATGCCGAAGATACGCTTTTGTATATTCGGTATCTACAAAGGTATATCCCATTTCATCAAGAGGAGAAAAGTCGTCTTCCCATTTTTTATTTTTAATATTAATGGTACCATTAGCTGTGAACAACATTCCGTTTCTTGCATTACGAGTAGGCATCACACAATCAAACATATCAATACCCAAGGCAATATTTTCTAATATATTTATTGGGGTTCCAACTCCCATTAAATACCGCGGTTTGTCTTCGGGCAAAATTGCTGTTACCACTTCGGTCATGGCATACATTTCTTCTGCTGGTTCGCCTACTGATAATCCACCTATAGCATTACCCTCTGCTCCAGCATTGGCAATATATTCAGCCGACTGTTGACGCAAATCTTTATAGGTACTACCTTGAACTATAGGGAAAAATGTTTGTTCATAGCCATACTTGAAAGGTAATTTTTCCAAATGATTGATACAACGGTCTAACCAGCGATGTGTCATTTTCATCGATTTTTGTGCATAGCGATAATCACACGGATAAGGTGTACATTCGTCAAATGCCATGATGATATCAGCACCTATAGTACGTTGGATTTCCATTACATTTTCGGGAGTGAAAACATGGTACGAACCATCAATATGCGATTTGAATTTTACACCTTCTTCTTTAATTTTTCTATTAGCAGAAAGGGAATACACTTGGTAACCGCCACTGTCGGTTAAAATATTTCTGTCCCAATTCATAAACTTGTGCAATCCTCCCGCTTTTTCAAGAATGGTTGTTTGTGGACGCAAGTATAAATGATAGGTATTCCCAAGAATAATATCTGGATTAATCTCCTCTTTCAGTTCGCGTTGGTGTACTCCTTTTACTGATGCTACAGTGCCAACAGGCATAAATATGGGGGTCTCAATCACACCATGGTCAGTTGTTATACTTCCAGCACGCGCACTTGAGTTTGGGTCTTTGGCTAGTAAATCAAATTTCATTACTCTCTTTTAATGGTGGGCAAAGATAAAAGAATTGTGAATTGTGGATTGTGAATTATGATTTTATTTAACAATTTTTAAAGTACTCAATACTTTTAATAACTTCTAAACAAAGTTTTGCCTTTCGATAAAAATAGCATTACTTTTATCAACTATTTTATATTATTAATCGATGAAATCATTCTTTAAGCACTTAACAAATTTTGAAAAATTACTAATTCTGCTCGTATTTGCAATATATTTTAATAATTTATTTATTGATATTATGCAAGTTGATGCAGCACAATATGCTGGAATTTCAGCCGAAATGGCGCAAACCAATTCCTATCTTGAAGTAAAAGAATTTCAGCAAGATTACTTAGATAAACCACCTTTATTGTTTTGGCTGTCAAGTATAAGTATTAAATTTTTTGGCTCAACAAATTTTGGTTATAAAATTGTTTCTTTCCTTTTTATACTTTTTTCTTTATATGCCGTTTACCGTTTTACTATTTTGTATTATTCAAGACAAATTGCAAAAAATGCATTACTAATTTTAGCAACTACACAAGCATATTTTTTAATCACAAATGATGTTCGAACCGATGCTTTATTAACTTCTTGCACCATAATAGCTGTTTGGTTGTTTTCTGAATTTTTTGAAAAAAGAAAATTTAGCAACCTCATTTTGGGTTCGGTTTTTATGGGATTAGGAATGCTCGCAAAAGGACCTATTGGTGCCATTGCAGTTTTAATACCAATAGGAATAAACCTAATGTATCAGCAAAAATGGCGCGATGTTTTTAATCTTCGTTGGATTTTAGTGCTTTTAATTGTAGCTATTATATTGTTTCCAATGTCCTATGGATTATATACCCAATTTGATTTGCATCCCGAAAAAGGAAAAAAGGGATTGTATTTTTATTATTGGTTGCAAAGTTTTGGTCGTATAACGGGAGAAAACCATTGGAATAATGGCGCACCATGGCACTTCTTTTTAGGATCAATAATATGGGATTTCTTTCCTTGGATTTTTCCTTTTTATTTTTCGCTTTATTTTAAATTGAAAAACCTATTCAATCGCAAAGCCAAACTTCCCGAAATAACGACTTTAGTCGGATTTATAGTAATTTTTGCCATGCTATCGTTATCAAAATACAAATTGCCACATTATATTTTTGTTACATTGCCATTTGCATCTATAATTTTAGCAGAATATTTAACGAATTGTAACTTCAAAATATGGAATCGATGGAGAATAACTAATTATGTTGTTGGAATTTTAATCCTATTGCTGTTCATAGTTTTTAACTTATTTTTCTTTCCAGAATTTAATATTTGGGTTATTATTTGTGTTGTTTTACAATTGTTTATTTTGTATTATTTTAGAAAAACAAAAGAGCAAAACAGTGGGCAACTGATTGTTTTTGTTTTAGTTTTAAATTTATTTTTAAGTTTTGTTTTTTATCCAAAATTATTAACGTTTCAATCCGAATCTGAAGCCGGAAAATGGGCAAGTAAAAACATCAAAAAGGAAAACATTTTTACATTTAATACGCACTCCAACTCATTTAATTTTTACACACACAATCCATTTACAAAAATTGTGACCAAAGAAAAATTAACAACTATAAAAAACTCATTTTGGGTATATATTTCCGAGGAAGATTTGGAAGAAATTAAAGATTTAAATCTCAAAATAGAAGTAAAAAAAAGCTTTGATTATTACCCAATTACAAGATTAAAATTAAAATTTTTAATGGCAAAATCAAGACAAGATTTACTAAAAAAAAATTATTTAATTAAAATAATAAATAACTAATTGTGAAAAAATTATCTATAATCATTCCTGCTTATAATGAAGGCAATACCATTCACTTTATTCTTAATAAAGTAAAAAGTGTACAGCTTATTGGTGGGTTGGAAAAAGAAATCATCATCGTTAATGATTGTTCAAAAGACCACACTGAAGAGGCAATAAAAAGCTATATTACTCAAAATCCCGAATTGAACATACAGTATTATAAACACGAGATAAACAAAGGTAAAGGAGCTGCATTACACACAGGAATTTCAAAAGCTAAAGGAGAATTATTAATCATACAAGATGCCGATTTAGAATATGATCCAGAAGAATATAATTTGCTTTTAAAACCATTTTTGGATGGTTTCGCCGATGTTGTATTTGGTTCCCGATTTATGGGTGGAAACGCACATAGAATACTCTTTTTTTGGCATTCTATTGGAAACAATATTCTAACATTTGTTTCTAATATGTTCACAAATTTGAATCTATCCGATATGGAAACTTGTTACAAAATGTTTAAAACAGAAATGATTCAAAAAATTTCATTATGTGAAAACAGGTTTGGTTTTGAGCCTGAAATTACTGCAAAAATAGCACGCATCCCAAATATCAGAATTTATGAAGTTGGAATTTCCTACTATGGTAGAACTTATGCTGAAGGGAAAAAAATTGGATGGAGAGACGGTTTTAGAGCTTTATATTGTATCGTGAAATATGGATTATTAAAAAACAGCTAATCGTTTATAACTTGTGATAAGTTCATTTGTCATGATTTAAAATTAGAATTACTTTTGACGGTAAATAATTTATACCTATTTCTAATGTCTAATACACAACATTTACAACATTTTACAACTCAAGTAAGAAGAGACATTCTTCGTATGGTACATGCTGTGAACTCTGGACATCCTGGCGGTTCATTAGGATGTGCTGAATTCTTCACTGTACTTTATCTACATCAATTAAAAAGAAACTCCAGTTTCAACATGGATGGTATAGGTGAGGATTTATTTTTCCTTTCCAATGGTCACATTTCTCCAGTTTTCTATAGCGTTTTAGCTCGTACTGGTCATTTCCCAGTATCGGAGTTAGCCACTTTTAGAAAATTGAATTCCCGTTTACAAGGGCATCCTACTACACATGATGGGTTACCGGGAGTTCGAATGGCTGCTGGTTCACTAGGTCAAGGATTATCTGTTGCCATAGGTGCTGCACAAGCCAAAAAGTTAAACAACGACAGCAATTTAGTTTATGTGTTAACTGGTGATGGCGAATTGCAAGAAGGGCAAAACTGGGAAGCTATTATGTATGCTTCAGCAAAAAAAGTGGACAATCTTATCGCTACGGTTGACCTCAACGGACAACAAATTGATGGTTCTACAAATGAAGTATTGAACATGGGTAATCTAAAAGCTAAGTTTGAAGCTTTTGATTGGGATGTTTTAGAAATTAAAGAAGGTAACAATATCGAGGCAATTGTTGCCGGAATGACCGAAGCGAAATCTAGAACAGGCAAAGGAAAACCCGTTTGTGTTTTACTACACACCGTTATGGGTAACGGTGTAGATTTTATGATGCATACCCATGCTTGGCATGGAAAAGCCCCAAACGACGAACAATTAGCCAACGGATTATCACAAAATCCATTAACATTAGGAGATTATTAAATTGTAAAAATAATATAATAGCATCGCGAGATACTGAAATAAATTCAGCATAAATGAAAAAATACACCAACACAGGAAGTAAAGATACCCGTTCAGGTTTCGGAGCAGGAATGACAGAATTGGGACAAACGAATGAAAATGTAGTGGCTCTATGTGCCGATTTAATCGGTTCATTAAAATTTGATGATTTTAAGAAAAACCATCCTGAACGCTTTTTCCAAATCGGGATTGCAGAAGCTAATATGATTGGGATTGCTGCGGGCTTAACCATTGGTGGAAAAATTCCATTTACGGGTACGTTTGCTAACTTCTCTACTGGAAGAGTGTACGACCAAATTCGTCAATCGGTTGCCTATTCTGATAAGAATGTGAAAATTTGTGCTTCACATGCTGGATTAACTTTAGGAGAAGATGGAGCGACGCACCAAATATTAGAAGACATCGGATTAATGAAAATGTTACCTGGAATGACTGTAATCAATACTTGTGATTATAACCAAACCAAATCGGCAACAATAGCCATTGCTGACCATCACGGTCCGGTTTATTTGCGTTTTGGTCGTCCAGTTGTTCCAAATTTCACTCCCGCAGATGAACCTTTTGTAATTGGAAAAGCGATATTGCTTAGCGAAGGAACCGATGTGACTATTGTAGCAACCGGACATTTAGTTTGGGAAGCTTTGATAGCTGCTGAAGCACTCGAAAGTAAAGGTATATCAGCAGAAGTAATCAATATTCATACTATTAAACCACTAGACAATGAAGCTATATTGAAATCAGTTACTAAAACGGGTTGCGTAGTAACGGCTGAAGAGCATAATATTTTAGGTGGTTTGGGGGAAAGTGTTGCTAGAGTCTTAGCGCTTAACAATCCAAAACCTCAAGAGTTTGTCGCGGTAAATGATTGCTTTGGGGAAAGCGGAACACCAGTTCAATTGATGGAAAAATACAAACTAAACCATCAAGCTATTCTAGAAGCCGCAGAAAGAGTAATCAAGAGAAAATAATATTTTTAATAAAAAATCCGCTCATTGAGCGGATTTTTATTTTTACTACTATATTAGTGACATACAGTAGAAAGATGTTTTTTCTTGTTGTCCGAACAAAGTGGTATATCTGCAAACGGATAAGCAACACCTGTTAGTGGATTTAATATTTCTATTTTAGTTTTAAAAGTATCTGCGTCATCGTCAACATCCAAGAAATCTGGAATTTCATCTCCATCAGTATCATCTGGATTTACAACTCCAGAACCCAATATCCTGACATAGCCATCACCGTCTATATCTTCCAAATAGGAATCGATACCATCGCCATCTTGATCATTTCTTTGAATTTCATATAATTTGAAAGAAAATACTAAAGGAGAATAAGCAGGAATTGAAGCAGTAGAATTAGCATAATAAGCTAAACCTGAAGGCAAAAACATAACACCTGCTCCAAAATCATTAAAAGTGATGGTGCCATCAACATTTGCAGCATAAGTTCCTGTTGTAAATTTTGGGAATACTTCACTCCATCCTTTGATAACAGAGGTTAAATTAAAATATGTTTGAGGATTAATTGATTCTTCAAATTGAACATGTTTTAAACGTTCTACTTCAACACCTTCAACAGTTTCTTTTACCGTATATAAATATTCTCCACGATAAGCAGTTAATACTTTATCTACATTACAAGGGGACTTACTAGTAGGTCCAGAACCTTGTCTTAGCTTCAAATAATATACTTTATAGGTAATATCATTTTGATCTACAGTAAAGTCAGTTACTAAGTCTGGACTATTCCAAATTGAAGTTTGAGATCCACCTTCAGGAATTTCTATATAAGCAACGTCTTTATCATCTGTAAAACCAGGATGATTGATAACTTCTATGTAATGAGTTTGTAAAAACTTTTCAATTAGCTTTATGTCTTTATCATATTGTTCGGCATAATCACGTAATGACACGGTTGTATTGTCGCTTTTGGTACAAGAAACAATAAAGATACTCAAGGTGATAAGTAATATAGCTTTAAAAAAAGTATTCATTTTTATTTAGATTTAAAGCGCGCAAGATACAATATTGATTTATTTTTGTAAACAATTTAACTTTGAATTTGGAAAAAATATGAGAGTAGATAAATTTTTATGGTGTGTTCGCTACTATAAAACTAGAAATATGGTAACTGAGGCTTGTAGAAAAAATCAAATCACTGTAAATGGACAGGTAGCGAAAGCATCTAGGGAGGTTTTTCCAATGGATAAAATTACATTCAGAAAAGATCAAATAATTTATCAAATAACTGTTTTAGACATTCCGCTAAGTCGTATGGGAGCAAAATTAGTTGATATTTATAGAAAAGATGATACGCCCTCTGAAACTTTTGCTCATTTAGAGCTACTAAAACTATCAAAAGAACATTATAGAAAAACTGGAACAGGAAGACCAACCAAAAAAGATAGAAGAGATATAGAAGATTTTGGTTTAGATATTGAATAATAAAACACAACAAAATAATTTTAATAAAAACAAAAAAAAGATGCAAAATATCATCCTCAATCATCAAGAAATTGAACATAAAATAAGACGGATAGCCTATCAAATTGTAGAAACTTATACTGATGAAAAAGAAATAATATTGGCTGGTATAACCAAAAACGGATTTACTTTAGCTGAAAAAATTAATATTGTTTTAAATACTATTTCAGACCTAAAAGTAATATTGTGTGAGGTAATAATTGACAAACAAAATCCATTCGATTCCATAACAACCTCAATCTCTAAAGAAGTTTATTCTAATAAAGGAATTGTGCTAGTAGATGATGTTTTAAATTCTGGAACGACATTAGTATATGGTGTAAAACATTTCTTGGAGGTGCCCGTTAAAAAGTTTAAAACCGCCGTACTAGTAGATAGAAATCATAAAAAATTTCCTGTAAAAGCAGATTTTAAAGGGATTTCATTATCAACTTCGTCAAAAGAACATGTTCATGTGGTCTTTCAAGACGGTAATGATTATGCTTACTTAGTTTAGTTTTTCAAGAATGCTTTCTACCACTTCATTTGGTTTTTTTGTAGAAATATCGATGACATGAGTAGCCTGATTATAAAAGAAACTCCTATCAAAAATATTTTTGGCAATAAACTCTTTTAAATCATTATCTGATTGATTAGCAACTAAAGGTCTATCGTCTTTTTTATTTTTTAATCTTTCAAAAATAACATCTACAGAAGCTTTTAAATAAATAGAAACTACATTTTCTCCATTTAATAATTGATGATTATTAGCGTAACAAGGTGTTCCACCACCCGTACTTATAATAAGTTTTTCCTCATTTTCAATTAGAACTTTAAAAATATCATGTTCTATTTTCCTAAAATAGATTTCACCTTTCTGTTCAAAAATATTTTTTATCGATAAATTGATTTTGTTCTCTATCACTTTATCCAAATCAAGCCATTCCATTTGGATTTTTTTAGCTAATAATTGTGCAATTGTAGACTTACCAACAGCCATATAACCTATCAAAATAATTTTCTGCATTACAATAAAACCTTATATATTAAGTCATTAACACCTATTGCCAAAAAAAGGTAAATTTATAATAAAATTGCTTTGAAATATGAATAATAAGGTCTTATATTTGCACCCGCATTCAAGAAAAGAAAAAGACTCGATAGCTCAGTTGGTAGAGCACATCACTTTTAATGATGGGGTCCTGGGTTCGAGCCCCAGTCGGGTCACATTTTTTTTTCTTAAAAACTCTTACAGACTCGATAGCTCAGTTGGTAGAGCACATCACTTTTAATGATGGGGTCCTGGGTTCGAGCCCCAGTCGGGTCACTTAAAAGTCGAGCGCTAAGCTTGACTTTTTTTATTTCAGGCCACGTGGAGAAACGGTAGACTTGCCATCTTGAGGGGGTGGTGCTCGTAAGGGCGTGTGGGTTCAAATCCCACCGTGGTCACGAATAAAAAGAAATCTAAATATAATAATCAAGTTTGCTTGAAATTGTTATATTTAGATTTCTTTTTTCAAAGCGGAGCTTTGTTGGGAAAGACGAAGTCAATCCCTCGTCGCAAAACCTCAAATCTAATTACTTGAAATTGTTTTTATTTGGATTACTTTTTTCAAAGCAGAACTTTGTTGGGATGGACGAAGTCAATTCACTAGGGCAGCATAAAAAGCAAGTGATGTAAATTTGCTTTTTTAATTATTATTTAACACTTAATTTTTTATTTAATTATTTCACTACTTTTGTTTAACAAAAAAAAACAAACGATGAACAGTGTTAAAAATACTTTCAGTATTAAAGATTTAGAAAATCTGTCAGGAATTAAAGCACATACCATTCGTATTTGGGAGAAACGATACAACGTTTTAGAACCAATGCGGACCGACACAAACATTCGTTTTTATGATTTATTAGCTTTACAAAAGCTTTTAAACATTACATTGTTACATGATTACGGCTACAAAATCTCTAAGATTTCGAAAATGCCTCAGGAAAAAATTCCAGAATTAGTCAGAGAAATTGTCAATGTAAAAAATGCGAAAAATCACGCCCTAAGTTCGTTCAAATTAGCCATGATGAACTTCGATCAAAACTTATTTTTTAAAACATACAACACACTACTTTCAGAGAAATCATTCAGAGAAGTATTTTTTGAAGTCTTCATTCCACTTATGGAAGAAATTGGACTTCTTTGGCAAGCAGAAACTATTACTCCTGCTCACGAACATTTTATTAGTTACTTGATAAAATTAAAATTACTGGTCAATACCGAGAAAATTCAAATTCAAGCACCTACAAAACAAGACCGAATTTTTGTTCTTTATCTTCCTATGAATGAAATTCACGAATTGGGTATAATGTATGTAAATTATGAAATTCTTAGCAGTGGTTACAAGACGATCTATTTGGGAGAAAGTGTTCCTATTGATAGCTTAAAGGATTTGAAAAAATACTTCAATAATATTACATATGTTTGTTATATGACTGTTGAACCTGATAAGACAGAAATCAATAATTACATCCAGGAATTAAAAGACAAAATAGTAGATGAATCGTCTGAATTATGGTTGATGGGTAGAATGATAGAGCACTTAGATCAAAAACATCTCAATAACAAAACAATATCATTTAAATCGATTGATGAGTTGGTAAATTACCTATAAATCTTTCAGAAAGTTGTTTCTTTTGTTTACCTTTTAGTTACTTTTGTAGTACACATGAAAAAAGATATTAAAATAATAGGTTCGGGTTTTTCATCATTAGCAGCGGCATGTTATCTTGCAAAAGAAGGAAATAAAGTAACAGTTTATGAAAAAAACGCTTCTATAGGAGGAAGAGCCAGACAACTAAAAAAAGAAGGATTCACTTTTGACATGGGTCCAAGTTGGTACTGGATGCCCGATGTTTTTGAACGTTTTTTTGGTGACTTTAATAAAAAACCCTCCGATTATTATGAGTTAATAAAATTATCACCTGCCTACAGAGTATATTATGGAATTAATGATTTTATTACTATAGCAGATAATTTAGAGGAAATAATAAAAACATTTGAAATAATTGAAGAAGGAAGCGGTAAAGTTTTAGCAAAGTTTATGGCTGAAGCCAAAAGCAATTATGATATTGCCATTAAAGATTTGGTTTACCGTCCTGGAGTTTCGGCTTTGGAATTAATCACTACCGAAACCGCTTTAAAAGTAGGTCAGTTTTTTAGCAATATTAGTAAGGATGTACGTAAAAAATTCAAAAACCAAAGACTAATTCAAATATTAGAATTCCCAGTATTATTCCTAGGTGCAAAACCTTCCGACACGCCTTCGTTTTATAGTTTTATGAATTATGCCGATTTTGGAATGGGAACTTGGCATCCTAAAACTGGGATGTATGACGTGATTCGTGGAATGGAACATTTAGCTTTGGAATTAGGCGTAAAATTTGAAATCAATTCCAACATTGAGAAAATCATTGTAGAAAATAAAAAGGCCGTTGGATTACAAATAAAAGGAAAAAGAATCGATGCAGATATTATTCTGAGTGGGGCTGATTACCATCACACTGAAACTTTATTAGAACCAGAATATAGAGCTTATTCTGAAAAATATTGGGAAAGCAAGACTTTTGCACCTTCTTCCCTACTTTTTTATGTAGGCTTCAACAAAAAAATTGAGAATATTTCTCACCATGCTTTGTTTTTTGATGTGGATTTCAACCAACATGCGAAAGACATATATGATGAACCAAAATGGCCTGAAAATCCTTTATTCTATTCAAATTTTCCTTCTATAACAGACAAAACTGCAGCGCCTGAAGGAATGGAATCTGGTTTTTTCTTAATACCCCTTGCGCCAGGAATTGAAGACACGCCAGAATTAAGAGAAACCTATTTTGAAAAAATAATTTCAAGGTTTGAGACTTTAACTAACCAAAATATAAAAGAAAATATTATTTTTAAAGATTCTTTTTGCAAACTTGATTTTGAAGAAGTTTATAACTCCTATAAAGGAAATGCATACGGAATGGCAAATACATTAATGCAAACTGCATTTTTAAGACCTAAACTAAAGAGTAAAAAAGTTAAAAATTTATATTTCACTGGACAATTAACCGTTCCTGGACCTGGGGTCCCACCTGCTTTAATATCAGGAAAACTGGTGGCAGATTTAATAAAAAAACACAGCTAAAATTTAAGAGCAATAGAATGAAATCACTTTTTGACACCATATCTTTTGAATGTAGCAGGAATGTTACTAAATCTTACAGCACTTCATTTACTGCTGCTGTAAAAATGTTAGCAGCAAGCATCCGCCAAGACATTTATAATATATATGGTTTTGTTCGCTTTGCAGATGAAATTGTAGATACTTTTCATGAATATAATAAAGAAGTGCTATTTGATATGTTTGAAAAAGATTTAGCTAGCGCCTTAGAAAATAAAATTAGTTTGAACCCAATATTGAATTCCTTTCAATATACGGTTCATAAATATAGCATTCCACAAAGCATGATTGCTGCTTTTATGAAAAGTATGAAGTTAGATTTACATAAAAGCGAATACAAAACCTTTGATGAATACAACGAATATATCTATGGATCGGCTGATGTGGTAGGATTAATGTGTTTAAAAGTCTTTGTAAATGGTGATGATACTAAGTTTAACGAATTAAAACACTCCGCTATGCGATTAGGTTCTGCTTTTCAAAAAGTAAATTTTCTTCGCGATTTAAAAGCTGATTTTGAAGATTTGAATAGAACATATTTCCCAAATACTGATTTGTCTCGCTTAGACGAACATTCTAAAATCGAAATTATAAAAGAAATCGAGGCTGATTTTCATGCTGGTTTTGAAGGAATTTTAAAACTGCCTTTGGAAGCAAAGTTTGGCGTTTACACTGCTTTTATTTATTACAAAAAGTTATTGTCAAAACTAAAAAAAACACCCTCCATGGAAATCAAAAACACTAGAATCCGTGTTCCTGATTATCAAAAATTTGGTTTACTGGCAAAATGCTATGTTAATTATCGATTGAATTTATTGTAAAAACATAGCATTACTTGTTTTCTGCTTTGGAAAATTTGTTCCGTTAAAATATTTTAAATTAATAACTCAAAGTATCATTTAATTAAATCTTGTAATGGCGTCAGTTGGGCCATATCAATATTGTGACTTTTCAATATTGAAATCATGTTCATGATATTTTTTGGGTCCATATTATCTCCTAATATTCTAACTACAGCAAAACCATTTTCTTTCTTTTTGGCAAAAAGGACAAACTCATCTATATGATTTTCGTCACCAACAAAACTTACCGAAGCACCATCTTTTCCTGAGCCTATCTTCATCAATTCTTGATACTCTTTTCCTTTTAGAATTTGAGTTACTTTTTGACTTTCTTTATCATACTGAGCTTGATTATTTTTATTTAATTTATAAGCTAAAATATTCATCTTGTCAAATGATTCTAGAGCAGTCTTTTGTTCTATTGTGAGTTTTGTTTTATCTATATTAATAATAGTTGATGAAATATCTAGTACCACAAAATCTTTATTCTCTGAATTATCCACAAAATACTTTTGCAAACTTGGTTCTCTATTACAACTCCATAGGAATAATGAAACCAAAATAGCGATGAGGTAAGTCAGTTTCATCATCTTATTTTTTACCTTTTGATACTTTTTTCAAATCATCGCCACCAGGCAAATTCATCTTGTCTGTCAAAACAGAAAGCTCATCCAAATCAAAGTTACCAATTAATGACATCAATACTGACTCTTCTTTTCCTCCGCCTTCAACAAACATTAATAGTTCTTTGATTTGCGAATCTGAAGCTCCAGATTTTACATAGATTTTTACACTTTTCCCTTTTTCGTTCATACGCATTAGTTCTTCTAAAGCGGATGATTTAATATACTTATCGGCGACAGCTTTCATCTCGTCAGATCTTTTATCGCTTTGTGTGACAAATACCTTCAGATTGTCTAATTTTTTGATAAGGTTCACATATTGTTGTGTTTCTTTATCTTTTACATCCATTTTACTTAATAGTGCAAACATCTTTTTATTCACTATTACAGTGGTTACATCATCCAAACCGTCAAATTTATCGAAGACAGATTGGGCAAAAAAGGTGTTTGTCGTTAAAACTATCACCAGACTTAAAATTAATTTTTTCATGTTTCTAGATTTTAATTATTTAAAAATTTTGTTTTTTGTTTGTTCGTATTCATTAATATATTTTACACTTCCTATACCTTTATTTACATGTTCTGAAATCATATTCAATGCTTTTTGCGTTTCTCTAAAAGCAATATTAGGATCATCAATCGTGCCTAAATCTTGCGATTCTAGTTCATTGTATTGGTTAAATGTTAATAGTACCAAACCTAATAAAACTGCTACAGATGCAGCAATAGATAACCATACTATTTTGGAACGCTTGTTGTTTTTTAGAGTTATAGGTGCAATAAACTGTTCTTGTTTTGCTTGAACGGCATAGACGAATATTGGTTTATATTGATCCAAAGTTGGGGCAACATTAGAAGAAGAAAAATAGTCTTTTAACTCTTTTTCTTCTTCTATAGTGGTCGCTGCAGCAAAGTATTTTTCTAATAATTTTTCAATTTTATTCAATTCCATGATGATGTATTTTTATCATTCTTTCTCTTATTGTTTTTCTTGCTCTTGAGAGTGCTGTTCTGATGGCTTGCTCATTCATTTCTAACACCTTAGCTATCTCCTCAAATTCCATTTCTTCAATATCACGCATTTGAACAATTAGTTTTTGTTGTTCGGGCAAGTTGTTCATGATCTTTTCAACCCAGTTCCAAGTGTCTTTGTCTTCCAATTTTTCTTGCAAACCTGCTTCCTTGTGAGTGCAATTGTCGTGAACAATTGTCATGTTGCTAGCTCGTTTGGATTTCAATTGGTCTAAAGAATAATTCTTTACCATTGTCATCGCCAGTGCTTCTATACTTTTATACCCATTCAAACTTTCGTTCTTATTCCACAATTTGACTAACACCTCTTGAGTGGCATCTTCAGCTTCTTCACTGCTCACGAGTAATCGTTTAGCTATTCGGAAGATTTTATCCTTAAACGGATTGACTAGTTGCATAAACTCTTTTTGATGCATCGAAACTACTTTTAACTAGTGGTTATATAAGCTAGACGAGGGACTGTTTTATTTGTTACAAACAAAATACAATTATTAATCTAAACTTAGTAAATTTACACTTAATAAATTAAAAGTAATTATGAAAAAGTTTCAGATTTACTCATTATTCTTATTATTAACTGTCATTCCCTCTGGTTGTTCTGATATGGATGACAATGCCGTTCCTAGTACTCTTGAAGTAAAAGACTTTGTATGGAAAGGAATGAATTTATATTACCTATGGCAAAACGATGTGACTGATTTGGATGACGACAGATTTGCTAATCAAACGGAGTTAAACAATTTCTTAACCACGTTTGCAAATCCAACAGATTTATTCAATCACTTGCGTGTGCCTTCGCCTACTGACAGGTTTAGTGGTATCTATAGTGACTATTCCGTCTTAGAAGGTGTGCTTTCCGGAAGCACTTTGAACAACGGAATGGATTTTGGGCTAAAACATGTTAATTCAACTACTAATGTATATGGGTGGGTTAGGTACATTATTCCGAATTCTGATGCTGCTTCCAAAGACATACAACGCGGTGATATTTTCTATGCGATTAACGGAATTTCGTTGACAGATGACAATTATAGATCACTCCTATTCAGCAATGATGAAACTTACACTGTCAACTTAGCGGATTATAGTTGCGACAATAGCGGATTTGTCACTATTACACCAAACGGTCAATCAGTTACTTTAAATAAAACTGCCTTGGCAGAAAATCCTATATATTTAAATACGGTTATTACACAAGGCACACACAATATAGGATACTTAATGTATAACGGATTTTATGCTAATTATGACACCCAACTTAACGCGACTATTGGCAATTTGGCAGCACAAAATGTGACTGATTTAGTACTCGATTTGCGTTATAACTCTGGTGGTTCTGTCAATACGGCAGTGAAATTAGCCAGCATGATAACCGGACAATTTACCGGACAACTCTTTGCTAGACAACAATGGAATGCCAAAGCGCAATCATACTATTTGAATAACAATCCTGGTGCTTTGCAAAACAAATTCATTGGAGGTTTAAATGGTTTGAACCTTAACAAAGTCTACATCTTGACAACCAAAGGTACTGCATCTGCCAGCGAGTTGGTGATTAACTGCTTGAAACCTTATGTAGAAGTTGTGCAAATTGGTGATATCACCACAGGTAAAAATGTAGGGTCAATTACGCTCTATGATTCGCCTACATTTGCTAAAACCAATGTAAACCCCAACCACAAATATGCCATGCAACCCATAGTGTTGAAGATAGTTAACAAAAATAATTTTGGCGATTATACAACTGGAATAAACCCTACGATTTTATTGCCCGAAAACCTTAACAACATGGGAACTCTTGGCAATGTAAACGAACCTTTATTGAATGTTGCCATTAACCAAATTATTTCTAGCGGTAAAAAAATACCACAAGCACCAAGCTTTATTCACAGAGACTTTACCGATGCCAAATTACAGAATCCGTTACGCAGCGAAATGTTTGTGGAAAATAAGTAAAAATTTAATCTTAAAAGAGATAAAATTAAATTGACAAAAGATATGTTATCTTCTGTTTAAAAATCTAATGGTTCCGTAAACAAATAGTATAAATGCAATAAGCCTTAAACCCATAAATATATTGGGTAAAGGTTTTTCAATGAAACAGCTTATGGCTGAAATAACGATAATTATTAGTATTAATTTTATTGGGGATGATTCTCTAAAAAATGATATAATTTTATTCATGTTATTCTATTTAAAAAATGAATCTACAAATTCAAATTTATTAAAAACTTGCAAATCTTCAATTCCTTCTCCAACTCCAATGTATTTAACTGGTATTTGAAATTGGTCTGAGATACCTATTACAACACCACCTTTAGCCGTTCCGTCTAACTTAGTAACCGCAAGGCATGATACTTCTGTAGCAGCAGTAAACTGTTTAGCTTGCTCAAAAGCATTTTGTCCTGTAGAGCCATCTAAAACCAATAATACATCATGCGGTGCATCAGCAACTACTTTTTGCATCACTCGTTTTACTTTGGATAATTCAGCCATTAAATTGGCTTTATTATGCAAACGACCTGCTGTATCAATAATAACTACATCTGCATTTTGAGTTACGGCACTTTGTAAAGTATCAAATGCTACAGATGCTGGATCGCTTCCCATTTGTTGTTTTACTAATGGTACACCTACTCTATCTGCCCAAATCTGTAATTGATCAATAGCGGCTGCTCTAAAAGTATCGGCTGCTCCTAGAACCACTTTGTATCCTACTTTCTTAAATTGGTTTGCTAACTTCCCAATGGTTGTAGTTTTTCCAACACCATTAACGCCAACAACCATTATTACATAAGGTTTTTTATTTGCAGGAATGGTAAACTCAGTTTCTTCCCCCGATTTTGTTTCTGATAAAAGTCCTGCAATTTCTTCACGAAGAATTTGGTTCAATTCATCAGTACCCATGTATTTATCGTTGGAAACTCGAGCTTCTATTCTTTCTATGATTTTGAGCGTCGTATTAACACCCACATCAGAGGAAACAAGAACTTCTTCTAAATTATCTAAAACCTCATCATCTACCTTTGATTTACCAGCAACAGCTTTGGTTAGTTTAGAGATAAACGAGGTTTTCGTTTGTTCTAAACCTTTGTCTAAGATTTCTTTCTTTTCTGAGGAAAATATTCTTTTAAAAAAACTCATTATAATTTTAGTATTGTGGAATTAAGAATTAGATTTTAACCTACTACTTATTGTATAACAGCGACAAATATAAAAATAAAAAGCTACTTTCTAACGAAAGTAGCTTTGATGTAATACGTTTTTGATAATTATTTCTTTTTTAGAAAATTATCTACTTCCTCTGGTGTCATTATACTTTCAACAAAAGTGTAAGCACCCGTTTTTGGTGACTTAACCATTTTAATTGCTTTAGTCAATCTTTTAGAAGTTGTTTGTAACGTTGCAACGGTTTTCTTTGCCATGATTATTGAGTATTTGAAATTTTACAAAAAAATGTAAAACTCTAAATTATTTAATTTCTTTATGAACAGTCATTCTCTTTAAGATTGGATTAAATTTTTTAATCTCTAATCTGTCTGGAGTATTTTTTTTGTTTTTGTTAGTGATGTAACGAGAAGTTCCAGGAAGACCTGTTCCTTTGTGCTCAGTACACTCTAAAATAACTTGTATTCTATTACCTTTCTTTGCCATCTTGCTTTTTTTTATTGGATAGAATTATTTAATAAATCCTTCAACTCTTGCTTTTTTCAAAACAGCAGCTAATCCATTTTTGTTGATTGTTTTAATTGTAGACGCAGCTACTCTTAGCGTAATCCATCTGTCTTCTTCAGCAAGATAGAAACGTTTTTTAACTAAGTTAACAGAAAATTTTCTCTTAGTTTTGTTCATAGCGTGAGAAACATTATTTCCTACCATCGCTTTTTTACCTGTAAGGTCACAAACTCTTGACATTATTCTTTTCTTTTATCGTTATTCAATTCGAGGGTGCAAACTTAAGGAAAATATATTGTAGTAACAAAAAAATTAGTGCAGATTTTTTAAAATTTCTTTCTGCAATATTTCCAGTGCTTTGTTTGCTGATCTATCTATCACTTTTTCACGAGGTTGCCCAAAATCAAATTCAGTAATTATAATTTCATTTGGCGTAGCCAAAGCAATAAATACTTTGCCAACTTCTGCATCTGCTTCGCCTTTACCCGGACCAGCGTTACCTGTTGTAGCAATGGCATAATCCGTTTGCATCAGTTTTTGAATTCCAGCAGCCATTTCTTTTGTAACAGCGGCACTTACAACAGTATTTTCATCTATGGTAGTTTGTGAAACACCTAAAATAGAAACTTTTGTGTCTGTAGCATAACTCACGACACTTCCACGAAAATAATGGGAAGCACCAGCAACCGATGTTAACATTTGAGCAATTTTTCCGCCTGTACAACTTTCTGCTGTAGAAATGGTTTTTCCTTGCTGCTCAAGCAATCTTCCAACCACAACTTCAATAGTGTCGTCTTGGTCAAAACCAACTATAATGTCTCCAATAATTTTGGATAAACTTGTGACGTTTTCTTCAATAGCTTTTTCTAAAATATCTTTGTTTTTACCTCTAGCAGTTAAACGCAAACGAACTTTTCCAGGACTTGGTAAATATGCTAACTTTATAAACTCAGGAAGATTATTTTCCCAATTTTCTATTCGCTCAGCCACCATACTTTCTCCTTGTCCATAAGTCAAAATGGTTTTGTGAATAATGTAGGGTCTTTTGAATTCAGATACTATTTTTGGAATTAACTCTTCGTTTACAATTCCTTTCATTTCATAGGGAACGCCAGGCATCGACACAAAAATAGTTTTCTCCTTTTGCATCCACATACCAGCGGCAGTTCCATAATTATTTCTCAGGACCTGAGCTTTTGAAGGCAATAAGGCTTGATCTTTATTGACTTGTGTCGGTATGAAATTAAGCTTGGTAAATAATGCTACGATATGATCTTCAACTTCCTGATTTCTAACAAACGTATCTTCGAAGTAATCACAAAAGGTTTTCTTGGTTATGTCATCTTTTGTTGGTCCTAATCCACCTGTTATGATAACAAAATCAACTTTATTCTGAAGTGATGAAAATGTATTTAAAATTTGTTGTTTATCATCTGAAATGGAAAGTATTTCAGTTGTTTGAACTCCAATTTTATCCAATGCTTTCGCGATATAACCAGAGTTGGTATCCACAATTTGCCCGATTAAGATTTCATCCCCTATAGTTACTATGGTTGCTTTCATTGTTTTTTTGAGATTTTCGGTAATGGATTTAAGAATTTCTTATACAATATTTATCATTCCCGATATTTGGAAGTATTATTATTATAATTGGTATTCATTAAAAGGTTTACTTTAAAAGTGTAAATCTTAAAAAAGATTAAAATAAAAAAAGCGATTGTAATCACAACTTATAACTACTTATATTTCAAATTCTTACTTTATAATTCATAATCTTTTTTGATTTCTTTTACAGCTTTTTCTATCTGATTTTGAATACTTTCGAAAGTATAAACAATCTCTTTTCGTTTTCCTTCTCTTTTAGTCCAAGCTTCCACTTGGAGGATTTCTTCAAACGCAACAGACATTCCTAATAAATCTAAACTAGGTTTTATTTTGTGTGCATAGCCATAAGCTAATTTGTAGTCTTTTGTTTTGATACCTATATCTATTTGTTTCAAATCCTGAGGAACTTCTGTAACAAAAAGCGTAATGATTTGAGTAACAAATTCAGGATCATTATCTGAAAGCGCATATACTTTTGCTAGGTTGTAGTTTATTGCCATTATTTAATATGTAATCTTAGAACTTTTTTATTTTCTATAAACCCTTCAAGGATATCATTAGGGGATACACTAGCAACTCCTTCAGGTGTACCTGTAAAAATTATGTCTCCTTTTTTTAGTGTAAAATACTGAGAAACGTAAGAGATAATTTCGTTAATTTTCCACATCATGTTGCTTGTATTTCCTTTTTGAACAGTGTGGCCGTTATTGGTTAATTCAAAAGTAATATTTTCCATCGAAACAAAATTGTTTTTAGGAATAAAGTCACCAATAATAGCTGAACCATCAAAAGCTTTTGCTTTTTCCCAAGGCAAGCCTTTTTCTTTTAACTTATTTTGAACGTCTCTTGCAGTCATATCGATTCCTAATCCTATTTCGTCATAGTACTTGTGTGCAAATTTAGTGTCTATATATTTTCCTACTTTATTTATTTTAACTAGAATTTCTATTTCATGATGAATATCATTACTAAATTCAGGAATTACAAAAGGTGTTTTCTTAGGTAGGACTGCAGTATCAGGCTTTAAGAATATAACAGGTTCATCTGGACGTTCGTTTTCCAATTCCTCAATGTGATTAACATAATTTCTACCGATGCAGATTATTTTCATAACTTTTGGTTGGAAGTTGGGAGATGGAAGTAAAATCTTCTTGCTTCTGACTTCCCGCTTCTAGTTTTTTGTGTTTAACTTTCTCAACTTAATTCCTGTCAAAACTTTTTTGGTATATAAAGGAAATTCTGCATTTTGTATCCAACCAAAATAGCCTGGTTCTTTATCAAGAACTTCATCTACTAAAGCTCCTTTATGTTTTCCAAAAGTGAAAATCTCTTGACCTTCGGTATTCAAAGCAATAAATCCTGCAAAATCAACAGATTTTTTACGTGTTGTGTATTCAGAAAGTGCTTTCATATCGTTTTCTAAATCCTCATACCTGTCTAATTGTGCTTTAAGAATCTCATAGGTTGCCATCGTATCTGCTTCGGCGCTGTGGGCGTTTTCTAAACTTTCATTACAGTAAAATTTATACGCAGCACTTAGTGTTCTTTCTTCTTTTTTATGAAAAATAGTTTGTACATCAACTGACACTCTATTTTTCATATCAAAATCTACATCGGCACGAAGCAATTCTTCTGCCAAAAGCGGAATGTCAAATCTATCGGAATTAAATCCCGCTAAATCCGAATCCTTAATCATAGTATATATTTGTCCTGAAAGTGCTGCAAAAGTTGGTTCGTTTGCCACTTTTTCATTCGT
>Ga0214919_10002172_pt1 | contig 31148 bp, 33 predicted proteins | sample LL1503_MetaG_FD_177994 | JGI IMG/M metagenome (GOLD analysis project Ga0214919, IMG submission 177994) | Freshwater microbial communities from Lake Lanier, Atlanta, Georgia, United States - LL-1503 | ecosystem: Environmental > Aquatic > Freshwater > Lake | place: USA: Georgia | collected... | reverse complement strand
CTTTGGGCCACATCGCCCGCCAGTTCAGGGGCTGGAAACCAGGTGTCCAGCACGGTGCCGTCAGCGGCGATGGTGGCCAGGCCCGTGGCGCGTGCGCCGGTGGTTTGAAAAGTGCTCATGGTGTGCTTCGCAAAATTCGGCCCGCCGTGAACATGCTCAGGCGGGTCTTGAAAAATCTGAAGCCGTGATTATCGGTGACTTGTCAAAGTCCCCACGGCCCGCGCCGATAACACTGCTCAAGCGTTGACGTTCACCACCACCCGGCCGCGCACCTGCCCGGCCAGAATTTCAGCGCCCAGACCGATGGCATTGGCCAGGCCCACGTCACGCGTCATGCGCTCGAGTTGCGCCGTATCTAGGTCTTGCGCCAAACGCGCCCAGGCGACTTCGCGCAAGGCACGCGGGGCCATCACGCTATCGATGCCTGCCAAGGTCACGCCCCGCAAGATGAAAGGCGCGACAGAACTCGGAAAGTCCATGCCCTGCGCCAAACCGCAAGCCGTGACCACGCCGCCGTATTTCGTGCTGGCGCAGGCGTTGGCCAGGGTGTGGCTGCCCACGGTGTCGACCACGCCGGCCCAGCGCTCTTTGGCCAGCGGTTTGCCGGGGGCACTCAGTTCGGCCCGGGCGATGATGTCGGCCGCGCCGAGCTGGCGCAGGTAGTCGGCTTCTTGTGGTCGGCCGGTGCTGGCCACCACGCGATAACCCAGCTTGGCCAAGAGCGCAATGGCCACGCTGCCCACACCGCCGCCGGCGCCGGTGACCAAAATGTCGCCACTGCCCGGCGTGACGCCGTGTTTTTGCAGCGCCATCACGCATAGCATGGCGGTGTAGCCTGCAGTGCCAATGGCCATGGCTTGGCGCGTCGTGAAGGCGGCGGGCAACTTGACCAGCCAGTCCCCCTTGAGCCGCGCTTTTTGCGCCAGACCGCCGCTGTGGCTTTCGCCCACGCCCCAGCCGTTGAGCACGACTTTGTCGCCCGCTTTGAACATCGGGTGTTGACTCTCGGTGACGGTACCGGCCAGGTCAATGCCGGGCGTGAGCGGAAACTTGCGCACCACCGGCGATTTGCCGGTGATGGCCAGGCCGTCTTTGTAGTTGATCGTGGAGTAATCCACCTGCACCGTCACATCGCCATCAGGCAAGGCGCTGTCATCCAGCGCTTTCAGCGTGCAGCGGTAACCGGCATCGTCTTTGTCAATTTGGAGGGCTTGGTAGGTCATGGTCTTCCTTGTGAAGTAAGGGTTGTAAGTACTGAATGCAGGTCATTTCCGGTTCACCAACACAATGCCCAGCGCCACCAGCGCCAGTGCCGCCAGCAACGTGGGCGTAGCCGCTTCGTTTAAGAGCCAGGTGCCGAACAACAAGGCAAACAGGGGCGTTAAAAATACGAAGACAGAAATGCGAGTGGCCGGATAGCGGCCCAGCATCCACATCCAGGTCAGGTAGCTGGCAAATGCGCCAATCACAGTTTGCGCCAGCATGGAGCCCCATGCAAGTGGACTCCAGTCCAATGACCATGCTTCACCCCATGTCCAAGAAAGTAACGGCAAAACCAAAGCCGTGGCCGCGATTTGGTAGAGCAGCAGTTTTTCGGGAGAAATCCGCGTCAGGTTATGGGCTTTGATGGCGACAGTCGTCAAGCCCCATAAAGCGCCTGCGGCCAGGCCCAACAAGTCGCCAGTGGCGTTGCCGTTGCCCATACTTTCGCGCATAGCAAACGCCACGGCCACAAAGGCGCAGGCCATGCCCAGCCATTGCACCGGACGCAGGCGTTCAGATTTCACAAACAAGGGCACCAGCGCTGCAACCCAAAAGGGGGATGTGTACAAAAAAATCGTCAAACGCGATGCCGTGGTTGCCTGCAGACCCAGGTAAATACAGGCAAACTCTGCCGCAAACAGACCACCCACCAGCAGGCCCGCGAGCAGGCTGCCATCACGGTCAAACAATCGAATGCCTCGAAGGCGGCACCAGACCATCAGCAACACACTGGCCCCGATGCACCGCAGGCTGGCCTGAAAAAGCGGTGCCACCTCGTCCATGATGGCTTTGACCAGGATCTGTTGCAGCCCCCAGAACATGCAGCAGGCGAGCAAAAGACAGATGGCCAATGTGTCTAAATGGTCTTTGCGTTGGGTTGAGACAGCGTTCATGACAAGGATTGTGCCCAAGTTGGGTGTCCCGGGCTGTCACTTGTTAACATCCATGCACAGAAGGCTTTGAAAATGAATACAAACATGCGGTTGGCGCTGAGTCGGCGGGATTGGGGTCGTGCGGCATTGTGTCTGGCACTGACGCCTTGGAGCCTGTCTGCCGAGCAGGCCTTGGGCGCTGGGCCTGAAACTTCACGGGTGGTGCGTTGGCAAAACGACCCTTTCAGCCTGGGCGTGGCCAGTGGACAACCGCGAGCCGACAGTGTGCTGCTCTGGACCCGTTTGATCCTGCAGGGCGCAGACATGGCCTACAGCATCAACCCCTTGTCTGTGCAGTGCGAAGTGTTTGCCGACGAGGCTTTGCGTCAACGTGTCGGCCTTTGGCGCGCAGTCACCAGCACCCAGCGCGGCATGAGCGTGCATGTGGAGGCTAAAGGGCTGCAACCGGGCCGCCATTATTGGTACCGTTTCATTTGTGGCTCGGCCACCAGCCCGACGGGTCGTACCCGAACCGCGCCAGCGCAACAAGACAAGGTCAGTTCGCTGCGAATGGTGTTGGCCTCTTGCCAGCATTTTGAGCAGGGCTACTTCACCGCCCATCGGGAGATCGCCAAGCAAGATGTCGACTTGGTCTTGTTTGTGGGTGATTACATTTATGAAAGCTCCAACCCCCGTTATGTGGTGCGCCAACACGTGGGCGGTGTACCGCAAACCCTGGACGAATACCGTGCTCGACACGCCCAATACAAAGGCGATGCGGATTTGCGTGCCTCGCATGCGGCGCACCCGTGGATGATGACTTGGGATGACCATGAAGTGGTCAATGACTATGCAAACGATCGCGACAACAAATTCACCGACCCTGCGGTGTTCTTGCGCCGCAGGGCCGCGGCGTATCAAGCCTACTTTGAGCACATGCCGGTGCGCGTGGGCCCCGATGCCGCCAACCCTGCCAATATGCGCATCCATGACCGCATGGCATGGGGTCAATTGGCCGACATCTGGACCTTGGACAACCGGCAATACCGCAGCTACCACGCGTGCCCCGATCCGCTCAAAGGGGGTGGTCGGGTGGTCATGGGGTGCAATGAATTGACAGACCCACAACGCACGATGCTGGGCATGGAACAGGAACGCTGGCTCACGCAGGGCATGAACGGCTCGCAAGCCGCTTGGAAGATCGTGGCGCAAGGCACGCAAATGAGCTCTACCGGTTTGGGCACTCCGATGGGCCGCAGTGCTTTCACGGATGGCTGGGATGGTTATCCATTGGCGCGTGAGCGCTTCTTGCAAAACATCGGGGATGCCAAGTTGCAGGATGTGCTGGTGCTGGGTGGCGATGTGCACATGAACGTGGCCGCCAATTTGCGCGTCAAGCACAATGAGGAGCAGTCGCCTGTGGTGGCCAGTGAGTTGACAACCACGTCCATCACCTCACGCGGTATGGGTGAAACGCTGGCCGCGCAGATTCGCAGCAACAACCCGGACATCGCGCACTTGCGGCCTGATGAGCGCGGCTTTAGCCTCCTGCACATCACGCCAGAAAGCATGCAATCCGAGTTCAAGACCACCGCCAATCCGGTCAAAATGGATGCTGTGTTTTCAGCGCAAGCCAGATTTACGGTGCAGCGGGGCGTGGCTGGCGTGGTCAAGGGTGGATAGGCTTTTGACTTGCCGACTAAAATTCAAGACATGAACATCGCTGTCGCCCCGCCCGCCAAAAAGTCTTTCAAGGTCCAGATGCTGCTGGCGCGGGAGTCGGCCATCATCGAGTCGGTCAACCGCTTGCTGGCTGAAAAAGGGTTTGAGGCGATGACGGTCGATGAAGTGGCGGCCGAAGTGGGTATTGCCAAGGCCAGTTTGTACAAACACTTCAACAGCAAAGAAGCATTGGCCTGCGCGGCGATGGAGCGTGCCATGCAGCGTGCCCAGGACTTCATTGAAGCTTTGCCCGAACACGAAGCGCCTCTGCACAAACTCAAAGCCGTGACGCGCTGGACCATGCAGCTCAAGTTGCTGGGTCAAATGCCTTCTTTGCCCAGTCAGAACTCCAGTTTACGTGCCACCTTGATGGCCAGTCCCGCTTACATGGACGGACTGATTCAGGTAAGCGATGTGCTGGGCGGCTGGATCGAGCAGGCCCAAGCCCAAGGGGAGATCAACAATCAGTTGCCTGCCGTGGCCGTCCTCTATACCTTGTATGCACGCGCCTGTGATCCGGTGCTGGAGTTTCTCAAAATGGGCAATGACCTCACGGATGAGGCGGTTCTCGACATCGTGATGCGCTCCTGCTTTGAGGGCTTGCAGGCACGTTAAAAACGCCCGTCAACAGCCGGAAGAATTTTCATACAAGCCCCTTGGCGTAGAACTGAAAGTCAGTTTAGTCGCTTCGGGTCTGCTGACTGTTGATCCGTGTCAAGAAAAACCACGAACTCATCTTTAAAGTGTGCTTGTTCGTTTTTGCGTGCATAACCTAAAGGGTTGGCCACCACGCGGCAGCCTTGGCTGGTGTAGTCCATGGGGCAATGCAAGTGACCATGCATCCAGACTTGCGCGTGTGACAGCAAAGGGTCCAGCGCGTTGCAAAAACCAGCGGTGCTGGGTGTGCGACCAAAACGCGGGTCAGCACTCAGCAAGCTGGGGGCAAAGTGGGTCACCACCACGGTCGGGCCAGCAAACGGCGTGCTCAGTTGCTGCGTCAACCAGGCCTGGCTTTCCAGCGCCAGTTCACGCACAGCGGCTGACAAAAAGGGCGCGCCTTGGCGCGTCGTGCCTGCTTTGCGCAGGTAGTAATCGGCAGCCCTGAAAGCTTTGTCGCGTGCTTTGAGTTGTTGAGACAAAGCCGTTGAGGACGGATGGGTGTTGGCCGTAGCCGCCAAGGGTCCCAGTGCGTCAAAGTCGCTCCACAAAGTGCTGCCCATGAAGCGAACGCCTTGAAAAGTCAGGACCTGCCGGTCCAGCCAGGTGATTTGCAAGCGCTCACAAGTCGCCTTGAGCCTTTGGTGCGCCTCATCCCAGTCCAGGTTGTCGTACTCGTGATTGCCGGGCACAAACAGCACGGGTGTTGGCCATCCCGCCAAGTCTGCGCGGGGGGAAAACCGGGCCAAACCAAAAGCCAAGTCGTTTTGAGTGAGCAACATGGACCCGGCTTGATAGGAGCCGATATCGCCTGCCAGAACGAGCAGGTCAGCGCCAGGTGCTGGCCGTGGCGCATAGTGAGGGTGCATCTCTAGATGCAAATCGGACAGCAATTGAATCTTCATACGTGGTTCAAAGTGGAGTGGTCAACGGCACGTCTGCAAAGGCTTGTTGTGCCACGGCGAGCAAGCTTGCGCGCAGCCAGCGGTGGGCGCTGTCATGCTGCATTCGGCTGTACCACAAGGCCTCCACATGGACAGGCGGCACCTCGAAAGGCAAGTCATGCAATTGGAACGCATCAGACAATCCCGTGGTGGGCACAAAATGGCGCGGCAGGACGGTCAGCAAGTCCGAGTTCACAACCACCCGCCCGGCAGTGAAGAATTGGTTCACGGTCAGCACGATGCGTCTTTTTCTGCCCAAAGTGGCCAATGATTCGTCGACAAACCCATAAGGGCGGCCAGAAAAACTCACCAATAAATGCCTTGCGCGGCAATAGCTGTCGAGCGTCATGGGTTGCTTTGCCAAGGGATGGTCGCGCCGCATCACGCACACATATTCACCGGCGTACAAGCGCTGGTGTTCAAACGAAACCACTTGATCTGATTGAGCGCGTGCCGTCAAATCGGTCAAGACCGCTGGGAAGTAGCCCAGGGCAATATCTGCCATGCCATCTTGCAGCAGTTTGCGGGGGTCTCGAGTGGTCAGTGGGACCACCCTCATCGACACGCCAGGCGCCTGCTTTTCCATTTGTTCTGATAACCCGCCGATCAGTTCAGCAGCGGTGGCATCGGCCATGGCCAAGACGAAGGTGGATTTCGCTTCGCTCGGCTCAAACGTGGTCGGCACGATAGCCGATTGCAGTTGGCGCAAAGCCTCACGCACGCTGGGCCAAAGAACCAACGCCCGGGCCGTGGGCTCGATGCCATGGCCCTGTCGGCGCACCAACTCGTCGCCCAGAGTTTCCCGCAGGCGGCGCAGCGCGTTGCTGACGGCGGGCTGCGTCAACGACAGGTTGCGTGCTGCACGGGTCAGGCTGCGCTCGGCCATGACTTCGTCAAAAACCCGCAAAAGGTTCAAATCAAGGGTTCGAAAATTGGTCGCCATTTGTCTATCTATCACTGTTGTGAATGGCGTCCATTATAAAGATAAAGTTGAACAACATTAGAGTAAACCCTATGATTGGGTCATTGTTTGGCAAGTTAGTGGAATTTCTTCATAAACAGGTCGAACAAAGTTGTAAAGGGAACATCATGAAAAGTCATTTCGTACACCTCGAATATTCAACCATCCACCCTGGTGTGGCTCGTGCTGAGCAAGTCGTGCAAAACGTGCGCGACATACGCGCCAGCTTCAATGGTCCTCGTTCATTGTCTATCTTGTTGTTGGCCGCTGTTGTCGCTGCCATGGTGGTGGTGGCCGATCAGATGATGGACACCTGGGCTGATGGCCACCTGTTGGCCGCTTGGGTTGCATTGTGGGCCGTTGGTGTGGCCGGTTTGGGCTTGTTTGCAGGCGCCTCGCGGGACTTGGCCGCTAAGTTTTGGAGGCGCATGGATACGTGGTCTGCCAACCTTGCACAACGGCGCTCTGATGAGCGCATGTGGTCCATGGCGCAAACCGATGCGCGTTTGATGGCCGAGTTGCAATCAGCCTTGAGCCGTGAAGACGGGGCGCTGATCAGCGTCAATCCTGCTCAGAGCCATGCGGCAAAGATCATTCGCGAGCGTTTGAACTACATCTGAAGCCAGATGGCATTGGCCACTCAACTCGCGGTGATACCGGCTTCCCGAATCAACTTGCCATAACGGCTGAGTTGGGCTCTGAGCAGAACCGCGAGTTCAGTGGGTGTGGTGCCCAAGGGCGTCAGGCCTTGAGAGGCAAATTGCTCTCTCACGCCGGCATCTGAGAGTGCCTTGACCACTTCGCTCTGGTATTTGTCAATCACGGCTTTGGGGGTGCCCGCCGGAGCCATCACCGCAAACCAAGAATTCATCTCATAGCCTGGCAAACCCGATTCAGACACGGTCGGAATGTCCGCAAATTGAGGTAGGCGCTTGGTCGCTGGAATCCCCAAAATCCGCAACTTGCCTGCTTTGACCAAGGGGCTGACGGTGGCAATGCCTTGCAAGCAGGTTTGCACCTCGTCGGCAGCTGTGCCCACCGCCGCTTGAGTTGCGCCCTTGTAAGGGACATGCGTCAGTTGAATACCGGCCTGAAGGGCAAACAACGCCATTGCAATGTGTTGTGGACTGCCGTTGCCGCCTGAACCGTAATTGATTTTCCCTGGCGCTTTGCGTGCAGCCTCTATCAGATCCGCCGCGGTCTTGATGGGCGAGTCGGTGGGCACAACCAAGGCCCACTCGATCGTAGCGACGAGCGAGACCGGCTCGAAATCCTTGAGGATGTCCCAGGGCATTTTGCTGTGAAAACTGGGCAGCATGGTCATGATGCTGTCGTTGAATCCACCGAGGGTGTAGCCATCGGGCGGTGATTTGGCGACGCGTTCAGCGCCAATCAGGCCGGAGGCGCCTGCCTGGTTTTCAATTGCAATGCCCATGCCCATGTTCATGGCCATTTTTTGCGAAACGATGCGCGCCGCACTGTCGACGGCACTGCCCGCGGCCAGGGGGATGATCATTTTGATCGGTTTGTTGGGGTAAGCACTTTGGGCCCATGCATCACCCAAAAGCATGCCGCTGGCCGAGGCCAGGCCCGATTGAATCAAGCGGCGTCTTTGCATGTTTTCTCCAGTTGTTAGACGGTTGTTTGAGCCAGTGTGGGGACACCCAACTGGTGCGCGACGGTATCGAGTTCGTGCGTCAGGGATGAAGGAATGCTGATGCCGTGCTTGAGGTTGTGCAGGCGCTTGAGGTGACTTTGCTCGCCGGGTACCCAAATCTGGTCCACGCCGGGCATGCGTTCGCTGGCATGAATTTCTTGTACCAGCTTGTCTACCCGCAGCTTGAAAGCTTGGACATCACCAAATGCTGAGGGGTCGATCACGCAAATGGCCTGGCCGGTGTTGGTGACACTCGTGTCGTCATTGTTGAAGTCCACCACCTCCGTGCCCATGGCCGCGCCATTGAGCGTGCCAGATAGCAAGCCCACAATCATAGACAAACCATAACCTTTGTAGCCACCAATCGGCAACAGGAACCCTTCATCTCTGCGATTCGGGTCCAACAAGGGTTGCCCCTGGCGATCGACCATCCAGCCTTCGGGCATCATTTGACCCATCATGGCCTTGGCTTTGACTTTGCCATACGCGGCCACGGTGGTCGCCATGTCAAGGACCACAGGAGTTTCTTTGTGCGTGGGAAAAGCCACGGCAATGGGGTTGGTGGACAACAACATGTCCAGTCCGCCCCAGGGCGGTAAATGGTTGGCATTGCCGACCGCAAAATACAAACCCACCATGTCATGGGCCAGTGGCATCCGCGCATACAAAGAGGCCGGACCCGCATGGTTGCTGAAGCGGCTCCCAACCCAAGCAATGCCGCAGGTGCGGGCCTTTTCAATGGCCAGTTCTGTAGCCCGCTTCATGACCAGATGGCCCATGCCGTTGTCGCCATCCACAAGTGCCGTGGCGGCGCGCTCTTCGACGACACGGATGTTGGGCGTCACGTTGACGGCACCGCCCAAAATCCGGCGAATATAAACCGGCACACGAATCACACCATGGCCATCCGAGCCTTGCACGTCGGATTCGGCCATCAGCGCGCCCACCGTCTGGGCATCGGCTTCGGGCAGACCCACCGCCCGAAAGGTGGCACAGATGAAAGCGCTCAATTGCGCAGGAGAAACAATCAGATCAGACACGCATCATCCTTTGGCGCAGTGCAATGACCGCACAATCCGGGCTGGAGAAAACAGGGGTCGAGGTTTGCCTTTGAGACAGAGGGCCTGCCGCCGCCATAGAAAACTGCGCCAACAAAATGACATCGCAAGGCGGCAGGTTGCCGACAACATTCGCAATTTTTTGGTGGTGCAGATCGGCATGTCCGCGGTTCAAATCGTCCATGGCCTCAGGTACATGGGCCGTGTGTACCTGCAGCGGGATACCCAGTGCGAGCGCCATCTGCGCGAGCTCTTGCTGCATGGATGCTATGGAGGGTGCAAAGGTGGCGACCAAGCCCACTCGCAACGCGCCCTGTTGGGGCTGTGTTGCGAGGGCCGTGTCGAACATCGCTTGGTTGGGTTTGAATGTCGGTAAGGGGGTGGCGTCAGCGGCCACGTCGATGGCCGGGCCGAACGCGGAACAGGTGAACAACAGGGTGTCGCATCCGCAATCGCGTGCGTAGTGGGACAGATCGACAAATCGCTGCGTCATGGCGGGCGTTAATTGCCCATCGCGAGCGCGGTCTATGGACAAGCTGTCGTCCAGAATGTTTTGCAACTGGGCCTCAGGCCACAAGCGCTCAAATGCGTCGGCAATCGGCGCCACCGCCAAGGCGGTGGCATGGATCAAGGCAACGCGGGTCACAATGGTTTGAACCCCATACCTTTGACAACTTTGCCCCAGTTTTCAAAATCTTTGTTCATCAGGTCGGTGAAAAACTCAGGCGGTTCTGTGTGAATGTCAAGGCCCAATTTTTTCATGCGGTCACGCACATCGGGTTGCTGCAGTGCCCAATTAACTTCTTTGTTGATGAGGGTGGTAATTTCACGCGGCACCCCAGCGGGGCCAATGATGCCAAACCAACCGCCTGACGCGAAGCCAGGAACGGTCTCGGCAATGGTCGGCACACTGGGGTAATCTGGCGAGCGGGTGGCCCTTGCGATACCGAGCAATCGAAGCTTGCCCGAGTCGGCCAGAGGTTGGACAGAAATAAAGGAACCCATTGAGGCCGAAATATCGCCGCCCAGCATTTGTGTGAAGACAGCGTTCATGTCCTTGTAAGGAACATGCATGTATTCAAAGCCAGACATCATGCGAAACTGTTCCGAGGCAAAGTGCAAAAAGGCACCTTCACCGTTGGTGCCAAATGTCAATTTTCCGGGGTTGGCTTTGCCGTAATCGATCAACTCCTTGACCGTCTTGAAGGGTGTTTTGGGGCTGACCACCAAAGCCAAAAAGTTGGACGCCATCATCGCCATGGGGGTAAAGTCTTTGCGCGAATCGTAGGCGACTTTGGCATAGGCCAAGGGAACGATCACCATGTTGCCGCCTTGGCCACAACCCAGGGTGTACCCATCAGCTGGGGCTTGTTTGAGCAGCGTCAAGCCCAGTTGACCAGCCGAGCCTGCACGGTTGTCGATCACAATGGCTTGGCCCAAACGCTCTGTTAATTTGGGTGCTATGAGGCGCGTCAAAATATCGCAACTGTCACCAGGTCCTGCCGGGACAATGATCTTGATGGGTTTGTTCGGATAGGCCTGTGCGAATGCGGGGCCGCCGGAGATCAGCAGCAGTGCTGCCGTGACTGTCGCCAAAATCATTTGAATCATTGTGTTCATCCTTTAAGACGCTGCATGCACATTATTCGGCTTTGATGTTGCCGTCACGGATCACTTGCCCCCAACGCTGCAACTCGGACTTGATGTAAGCAGAAAATTCATCTGCACCTTCGCCGCCCAATTCATAGCCCATATTTTGGGCGTCTTCACGAAACGCGGGAGAGGCCATGACCGCGGCCACATCTGTTTGCAAACGTTGAATAACGGCGCGAGGTGTACCGGCAGGCACAAACAAACCATTCCATCCAGAGGCCTCGACATTGGCCAGTCCTGCTTCGGCCATCGTCGGGACTTCAGGCAGGATTGGGATGCGCCGCGCCCCGGCCACACCCAAGGCAATCAGCTTGCCCGAGCGGATGTGCTGAGCCACAACCACCGGGGCCAAATAAGCCGCGCCCACATGTCCGGCCAACAAGTCGGGCAACTCGGCTCCAATGGCTTTGTACGGAATTTCGCGGGCTTGCAGGCCCGTGACCAAATTGATTTTGGTGCCCAGCAACTGGGTGATCGATCCGTTTCCGCCGGACGCAAAGGTCAGGGATTGCGGTTGGCTTTTGCCCAGCGCCAAATACTCTTTGAGTGACTTCACGCCGACGCCTGGATTGATCACCATCACCAAAGGCGTGCTGGTTAATTTGGTGATCGGGATCAGCGCTTCGTTCAGCAGGCAACAGGGATCCCGGGTCAACAGGTCGTTCAAAGAGTTGTTGATGTTGGCATGGAATAAGGTATGCCCATCCGGGGCTGCGCGCGCAGCTTCGCGAGCGCCAATGGCACTGTTGGCACCGGGGCGGTTTTCTACCACCACACTTTGTCCAAGCCGTTTGGCCAGGTCTTGGGTGAGTTTGCGTGCAAACACATCGACGGCACTGCCCGGGCCTGCAGGCTCGATGATGCGAACGGTCTTGCTTGGAAAACTTTGCGCCAGCGCCGATGTGGACAGTAATGCAGACAAGCCCAAGCAGCCCAGGCCGACGAGCCAGGGCCTGGCCGAGAAGGTCAGAGTGTTCATGTCTTGGGTGATCCTTGGACTTTGTTCATGAAATCGGCGAAAACGCCAGCCAGAGTTTCTTCGTGGGGCGCCCAATCAGAGAAAGGCAGCAGGGGTACATCCTGATCTTGGATCGGCAATTCGTACAAGATACTGCCCGGGATCAAAGCGGCGGCGGCATGGCCATTGACCGAGGCATGGGTTTTGTCGTTGCCAGGCACCACGATGGTGGGCACCCGGATCGCACGCATGACATCGTCTTCCATGCCCAGCACCGGCTTGCGCGGACCTTTGAGAAAGATCGACAGCCAGTGCGTCATTACGCGGATGTACTCAGCCGGGTCCATGGCCATCAAGCGCGCCTGGTTGGCGGGGTTGGCTTGAATGCGCTCACGGTACTGTTCGGTGTCGCACACCGCTTGCATGCCGCCTTGCTCGGCGGCGCGGATGAATTGCTGGTAATACATTTCGGGCAATCGACCGGCGGCAAAGTCGCCGCCGGTGATTCGCATGAGCAACAAACCTTTGACAGATTCAGGATGGCGTTGGTTGAACAACATGGACAAGCGAGCTCCGGATGAAGTGCCACCAATGAAGGCCGGCGTGGCTTGCAGTTTGTCCAGCAGCACGGCCAGGTCATCGGCCCAGATTTCTTCTTCACCGTCGGCACCGGCAATGAGGACATCGGAGGCACCCGTGTTACGGCGATCGTGCAACAAGACCCGAAAGCCCTTGGCCGCTATTTTTTCGGCGAAGGCTATGAACTCATTGAAGCCGCGACGACCGCCCGTGATCAGGGCCAACCAGGGCCCTGTCTCACCGTAAACGCGGTAATGAATCTGGACATCACGAACAGGCAAAAAAGGCATGTCTATCTTTCAGAATGTCAACCGAATGCGGCAAGTACTTTGTCGCCCGCCACCACGGAATGCGCGTGGATCAAAATGACAGCTAAGAGGCAAGGTTCGGTACCGCGGTTGATCCAGTTGTGCACGGTGCCGCGCTGCACCATCACGTCACCCGCTTTGAGGTGAACCTCCTCACCCGTTTCCAATTCCATGTCAATCTCGCCTTTCATGACGACGATGTAATCGATGGTGTCGGTGCGGTGCACACGTTCTTGAAGGCCAGGGCGGAATTCGAGGATGCGAAACACCGTGCCATTTTCAACCATCGTGAACTTGCCTTCACGCTGGCCAGCGTCATCTTGCTTGGAGTTATTGGCCGGTGAAGAGTCGGTGGTCCATACGTTGCAGACCATGCCGCCGGGACGGCCTTCTCGGAAGTGGCTGCAGATCTCGTCAATCTTGACGATGGCCTTGCCATCTTCATCGTGGCCGGTGATGATGCGGCGAACGGAAGGTAAATTCATTTCAATCTCCTGAGTTTCAAAGGGGGGTGCAGGTTTCGGGGGTCAGCATGGTGCCTTTGACAAAAAGCAAAGGCGGGTGATCGCCCGTGTCAAATTTCAGCACGCGCGCCAGAATAATGCTGTGGTCTCCACCTTGGTAAATGCGGTCGGTTTCACAGTAAAAGCGGGCCGCACAGCCTTCAATGACGGGCACTTGAAGTTGTGCGTCCATCGCATAGTCCACGTTGGCAAACTTGTCGGATTTGGGGTTCGAGAACTGGTAAGCCAAATCTTTTTGCGCATCGGCCAGGATGTGGATCACATGCGCCGAACCCACAGTGAAGGCGTCCAGATTTGGGGAATTATTGGACAGCGACCAGAGGACCAAGGCAGGCTCCAGGGAGACCGAGCTGAAGCTGTTGACCGTCAGGCCCACGAAGCCTTCTTGGGTGGGTTGTTGGGCCGTGATAACGGTCACGCCTGTCGCGAAGTGGCCTAATGCGCCACGCAATGTGCGTTGGGCTGTCAAGCGTGCATCTTGCGCCGGTGGAGAGGATGTTGAAGACATAGAGGACAGGCTCATAAACCCATGTAATATTTTTTAACCAAGTCGCTTCCATAAAGCTCGCTGGTCGTACCTTGCACTGCAATTTCACCGTGCACAATCAAGTAGCCCCTGTCGGCCACACGCATGGCTTGTGTGAAATTTTGTTCGGCCATCAAAACGGTCAAACCGGCCATCTCTTTGAGGGTTTTGATTTGATCGATCACACGGTGAACCAAAATTGGTGCCAACCCTACGGAAGGCTCGTCAATCAACAGTATTTTAGGGCGAGACATGAGCGCGCGCGCCAGTGCCAACATTTGCTGTTCACCACCGCTCATGCTGCCTGCCAATTGTTCGCTGCGCTCTTTGAGAATCGGGAACACCTCATAGGCTTGTGCCAAGGAGGTTTCCAATGCAGAGCGGGCAGACGGTCTGAAGGCGCCGAGTCTTAAATTTTGCGCTACCGTCATTTTGGGGAAAAGGTGCCGGCCTTCGGGCACCAAAGCGATCCCGGCATCCACAATTTGTTCGGTGGTCATGTCACGCAAGTTGAGATGATGGCCATCAATCTTGGCGTGGATTTCTCCCTGGGTGGCGCGCACTAAACCCATGATGGACTTCATCAAGGTGCTCTTGCCGTTGCCGTTGGTACCCAACAAAGCGACAGTTTCGGTGTCGTTCACGGCGATACTGACGCCATTCAGTACCGTGACCGCACCGTAGCCTGCATGCAAGTTCTGGATGTGAATTTCAGTCGCCAAGGTAAATCCTTTCCACCAGGGGGTCGCGCAACACCTCTTGGGTTGGACCATCGGCAATTTTCTTTCCTGCAGCCAGCACCACCAGGCGCTGGGAAAAAGCAGATACCGCACGCATGATGTGCTCAATCATGATCACCGCAATGCCTTGAGAATTGAGTTGCAACAACAAGGCCAAGATCTCATCGGTTTCAGACGTCGCCAAGCCGGCCATCGACTCGTCGGCAATCAGCAATTTAGGCTGAGCAGCAATAGCGCGGGCTAATTCGAGTTTGCGCAGATCGATTTGCGTGAGGCTGCCGGCCAACAACTCGGCCTTGGCCAGCAATCCCACCTGGTCCAGTGCTTGACGCGCTTGCGCATCCAATTCGGCTTCGCTGAACCGACGACCGCTTCTTTTTTCTGCGGCAAACATCATGGGCACTTTGATATTTTTGAGAACACTCAAACGCGCAAAGGGCCTTGGAATTTGGAAGCTTCTGGCCAGACCTGCATAAGAACGCTGATGGGGCCTCAGTCCATCGAGTGCTTGCCCATCAAATGTGATCGTGCCGGTATCGTGGGTTAATACGCCCGACAAGCAGTTGACGGTGGTGCTTTTGCCGGAGCCGTTCGGCCCGATCAGGCCCAAGCGTTCACCGGGATAGACCTCGAAATTAATGTCGTCCAAGACCACAAACCCGCCAAAGCGCTTGCCCAGGCCTTGCACACTCAGCAACGGAGCCGTCATTTCACATCCTTTCCACGCAAGCGTTGCCACAAGCCCAGGATGCCATTCGGTGCGATCGCCACGAAGACCATCATCAGCACGCCCACAAAGAGCAGACTCAACTCCGGTGTGACCATATTTTTAGAGCCAAAATACTGCTGAACCCCGCCCAATAAAACCGCACCGATCAAGGGGCCGGACCAATGCGTCATGCCACCAATCAAGGGCATGGCAATGCTGTTGACGGTGTGCACCAGGTTAAAGGCACCGATGGGGTCGACGAACGTGACAAAGAAAGGAAACAGCGCGCCGACTGCACCCATCATGGCCCCGCTGATGGTGGTTGCCTGCAGTTTCAACTGCAGTGTGGGAACGCCCGAGCACTCGGCAGAATCCTCGTCGTCTCGAATGGCCTCTAAGCCCGCGCCCAGCTTTCTGCGCTCAATGCTGCGCGCAATGGCCAGGGCGGCCATGGCAATCAGCAGCATCACGAAAAAGACAAACTCATTGGTACTGGCAAAGCCCGCCACGCTGGGAGAGCGCATGACATAAGCGCCCCGAGCGCCGCCCACATAGGACCAGTTCAGCACCAAGGTTTGCACCACTACCGTCAGGGCCAAGGTGGAGATGGCAAAGAAGACGCCGCGCAAGCGCAAGGTGAGGTAGCCGGTGCCCAAGCCCATCAAACCCGAAATCACCGCGCCCGCCAGCACCGATGCGGGAATGATCAGATAAGACAGGTAGGGGCCGGTGATGACAAACCAGCCGCAATCCAGTGACTTGAGCGTCTGTAAGCCCAGCAGTTTGTAAAAGAAAACAGTGGAGTAGCCCCCCACGGCAAAAAAGCAGGCTGAGCCAAAATTCACATACCCCCCGTAGCCACCCAAAATATTCCAGGCGGTGGCCAAGACAATGTACTGAAGAATGTAAAAGGCCACCAAGAGGTAGTAGCCCTCAGCCAGGGCCTGCACGCCAAAAAAGACCAAGGCGCCCGCCATCAACAGGCCTACAAAAAAGCGAAGATTTGATGAGGGCATCAGGTTCTCCCCATCAGGCCCGAAGGACGCCAAGCCAAGGTGAAAAGTAAAATCCCAAAAGCCACAGCTGGGGACCATGACGGGCCCACAAAGGTGGAGGTCAGACTTTCTGCCACCCCTAACAAAATAGCGGCGAACAAGGTGCCTGACATGCTGCCCATGCCGCCCAAAACGCAGACTGCAAAAACACGCCCAATGTATTCACGACCCAAGGCGGGCTCTACCGGTTGAATTATGATCAAGGCGGCACCCCCCAAGGCGGCTGTCGCAACCGACAGCCCGAACGCGATTTGTTTCACCCGAACCGGGTCGACACCCATTAAGCGCAAACCCAAGGGCTCTTGTGATACAGCGGCCACAGCCAAACCAAAAAAAGTGCGCGTTAAAAACAGGTGCATGCACAGCACCACCAGCACGCCAATGAAAAACGGAATCAACAGGCGCAGCGGAATGCCGACAACACCGAAATTGAGTACCGTATCGACATAGGATGTTTCAACACCACGAAGATCTGCGCCAAAGAAAAGGATCAGCAGCACATCGGTCACAAACAACAAACCAAAGAAAAAGGCCAGTCCTCGGCGAGGATCTTTTTCTCGGCTCTCAAACAGCTGAAAATAAACCCGGTAAATGCCCATGCCCAACAGCCCAAACAATGGGGCAATTAACAGCATGATGAGCAAAGGATCGAGTCCCCAATGGCTGTTGATCAGGTAGGCCATAAAGGAGCCCAGCATGATCATGGCAGGGTGCGAAATATTGGCAATGTCGAGCATGCCAAAAGAGATGGAGATGCCGACAGAGACCGCGGCATAAAACCCCCCCAGCATCACGCCTGCCACCAGGGCATTGGCCAAAAGGTCGAGAATGGTGCTGATTTCCATGAGGCGATTCAGAACAAAGTGAGGCGCTCGGCCAAGCCCGTGAATGAGCGGGACCATTCGTGCGCAGGGGTTAGGACGTCACGCGAAGACACAAAGTCCTTCGCGGGGCCGGAGCGATTAACCGCCAATCGGGTAGGGCGTGATGATGTTGCCGGATTTGAACTTTTCGGGGTACAGAATCACCTGCGTGCCGGGTTGGTCAAACTGCCCCAACTCCTTGCCGTTGACCTTTTGAAATTGCGTCATCAGAATGCGTGGTTCGGCCCATTCGCCACCGGCTTCAAACTTGACATCCCCCGCCACTGTCTTGAACGTGGTCTTGTGGATGTACTCGGCCAACACATCGTCTTTGAGGGTTTTGGTGGCCGTGATGGCTTGCTCCAGCACTTGCATTTGGGCATAGGTCGTAGGCGGCACGTAAAAGCCCAATGCGTCCAGACCTTGTCCAGCGGTTGCAGCGCGGTAACGGGCGATCATCTCTTTGATGCCAGGGAACTGCATGCTGGGCTCAGGCAAATACAGCTCGTAATTCACCAAGCCGTTGATCACGCCAGACAGTTGCTGCTTGAGCGCCGCCACTTGCAGGCCCACCATGGCGCCACCGAACATGGTGGCCTTGAGTTTGATCTCAGCGGCTGCGCGGATCAGTCCGGAGCTGTCTGCGACATACGAGCCGGCAAAAATCAGATCAGGTTTGACCGCTGCGATCGCGCGCACGACGGATGAAAAATCGACCTGGTTCGGTGGATACGACTTGTCGTACACCACGCGAAAGCCGAGTCGCTTGGCATGGTTGCGTGCGCCTTCCAGCGCGTTGTTGGCAAACTCAGAATCTGCGCCCACCAAGGCCACGGTTTGCGGCCTGGGGGTGAGTTTGGCGGCCACTTCAAAAAAGCCTCGCGCCAATTCATCTTTGCCATTGGGGCCATAAGCCATCATTTGAAAGTACTTGTCGTACTTGAACTGGTCGTTCAAACCCAAGGCCAGGTTGCCCATCATCAGTTTTTTACGCTCGATCACCAGGGGCATGGCCGGCGCGATCAAGTTGGTGCCGGTTCCGACCAGCATGTCCACCTTGTCAATGTCCAGCAGCTTGGTGAACAGACCGGGCGTTAAGGTGGGGTTGGTTTGGTCGTCATAAATCATCAGTTCAACTTTGCGGCCCAAGAGACCGCCGCGTTTGTTGACATCGTCTAACCACAGCTGCATTGTCGCTTGTGCGACCTTGCCAATCGAGGCATTGCCCCCGGTCAATGGCAGTGTGCCGCCGAATTTGATCGGCCCTGTTTGGCCGAATCCGGACCCTGAATAAACCATGGCCGTCGCAGCGGGCAAGGCCAACATCACTTGCCGGCGGGAGGGGTGAGAAGCAGAAGTCATGTTTGTCTCCAACGTATTGTTTTAAGTCGCGGTCTTACCGTAGCACAAAGAAAATTGCTGTGCAATAGAAGTAAGCCGTAGACGCACATCTGTATTTACCCTATGTATACGTAGCTTTAAAATCAAATTACGCTTGCACCCGTAGACAACTTTAGAGAGATGAGATCACCATGCGCCTTGGTTACTTCACCATGCCCGTGCACCCTGCTTCACGCAGCCCCACAGATACCTTGAGAGAAGACCGGGACATCATCATCCTGGCCGATGAATTGGGTTACCACGATGCTTTTGTGGGCGAACACTTGACCGACTTGGTGGAGAACATCACCAGCAGCATGGTGTTCCAGTCCAGCCTCATTCATTCAACCAAAAACATTCGACTCGGCACCGGCACTTCCAATTTGTCGCATGTGCACCCGGTCCTGGTGGCTTGTCATGCGGCCATGTTCGACCACTTGTCCGAAGGGCGGTTTATTCTGGGCGTCAGCCCTGGCGCATTGCCCTCGGATGCCGAAGCCTTGGGTATCCTCGACCAAGACCGCAACCAGATGTTTGCAGATTCCATCGATGTGATTCTCAAGCTCTGGCAAAGCGACCCGCCCTACAACATCGAATTGCCGAACAACCGTTACAAGGTGACGACGCAAACCACGCTCGACGAGTTCTGCCATACGGGCAAGATGTACAAACCCTATCAGCGCCCCCGTCCCGAAATTGTGGGCACCGTGGTCGCGCCCTTTTCCAAGGGCGTAATCGCCATGGGTGAGAAAGACCTGCACCCCATCTCGGCCAACTTTTTGTTTGACAAATGGGTGTCTTCGCACTGGGATAACTATGCCCAGGGCAAAGCCAATGTGGGCTTGGAGGCCTCGCGCGCCGACTGGCGTGTGGCGCGGACCATCATGGTAAACGACGACGACAAAGTCGCTCGCGAGTATGGCAAAAGTTCTGAGCAAAGTCCCTATCGGTTCTATTACCGCAACCTGGGCTACAAACTGCGCAAAGGCAAACGCGATGCGGTCTTCACCATGGATGGCAAAACACCCGAAGCGCCCGTGCCTTTGGATGACATCCTCGATCAGTTGGTGATTGCGGGCAGTGTGAGCCATGTGGTGGATGAAATCCTCAAGCTGCATGAAAAGTTGGGCGGCTTTGGCGAACTGGTTTATGCTGGTTTAGACTGGGCCGATCCCGTGCTGTCGCGCCGGTCCATGGTCTTGATGGCCGAACAAGTGATGCCACGTGTGCGCCAAGCGCTGGGCTTGCCTTCTTAAATTCCGGAGTATTTGCATGAGTTCTTTTCATCTTGGCAGCGCGTCGCTTGACCGCATGCCGGCCATTCCCGACGCCGACATGAGCGCTGAACAAAAAGCGGTCATGGACGAAATCGCCGCGGGTCCACGGGGCCGCATTGGCGGGCCTTTCATTCCCCTCATGCGCAGCCCGGAGTTGATGAACCGTGTGCAGAAAGTCGGTGAATATCTGCGCTTTCACAACACCATGGGTTTGCGCAATTCCGAATTCGCGGTCTTGATTGTGGCGCGCCATTGGGGCCAGCCAATCGAATGGGCCATCCACCGCACCATCGCGGAGCGCGAGGGCGTGTTGCCTGCAACCTGTGATGCGATTGCACAGGGACGCCGCCCCGACAACATGACCGCCGATGAGGCCTTGATTTATGACACGCTCGAAGAACTGCGTTCCAACCGCTGCCTGAGCGATGTCACTTACGACCGGGTGCGCCAGCGCTTTGGCGAGCAAGGTGTGATTGACATGGTGGCTCACTACGGTTACTACAGCTTGTTGGCCATGACCATGAACGTGGCCCGCACCGCATTGCCAGAAGGTACCGAGTCCGTATCCGGGCTCAAAGCTTTCCCAGGCTAAGCCGACGCACCGAACAGAAAAAACGCCCAGGTTTTTGGCCTGGGCGGTTTCAATACGTTAAGAGGTCCTGTGGGACCTCTAAGTATTTAAGCGGCAGCCAAACGGCTTTCCAGCAGGGCTTTGGTGTCGAGCAAAGCCTTGGGCATGTGGTAGGCCAGTTGATCGAAATGGGTGTTGTGCAATTTCAACTCTTCAACCCAAGCGGCTTTGTCAATGCTGGTGACCGTCTTGAATTGGTCGGCACTGAAACTGATGCCGTTCCACGTGATTTCGGCGTATTGCGGTGCAACGCCGAACAAGGTTTCTTCGCCTTGGGCCTTGCCTTCCAGGCGGTCAATCATCCACTTGAGAACGCGCATGTTGTCACCGTAACCGGGCCAGACGAATTTGCCATCGGCGCCTTTGCGGAACCAATTCACACAGAACATGCCGGGCAGCTTGTGGCCTGCAGCCTGAACTTTGGCGCCAATGTCGAGCCAGTGCTGGAAATAGTCACTCATGTTGTAGCCGCAAAACGGAAGCATCGCAAAGGGATCGCGGCGAACCACGCCTTGTGTGCCCGCGGCGGCGGCAGTCGTTTCGGAGCCCATCGTGGCGGCCATGTAGACGCCCTCTGTCCAGCTGCGTGCTTGGGTAACCAAAGGCACCGTGGTTGAGCGGCGGCCGCCGAACATGAAGGCATCGATGGCCACACCAGCAGGGTCGTCCCATGCGGGGTCCAGTGCGGGGTTGTTGATCGCCGACACAGTGAAGCGGGCATTGGGGTGAGCCGCTTTAGCGCCGGTCTCTTTGGCGATCTGGGGCGTCCAGTCCTTGCCTTGCCAATCGATCAAATGGTCGGGCAATTTACCGCTGTCTTTTTCCATCCCCTCCCACCAAATATCGCCATCGTCTGTGAGGGCCACATTGGTGTAGATCACATTCTTGTCCAGACTGGCCATGCAGTTCGGGTTGGTGTGGAAGTTGGTACCCGGGGCCACGCCAAAGTAACCAGCTTCGGGATTGATGGCGTACATCTTGCCGTCAGCGTGGGGCTTGATCCAGGCAATGTCGTCGCCGATGGTGGTGACTTTCCAGCCCTCAAAGCCTTGGGGAGGTACCAGCATCGAGAAGTTGGTTTTGCCGCAGGCGCTAGGGAAGGCGGCAGCCACATGGTATTTTTTGCCTTGGGGGTTGGTCACGCCCAAAATCAACATGTGCTCGGCCAGCCAGCCCGGGCTACCGGAGGCCCCCTCAGAGGCCGCTTTGCCCATGTTGGAGGCGATGCGCAACGCAAAGCATTTTTTGCCCAACAGTGCATTGCCGCCGTAACCTGAACCGTAAGACCAGATTTCACGTGTCTCGGGGTAGTGCACGATGTATTTGGTGCTGGGGTTGCAAGGCCAAGCGCTGTCTTGTTGGCCGGCGGCCAAAGGCGCACCTACCGTGTGCATGCAAGGCACGAACTCGCCCTCGGTGCCCAGCACGTCATACACAGCTTGGCCCATGCGGGTCATCAGTTTTTGGTTGACGGCCACGTAAGCGCTGTCGGTCAACTCGATGCCGATGTGGCTGATGTGTGAGCCTAAGGGCCCCATCGAAAATGGCACCACATACATGGTGCGGCCTGCCATGCAACCGTCAAACAAAGGCTGCAGGGTTGCGCGCATTTGAGCAGGCGCCATCCAGTTGTTGGTGGGGCCGGCGTTTTCTTTTTGGGCGGAACAAATGAAGGTGCGGTCTTCCACGCGGGCCACGTCAGATGGGTCTGAGCAGGCCAAGAAACTGCCGGGACGCTTGGCGGGGTTGAGTTTTTTGAAGGTCCCTGCCGCAACCAATTCAGCGCATAAGCGGTCGTATTCTTCTTGAGAGCCATCGCACCAATAGATTCTGGAAGGCTTGCACAGGGCGGCCATTTCGGCGACCCAAGCGACCAGCTTGGCGTTTTTCACATACGTGGGCGTATTCAGGTTCAAGCCCTGCATCACGGGTGAGTTCATAGGTAACGTTCCAAAGTTTAAAAATCGTTTTTTGAAAAACAACTGGCAGACCACCCTGTTTTTCAGAAAACGACCTCATTCCGTCACAATGGGCACATATTTTTCATGTAGTAACTTGTAACCGGACCTGAATTTTAGGGATTCAAGCCAACCAGTGCCTTCCAAAAAAGGAAATAATTATGCAAAACTTGCATAAGGTTATGCGTGTCTTGCAGGCCAGTATTGTGGCTTTGGTTTGTGGTCTGCCTTTGTTAAGTTGGTCGCAGTTTGGGGCCGCGGGGACCCCGGTTCCCAAGGTCCATGTGGCGGCTGCCAGCAACTTGAAGTTCGTCATGGATGATTTGCTCGCGCTGTATAAAAAGCAAACAGGGCGTGAGGTGCAGCTCACCCTGGGTGCCTCGGGACAACTTGCACAACAAATCAGGCAGGGTCTGCCTGTGGTGCTTTTCCTGTCAGCGGACGAGGACCGGGTCAACGAGCTCTTCAGCGCGGGTCTGACTCACGATGCAGGACAGGTTTATGGCCTCGGGCGCTTGGCTTTGGTGGTCCCCAAAGACAGTCGATTGCCCTTAGAGGCGGGCCTTAAACCCTTGGTCTTGGCGCTAAAAAGCCAAGACAAGCTCGCGATCGCCAACCCCGAATTGGCGCCGTATGGTTGGGCTGCTCAAGAAGCGCTCACGCACGAAGGTGTGTGGCAGCAGGCCAAGTCACAACTTGTCAAAGGCGAGAACATTGCCCAAACCATGCAGTTTGTGGTCACAGGCTCTGCACAGGCGGCTATTACAGCCCTGTCCCTGGTGATGACTCCTGTAGTGACTCAGCGCATCCGATACAAGGTCATTCCCAAAACGATGCATGCCCCGATCCGGCAAAAACTGGTGGTGTTGAAAGGAGCGGGCCCCGAGGCAAGCGATTTACGAGACTTTTTGCTGTCGACACCCGCGCAAGCGGTTTTCAGACGCCATGGGTACGATACGGCACCATGATGGATTGGCAAGCTGTTCAAGTTTCTGCAACTTTGGCCTTTTTAACGGCCGGCCTGTTGCTGCCCGTTGGGGTTTGGTTGGCCCGTTGGCTGGCCACCACGCAATGGACCGGTCGACCTGTGGTGGAGGCCTTGCTGCTGTTACCCCTCTTGTTGCCGCCGACGGTCATCGGGTTTTATTTCTTGTTGCTTTTCGGACAAGGCAGTCGCTTCGGTGCTTGGTTGGCGCAGCACGACGTGCGCTTGGTGTTCAGTATGCAGGGCTTGTTGTTGGCCAGTTGGTTCGTGAATTTGCCGTTCATGGTGCAACCGATTCAACGCGCATTTTCTGCCGTCCCCAATGCATTGCGTGAAGCGGCTTGGGTTTCGGGACTGGGTCCTTGGCAAACCTTTTGGCGTATTGAATTGCCACTGGCGTGGCCCGGGCTGGTAGCGGGCGTGGCCTTGACGATGGCGCACACCTTGGGCGAGTTTGGTGTGGTGCTGATGGTCGGTGGCAATATCCCGAGCGAAACGCGCACCTTGTCAGTGGCGATATACGACCGTGTTCAAGCCTTCGATTTACAGGCCGCGCATGTCATGGCGTTGGCGTTGGTTGTAGCCTCTGTGTTGGCGCTCACCTTGGTGTTGGCCTTTGACCGACAAAGTCAGCGCAATCGCATGGAGACGGGCGCATGACGGGCTTGAGTGTCGTATTGCGCAGTACTTCACGCATTCAGTTAGATGCAGAGTTTGAGTGCCCGCCAGGCGAACTGGTGGCACTTGTCGGCCCCTCTGGAAGCGGTAAAACCAGCATCTTGCGGGCTATTGCTGGGCTCTGGCGCTTGCCAGGCCTGAGCGGGCATATCCGTGTACAGGGCCGGGATTGGTTTGACAGCCAACAAGACATTGACTTGGCGCCTCAAGCGCGTCGCGCGGGATTGGTGTTTCAGCATTACGCCTTGTTTCCGCATATGAGTGCCACGGCCAATGTGGCACTGGCGGCAGACAAGCACTGGGCGCCGCAGGACATCGCCGCCTTATTGGACCGCATGGGTTTGACGGGACTGGGCGAGCGAAAGCCTGCGCAGTTGTCAGGGGGGCAGCAACAGCGGGTGGCGCTGGCGCGAGCCTTGGTGCGTGTCATGTCGGGCGCTAATGTTCAATCAGAGGCGGGGGGCGTCTTGTTGCTGGACGAGCCGTTTTCAGCGGTCGATGCACCGACCCGCTTGGCGTTGTACCGAGAATTGGCCGCGCTGCGTCAACAAGTTGCCGCACCCATGCTGCTGGTCACCCATGACTTGGCCGAAGCGCGCCGATTGGCAGACAGGGTGGTGATTCTCGATGCCGGAGAGACCTTGCAAACGGGTGTGCCCTCGCATGTGTTTGCCAGCCCACGCAATGCCCGGGTTGCGCAATTGGTCGGGATTCAAAACCATTTTCAGGGTCGTTTTGACCGACATGCGCCCGGTTGGGCGCGACTGACGTGGCGTGCCCAATCAGGCGCTGAGGTCAGCTTGAAAGTGATCGACAAAAACCGCATCGCAGACGGCACGGCCGTGACCTGGGTCTTGAACGGGGAGTTTGTGGAAGTGAAATCTGCAGATGAAACGACAACGCACGCAGGCTCACAAGAAAATATCTTGCGCTGCCAAATTCAGGAAATTTTGTCGTTGGGTGAAACCAGTTTGTGCACCATGTCGCCTGAGGGTTTGGCTGGTGAGCGAATCACTTTGCAGTTGCCTGGCCAAATGGTGCGCAAAGGTCAATGGCAGGCTGGAACCCCCGTCCAATTGTTGATTGCTCCTCAGGCCTTGCACATCATGCCGGTCAAATGAAAAAACCCGCCAAAGGCGGGCTTTTGTACCGATGCAATCACAGGTGAATGCTGGTTGCGATCAGGCCATGAACACGGCGATGAAAGCCAACAGAAAAATCAAAACCGCACCGGCAGCAGGAATAATGATGGGAATGTGTTTCACCACAGCTTCGACTGGATCGGAGGGCTCATGGGTATCGTGGTGTGCGGACATAGTTAAAACTTAAAACTTCAAACAAATCGTTATTATAGCCAAGACATTCTGGGGCCAGGCTGACGCCCTCTTTGGGGGATCGTCACTGAACACGCCACAGGTAAAGACAGGCCCAAAGCGGTCTTTCAGGCAGCGCCACTGCAAGTCCGATATGCAGCGGTTGCGGTCACCGGGTACATCGTACTGGCGGATTGCAGTCGGCCATAAGCGGAAGTTCCGGCAGGCCGCAACGGGATCGGGCGGCCAAGCCTCTTCGATACAGTATGGACTAAGCAACACACTAAAGTAGTTATACATTCTTGCTGCAAATGAAAAGGACAAGATATGGCAAAGCTTCACGATTTCGTTTCGTCGATTATCTGGACTGGAAACCGTGGAGAAGGCACCCGCGCTTACAAAGGCTACGACCGGACCTGGGATATTGCCTTGCCCGGCAAGAACATCATCCATTGTTCGAATGATCCTATCCTTGGTGGTAATCCAGCCAAGATGAATCCCGAAGATCTTCTGATTTCGGCTTTGTCCGCCTGCCACATGCTTTGGTATTTACATCTTGCGAGCAATATTGGGATCGTTGTTCATGACTACCATGACGATCCGATTGGTCATGGCGAGACTCTGCCGAATGGTGCAGGACGGTTTCTTGCTGCAGTTCTTCGGCCTAAAATTTCGGTGCAAGAAGGCGCTGATTTAGGGTTAGCTGGCGAGCTTCACCATAAAGTTCATGACTTTTGCTTTATTGCTCGATCAGTTAATTTTCCCGTGAGCTACGAGCCAACCTTCAATCTAGTCGCCCGATAAACCTTTACGAATAAAGCCTTTTAACGTCCGCAACGGGTCGGTTGCTGCCGGTCAGTGGACCAGCCGTGAACAACAGCAACCAGCCTATCTCAGTCATTCGGCGTCAAAGCGTCAATGTCTGGACCCGCGACACAGTGGTCTCTTGAATGGCCCATAAGTAAGGCAACTGTAGGGGTTTAGGCCGCCCAGAAAACAGGCATCTTATCGACACGGCATCTTCAATAACTTGTCGCCATCTCAGCGCAAGCTTGCCACACCGTCTGCAGCCATAACCCCTTGACCTTCAGGCAGAACGAACAGGGGGTTGATTTCCGCTTCGACCAAACGATCTCCCAGCTGCGCAGCCATTTTTGAGAATGCCACGATCGCGTTGACCAAGGCGCTCACATCAGCCAAAGGGCTGCCTCGGTAGCCGTTGAGCAAGGGCCAGCATTTGAGGCTTTGCGCCATTGACAGCGCTTCGAGCTGTGTCAAACCGCCCTCGGGTGGGAGCAAGCGAAGCGTGGTGTCCTGGAACAACTCGGCGGTCACGCCACCCTGGCCCAGCAAAATCGCGATACCCAAGGGGTCGCGGTGCATGCCCAAAATCCACTCGGTGCCCCCGGCAACCATCTCCTGCACCAAAAAGCGCTGGGGCAGTTCGCCGGTGGCGCGCTCCACGTCATGGGCCATGCGCACGAGGCGCGGGCCGATTTGTTCGGCACTCAGGCCCACCGCCACACCGCCCACATCGCTTTTGTGTGTCACAGTGTTCGACAGCAACTTCAGCACCACCAAGCCGCACAGGCTGAGCGCGGCTTGTTCGGCTTGCGCGGGGGTGCTGACCTCCAATTCGCGGGTGCAGCGCACACCAAAGCGACTGAACAATTGCTTGGCTTGCGCCTCATTGAGCGAACCTGTGGGCAAGTCGCTGGCGTCTACCGGCGCGGCTTGTATCGCCGAAGTGCAGGATGTTCCAGCATCACCTGCATAACCAGCCTGCCACTGCTGCACATGCAACATGCCGGCAAAGGCGGCGGCGCAGCTTTCTGCCGACATGAATGCGGGCACGCCGCTGTGCGTCAAGATGGCCGTCGCCTCTGGCGCATGGGGGCTGATGTAGGCCAGCACCGGCTTGTCAGACAGGGGCAGGCAATCCTGGATGGCACCGGCCATCAGCTCGGGTTGCGCCACACCCGACGAGCCGACGATGATCGTCAGCGCGTCATAGCTGGGACTGGCCAGCAACACCTTCAGGATGCCACGCAGCAGCGTGGGCTCAAGGCCCGCCAGCGTGACGTCAATGGGGTTGCGGTCCAGCGCCGCGTGGTCGCCGGTTTGCAGCGCACGCAAAGCGGCTGCGGTGGTGGCATCGGGTGCCGGGGTGTCGAAACCCAACATACCCAGACTGTCCGAGACCAAGGTGCCCGCGCCGCCGGTGGAAGTCAAAATAGCGATGCGCTTGCCATGCAAGGCCCGACCCGTGGCCAGGGCCGCAGAGATGTCCAGCAAGTCACTGAAGGTCTGGGCGCGGATCACACCGGTCTGACGGAACAGCGCGTCGTACATCCGGTCGGTGCCAGCCAAGGCCCCGGTGTGCGAGACCGCAGCTTTGGCGCCGGCTTCGGAGCGGCCAATTTTGAAGGCCACGATCGGCTTGCCTGCACGTGAAGCACGCAAGGCTGCGTCGCGGAACTTGTTGGGATGTCGAATCGATTCGATGTACAAGGCAATCACGCGGGTGGCGTCGTCATCCACCAACGCGTTGATGAAGTCGGAGAGCTCCAGGTCCACCTCGTTGCTGGTGGAAATCAGTTTCGACAAACCCACCCCGCGGGCGGCGGCGCGTGACAGCAAGGAGCCTAAAATTCCGCCACTTTGCGAGACAACGCCAATGGGGCCTACCGGAAAATGGTCCATCTCTAAAGCCCCCGAGGGCGACAACACAATGCCGTCGGTCAGGTTGACCAAGCCAATGGTGTTGGGCCCCAGCAGGCGCATGGTGCCTGCCGCCTCGAGCAACTGCGCTTGTCTTTGGGCGCCGATCTCGCCGGTCTCGCCATAGCCGCTGGCCAGCACAATCGCACACGGCGTGCCCAGAGCGGCCAAGCCACGCACCGCCACATGGGCGCGTTCTGCGCCCAGCAAGACGATGGCCACATCGGGCACTTCTGGCAAGGCGGCAATGTCCGGGTAACAAGGCCAATCGCCAATGCGATCGAGCTTGGGGTTGACCGGGAAAATCTTGCCGGCATAGCCATGTTTGAGCAGGTAGGCCGCTGGGCGGCCTGACGTTTTTTGCGGGTCTCCGGAAGCGCCAATGATGGCCACACTGCGAGGCTTCAAGAGGCGGGAGATCGCCTCGCTGCGCAGGTCGGTACTCACCTCATTGTCCTTTTGATTTGGCCAGGAAGGCCATCACCGACTCACGGTGTTCGGTGCTGGTGTAGCAAATACCCTGCGCCTGGCTGCCCTGTGCAAACACTTGTTGCGCGGGCAACTCGTAGCTCTGGTTGAGAATGGTTTTACTCAAAGCCAGTGCAGTGGCCGAACCCTGGCTGAGTTCAGCCGCCCAGGCCTGTGCGTCAGCCAACAAGCGCTCTGAGGTGGTTTTGCGGTCCGCAATGCCCAAGCTCAGCGCTTCGTCGATGTCCACTTTGCGTCCTGTGAAGATCAGCTCTTTGGCTTTGACCAGACCCACGCGGCGCGGCAAAAAGTACATGCCACCGCCGTCGGCAATGATGCCGCGGTGGATATATGACCACGTGAAACTCGCCCACTCGTTGGCGATGATGAAGTCACACGCCATCGCTGTATCAGCGCCCAAGCCGGAAGCCGCGCCGTTGACTGCGGCGATCACCGGCTTAGGCATGTTGTGCAACAGCATTTGCGTGTGATGCACACCTTGCTGGCGGTGCCAGCCGTTGAAAGCGATTTCGCCCGTGGGTGCGTTCATGCGCTGTTCCATGCCCGAGATGTCCCCGCCTGCACAAAAGCCTTTGCCGGCGCCAGTCAGCACCAAGGCGCGGACGGATTTGTCGGCACTCACGTGCTCCAGCGCATCAATGAATTCGCTGCGCATCGCATCGCTCATGGCATTGCGCTTGTCAGGGCGGTTCAAGGTCAAAGTGGCGATGTGGTTGTCCACTTGCAGTGTGACGAGTTGGTCGCTCATAGGGCTCACTTTCAATCGGGTTGGATGTTGTTTTCTTTGACGATCTTGCGCCAGCGGATTTCTTCGGCCTTGACGTAGACGTCCAATTCTTCGGGTGCGCCGGCACTCACGCTCAAGCCTTCTTGTTCAATCTTGTTGCGAAATTCATCGGACTGTGCCGCTTTTTTGGCGGCTGCATTCAACTTGGCCACCACATCAACGGGCGTGCCGGCGGGGGCATACAAGCCGTACCAGCTTTCGACGGCGTAACCGGGCACGGTCTCGGCGATGGTGGGCACGCCTTTGAGGGCGGCGGACCGCTCGGGGGAGGTGACCGCCAAGGCCCGCAATTTGCCGGCGTCAATGAAGGCGCCTACCGCTGAGCTGGTGGCGAACATCATGTCGACCTGGCCGCCCAGCAGATCGGTCAAAGCGGGGCCTGCACCACGGTAAGGAATGTGGGTCATGCGCACCTTGGCCAGGTTGGTGAACATTTCACCGGCCAGGTGGGCTGAGGTGCCATTGCCTTGCGAGGCGTAAGACAATTTTTCGGGGTTGGCCAGCGCGGCCTGGGCAATGTCCTTGACCGACTTGTATGGGCTGGCAGCCCGAACCACCAGTACGTTGGGGCCGCGGCCGATCAGGATCACCGGGGTGAATGCTTTGTCCGCCGCATAGGGCAGCTTGGGCACCATGCTCGGGTTGACCGCGTGGGCAAAAGAGGCTACCACCAGGGTGTAGCCGTCAGGCGCACTTTTGGCCACCGCGTCGGTGCCGATCAAGGTGCCCGCACCCGGCTTGTTTTCCACGATCACCGATTGGCCGAGCGCTTTGGCCATGCCCCCGGCCAGTGTGCGACCAATGAGGTCGGTGCCGCCGCCAGGTGAAAAAGGCACGACCAACTTGACCGGCCGCTCGGGAAAGCCGGCCTGGACAGGGGCATTCAAGCTTGCGGTCAAAGCCAGTGCCATGCCCAGCCGGATGCATAAATCAAAACGCGAGCTGAAGTACAAGTGCATAAAGTCTCCTGAGTAGAACCCAAGGGGGGTGCAGAAGGTTTTCGAAAAGCATCAGCATAGGGGATGGTTGCGATTTTGACAGCCCCTCAGTTCCACCCAGTGGAATTGTCCAGAATTCAAAATACGCCTGCAAAAAGTCTTTCGCCACGCAACCTTTCGCTCGAACGCGGAGTGATGTGCACGAGCTGGCGCTTTCACATCAATGCATAGGTCGTGCTGGCCCTGAAAACGCTTTGGCCGTCGTCGGCCCCGCGCAGATCGATTTCACCAAAGGCCATGCGCTTGCCTGCGCGCAGCACACGGGCGGTGATGAGTGCATCCTGACCTGTCAGCGGCTTGAGGAAACTGCTCGACAGTTGCACCGTGCTGCAGGGTCGGAACGCGCCGAAGTGGCTGATCAGCGCCAGCACCATGGCCGTGTCGGCCGCGGCCATCATGGCTTGCCCGCACAACATGCCGCCCACACGAGAGAGTTGGTCACTTTGCGGCAGACGCAGCGTGGCTTCGCTTTGGCCGAAGCTTTCTACACGCAGATTCAACGCCTGCACCCAAGGTGCAAATAAATCGGCCAAGGCTTGTTGCAATTGTTCACGTGTGATGTCGGTGGAAGTCATGGTGTTCTTCGTGGGTGAGATGGCAGCATTTTGACGGAGAGCCTGGTCTGCGTTATGGTTGACGGCAAATCTTCAAGCAGCACCTCTATCCATGTCCACATCAGAAATTCAGGTCATGCGCCAAGGCGCAGTCACCATTGTGTCCATCAACCGTGCCCAAGCGCGCAATGCGGTCGACCTCGTGACGGCCCAGCTGCTGGCCGATGCCTTTCGCGATTTCGACGCCGACCCCAAAGCCGCGGTGGCCGTGCTGCATGGCCAACACGGCACGTTTTGCGCGGGCGCTGACCTCAAGGCCTGGAACGAC